>Ga0070665_100000461_pt1 | contig 59045 bp, 54 predicted proteins | sample KBSS13metaG_FD_65862 | JGI IMG/M metagenome (GOLD analysis project Ga0070665, IMG submission 65862) | Switchgrass rhizosphere microbial communities from Kellogg Biological Station, Michigan, USA - KBS S1-3 metaG | ecosystem: Host-associated > Plants > Roots > Rhizosphere > Soil ...
GACCTGATCCTCATGGACATGCAGATGCCCGTGATGGACGGCTACACCGCCACCACCATGCTCCGCCGCGCTTCGTATCCACGGCCGATCGTTGCGCTCACCGCCCACGCCATGCAGGGCGACCGCGAAAAATGCCTCGCCGCCGGGTGCGACGGGTACGCGACCAAGCCGATCGTTCCGAATCTGTTGTTCGCGGAATTGTCCAGGCACCTGCAAACCTGCGACCTTCCCAAGCTGGCTGAGCGCAAGCTCGAACCGGCGCGCGAAAGCGCCCAATGGGTCATGGATTCGCCGGAGATGCAGGAGTATTTGGTGAAGTTCGTGGCGTCGCTGTCCGAGCGTGCCACCGAGCTTGAACAAGCTGTCACCGACGGCAACCGTGATGCGGTCAAGTTCATAAGCCACAAGCTAGCCGGCGTGGCGACGACGTTCGGATATCCGGAAATCTCCCGATCCGCCGCTGAACTGGAAACGCTGGTGGTGAAGGGGGCGACCAGCCTCCAGCAGCAGGCCGACGAACTGGCGGAGCTGTGCCGGAGCGTGTCTGAGAACGCTGTAGCGAGGTAATAGATCGGCGAGGCGGCTGATCGAGCGTCGTTACACGCTCATGCCATCGTCCGCATCGGCTTGCGCCTGGGCTCTCATCGCTTCGTACTCTTCCAGCGTCAGCATCGCTTCGCGGGCCTGTGAGCCCTTGTATTCGCCGACGATACCGGTGGCGGCCATCTGTTCGATCAGGCGGCTGGCGCGGCTGTAGCCGATCGTGAGTCGTCGCTGCAGGAGGCTGACGCTGCCTCGCTTGGTTTCCAGCACCACCCGCACGGCGTCGTCGAAGAGCTCGTCCTTCTCCATGTCGCCGTTCTCGCCGAGGGTGGCCTTGATCTGCACCAACTCCGGCTCGTACTGCGCGTCGGCGAGGCCCTTCACGAGCTTGACGCTTTCCTTGATTTCCTTGTCGTCGATGTACGTGCCCTGACTGCGGATCGGCTTGCTCGCGCCCGGCGGCATGAAGAGCATGTCGCCTTGGCCGAGGAGCAGGTCGGCGCCGTTCTGGTCGAGCACGATGCGGCTGTCCATCTTGCTGGCGACTCTGAACGCGATGCGGCTGGGCATGTTGCTCTTGATCAAACCCGTCACCACGTTGGCCTGCGGGCGCTGGGTGGCGAGGATCAGGTGAATGCCAACGGCGCGGGATTTCTGCGCCAATCGCACGATGAACGATTCCACTTCCTTGCCGCTGGTCATCATCAAGTCCGCAAGCTCGTCGATGATGATCACGATGTACGGCAGCTTCTTGGGAATCTTCGCCTCTTCCTCGGGCGTGCCGGGTTGGAAGCGTTCGATCAGCTCTTCCTGCGTGAGCGTGTTGTATCCCTTGATGTTTCGCACGCCGGCCTCGGCGAGGAATTCGTAGCGCTCGTCCATCTTCGTGCAGGCCCACTCCAACACACTGGTGGCTTTGGCGCTGTCGTTGATGACGGGGCACATGAGGTGCGGAATGTCCTTGAATGGGGCCATTTCCACGACCTTCGGGTCGACGAGGATGAGCTTCACCTGGTCGGGCCGTTGCAAGTACATGATCGACATGATGATCGTGTTGATGCAGACGGATTTGCCGGAGCCGGTGGTGCCCGCGATGAGGCAGTGGGGCATGCCGGCCATGTCGGCGATGAGGGGCTCGCCGCTGGCGTCTTTGCCGAGGAACAGCGGGATGGCCATCTTGCTCATGGCGTCGGGCGCGAGCTGCATGAGCTCCTTGAGGCGCACCTTTTCCTTCTGCGCGTTGGGCACTTCGATGCCCACCGTGTTCTTGCCGGGAACGGGCGCGACGATGCGGACGGTTTCTGCTTTGAGCGAGCGCTGGATGTCGTTGGAGAGCGCGGTGATGGCGCTGACTTTGATGCCGGGCGCGAGCGAGATTTCGTACATCGTAATGACCGGGCCGGTGTCGATTTCGACCACCTGCGCGTCGATGTTGAACTCCTTGAGCGCGTGTTCGAGGATGGCCGCCTGCTCGCGGACGAAGCTTTCCTGCGATTCGGTGTAGCCGTGCTCGGGTTCGGCGAGGATTTCCCAGTTTGGCAGGTGATATTCACCCAGCTCGCGCGGCGGCGGCGGCGGGGGGCTGACCTGCCGCGGCTTCAACATGCTCGGGAGGTTGACGATGATATCCTTGCGGATTTCCAGCGGTTTTTGCTCGACGTTGGGCGTTGTCGTTTCGACGAATGCGGGGCCCGCTGAAGCGGTCGACGAAGGATCTGCGGCCGGAGCGGGCGCAGGGATTTCCGCGGCAGCACTGGGTGCGGGATCATCGGCGCCGATGAACGTGTGTTCCACCGCGGCGTCGTCGTCGTAACTCAAATCAATTTCTTCATCGATGGCAGCGACCGACTTGTCGCGCTTGAACATGACCGGCGTTTCGTCTTCGTCGTCATCGTCGACGCGTTTGGTATTCGCTTTCGCAGCCGTCGCGGCGATGGCGGCGGCGGCCTTGGCGGGCCACTTGGGCATGCTCGGCATCGCGGGCAGGGACGGCATGCTGGGCATCTTGAAGCCGGCGGTGTTCGATTTGATCGACGCCATCGTACTGCGGGCCACCGACGGGGCGCGGAGCACCAGATCATCCGCCGCCAGAAGCAGGCCGACGAGCATCGCCGTCAGCAGGATCAATCGCGTTCCGACGACGTTGAAGTGTGTTTGCAGATACGAAGACGCACTAATGCCGAGCAGTCCGCCCTGGCCTTCCGGAAAACCGGCGGCCGACGACGGCATCAAGCTGTGAATGGTGGCGGCGAATGCGACGGTCAGCAGAATCGATCCGACGGCCCGCAGGTAAAAGTCGCTGACTTTCCCTTGGATCATCATGATCACCAGCAACACGCCGGAGAAAAACAGCATCGGAAACACGCCCTGGCCGAGCAGCCAGAACGCGTAATAGGCGACCAGCGCGCCCGCAGAGCCGCAGAGGTTGGCTGTCTTCGGATAGGGATAAACCGTGTGGCTCGGCCAATCGCTCGGCGAGAAGCTCGCCAACGCGATCAGCAAAAACACATAGCCCGCAAAGGCCAGGAACAGTGAGATACGACGAAAGACGTTGCTGCGATCCATCAAATTAAACGCAGAAGTTAAAATGCAGAATGCAGAATGAAGACCAGGTATTCATTCTGCATTCTGCATTCATCGTTCAGCATTTCCTTTTACGTCCCTGTATGCCCAAACCCTCCCGCGCCTCGTTTGGTTTCGTCGAGGTCGTCGACCTCGAGCAATTCCACCTCCGGCACGGGCAGGATCAGCATTTGCGCGATGCGCATGCCGCGTTCAACCGTGAACGCAGCCTTTCCGTGATTGATCATCGGCACGAACACTTCTCCGCGGTAATCCGCATCGATGGTGCCCGGGGCGTTGATCATCGTGATCCCGAATTTTGCTGCGAGCCCGCTCCGTGGCCGAACCTGCGCTTCGTATCCGACCGGGATCGCCAGCGAAAAGCCGCACGGGACGAGTTTGATCTCTCCCGGCTGCAAAACGACCGACTCCCGAACGGCGGCGCACAGGTCAAACCCGGCGGCGTGCTCGGTCATGCGTACCGGCAGAGCCAGACCTTCGGCCCCGGGCAGTCGCTTGATCTTTACTCTTATCGGGCTGCTCAATGGGAAATCTCCAGTGAAAGGTAAGTGGTTGAGAACGCTAGACTAACAAGGCGCCCCCGCGCGAGGCAAATGGAGGGGATCGGGATTGCGGAAACGACGCGGAAGTTCATCTTTTTGTAGCCACGAACGCAAGATCGTCAGTCTTGAACGCACCCGCGAGCTTGTGCTCGTGGCTACGAAAACTCTTAGATGGTCGGATGTGTCGATCGCTCCATACGTTCGCGTGTCACTCGTCCAGATTTTCTTGCCCGGAATCTTCTATCGTGTCTACACTTAGGTAACGCACCGGACTCAACTCTTTCACGAGGAGCACGTCATGGTTCACGCCCACCGTCGGTCATTCTTTTCCATTTCAGGTTTTGCCCTTCTCCTGCTGTTACTGATGACGCTTTCCGCACAGGCCGAGGACAAGGTGCTGCGCATCATCGGGTGGGAAGGCTATATGGACGACAGCTTCACCGCCGAGTTCACCAAGCGCACCGGATACAAAATCGAACATACCTACGCGGGCACGTCCGACGAAATGTACGCCAAGATTAAAGCCGGCGGCGGGGCCGCGTACGACTTGGTCACCGCGTCGGGCGATCTGACGAAAAAGCTCTACGAAGTCGACATGCTGGAAAAAGTCGACTTGGCCAAGGTGCCGAACTACTCCAAGCTGTTCAAGCTTTTCCAGAACGCATCGTACAACACGTTCGACGGCAAGAACTACGGCGTTTCCATCGCCTGGGGCCCTGATTACCTCATCTACAACAAGGCCATGGTCACCGAAGACGAAGTAAAGAGCTGGCAGGTGATGTACAACCCGAAGTTCAAGGGAAAGATCTCGGTCAACGACTACCAGATTCTGCTCGCCGACATCAAGCTGTGGAACTACGGGCCGGAAAAGCTGTTCGAAATCGACAAGGCCGAGCTGAATTCGAAGATCAAACCCAAGCTCATGCCTTTGCGCCCGCAGATCCGTAAGTTCTGGACCACGCAGGCCGAACTCGCGCAACTACTCGACAGCAAGGAAGTGGCGATCGGCTGGGGTTGGCCCGGTACCTTGGTCGCGCTGCAGGAGAGCAAGAAGATCGACTTCGGCTACACCATCCCCAAAGAAGGCACCACCGGATGGAGCGATAGCTGGATGGTCATCAAAGGCTCCCCGCACGTCGATGTCGCCCACCAGTGGATGAACTACATGCTGGAAGGCGAAGCCCAAAAGCTGATGGCCAAAGCCAGCGGGTATTGGCCAGTGAGCTCTGAAGTCGTGCCGCTACTGACGCCGGAGCAGAAGGCCGCGTATCACATCGACGACCTCGATGAATACTTCAAGACGATCCACTTCTGGGAAACGGTGAAGAATTTCGACGAGTGGAGCGACCTTTGGACGGAGTTTAAGAACGCGCAGTAGATGTAAGCGAAGGATGAAGGCGGAAGGATGAAGGATGAAAAAGGACCAACTCTTTTTTCATCCTTCAGCCCTCATCCTTCATCCTTCTTCTTCAAGGACGTCGCATGGCAGAAGGTGTTCGGCGAAAAGGCCTTGGGTTTTGGTCCAGCTTTCTGCCGGGCTTCACTTGGATGACGGCGATGTATTTTGTGCCGCTGGGCGCATTGCTGGTCTATTCGTTTTACACGCACACGTCACGGGCCGACACGCCGAATTTTACGACCGAGAATTTCCGAAAGATTTTCGCGACCGACTCTGAACACCCGTTCTTTTCTCGCACCAACGTTAAGATTTTTCTGCTGACCTTTCGGATCGCGTTCACCGTCACAATCATCGATGGGCTGATCGCATTCCCGGTCGCGTACTTCCTCGCGTTCCATGCCGGGCGGCTGAAGCAGACGCTCATCATGTTCATCCTGCTGCCGCTCTGGTCGAGCTACTTGGTCCGCATTTTTTCGTGGAAGCTCATCCTCGAACAACACGGCCTGCTCAACTGGGTCCTAATCAAGTTACACATCCTGAGCGAGCCGTCGCCGGACTTCATCTACAACACCGGCGCCGTCACCGCCGTGCTGTGCTACGTGTGGCTGCCGTTCATGATCCTGCCGCTGACCACCGCGCTCGAGCGACTGCCGCGGCGGTTGCTCGAAGCGTCGGCGGACCTGGGCGCGGGAAGGGTCCGCACGTTCTACAAAATCACCACGCCGCTGGTGATGCCGGGATTGCTGGCGGGGTGCATGTCGGTCTTCAGCCTCTCCATAGGCGATTACGTGACCGCCGACCTCGTCGGCTCGGGCCGGTCGGTCGTCGGCAAGCTGATCTTCGACCGCATGGGCACCTATTCCAACTACCCGCAGGCGGCGGCGCTGTCGCTTTGCATCATGCTCGTGCTGTTCATTATTTTTGGCATTCTCGCACGCTTCGGAGCGTTTGATTAGAGCCATGAGTAGACACGGTTTCCAATGGGGCAAATGGCTGACCGGCGGCTTCACCGTCCTGGTGCTGATGTTCCTGCACCTGCCGGTGATGATCGCGATCGTCTTCAGCTTCAGCGACGCGACGATCATCACGTTCCCCATCGAGCACTGGACCACCCGCGCGTACCACAACGTATTATTCGAACCCAGCGGCCAGCGGCTTCGAGAATCGCTCGGCAATTCATTGATGGTGGCATCCGCCGCTACGCTCGTCGCGTGCGTGATCGGCACGTTGACGGCCTTTGCCGTGCAGCGGTATCGATTCTTCGGCCGCAGCTTTTACCGGGTGGCGATCGCGATCCCACTGCTACTGCCCGGCGTGGTGACCGGCATCGCGATGCTGGTCTATTTCACGATGATCGGCATTCGCACCGGCTTGGTGGCCGTGCTGCTGGGGCACATTACGTTCTGCATCCCGGTGGTGTTCAGCACGGTCGCTTCGCGTGTGGCCCGCCTGCCGCGCAGCATGGAGGAAGCCGCCGCGGACCTCGGCGCCAATCTGCCGCAGCGGCTGGTGCGCGTGGTGCTTCCGTCGATCTTCACGGCCATGCTGTCCGGAGCGTTGCTAGCGTTTACGCTCAGCCTCGACGAGATCGTGGTGACCTACTTCCTCTCCTCGGGCACCACCACGCTCCCAGTGGCGATCTACACCGGCATGCGGCTGGGATTTAAGCCCGACAACCTGGCCATTATCTCCATGATCATCGGCGTCTCAGGATTGCTCATCGCCCTCAGTCAGTGGCTGGTACGCGAGCGAAGGTAACTATGGAAACACCGGCTGTAACAGTCGATCACTGCACGCGAGCGTACGGCGATTTTGTCGCCGTTAACGATGTGTCGCTCGAGATCCGGCAGGGCGAGTTCTTCACGCTGCTCGGTTCGTCCGGCTCCGGCAAGACGACCACGCTCCGCATGATCGCCGGTTTCGAGCGCCCCGACGCCGGCCGCATCCTCATCGGCGGGCACGACGTCACGTGGCAGCCGGCGCATCGGCGTAACGTTCACACGGTGTTTCAGGATTACGCGCTCTTTCCACACATGACCGTCTTCAACAACGTTGCGTTTTCGCTGAGGGTGAAGCGGCATTCGCGGGACGACCTTCGCAAAAGCGTGATGGAAGCGATCGAGATGGTCCAGCTTGCTGGATTCGAAAAGCGTAAGCCCACCCAGCTCTCCGGCGGGCAGCAGCAGCGCGTCGCGCTCGCAAGGGCACTAGTCGATCATCCCAGCGTGCTGCTCCTCGACGAGCCGCTGAGCGCCCTCGACGCCAAAATCCGCGGCGAGGTGCGCGAAGAACTCAAAACCCTGCAGCGAAACACCGGCATCACGTTCATCTACGTCACGCACGACCAGGAAGAAGCTCTCACGCTCAGCGACCGCATGGCCATCATGCGGCACGGAAAGGTCCTGCAGGTCGGTCCGCCGCTGCAGGTGTACGAGCAGCCGGCCGATCTGTTCGTGGCCGAGTTCATAGGAAAGGCGAATTTCGTGCCCGGCGTCCTGAAGTCGGTCGAAGGGAAAAAGGCCATCGTACAGGCCAACGGCTCAACGGTTGGCGCAAGCGTGCTGTCGCCGATCGAGATCGGGTCGAACGTAGTGGTGATGATCCGCCCAGAAAATATGCGGATCACCGCCGCAGAGTCGGCAGCCGGAACCATCAAGCAGTCCAGCTACCTCGGCCACGGCACGGAGTACCTGATCGATCACGGCAGCGACGTGTTTCGCGCCCTGCAACTCCGCCGCCGCGGCGAAGTGCCATTGCCGGAAGGGGCGAAGGTCGAGTGTCACTGGAATTGGGAAGAAGCGATTGTGTTCAGGAAATAAGTCAGAAGGATGAATGATGAATGCAGAATGAAGAGAATTCATTCTGCATTCATCATTCATCCTTCTGACTTATCTGATCATGCTCCGCTGTACCAACCGAGCTTGCCCGGGTTCAGGTTGATGTTGATCTGTTTCACTTCCATGTACGCATCCAGCCCGAACGTCCCAAGCTCTCGGCCGAGGCCGGACTGCTTGTAGCCGCCCCAGGGGGCTTCGTTGAACGTCGGATGGTACGTATTCAGCCACGTGATGCCGGCCCGCAGCTTTTTCAGCACGCGTAATCCCTTCGCACCATCGAGCGTGAAGACGCCGCCGGCCAGGCCGTACACCGTGTCGTTGGCGAGGCGGATCGCGTCGGCTTCGTCGTCGAAGAGTTGCACGCTCATCACCGGGCCGAAGATTTCTTCTTGCACGATCTTCATCTTAGGGGTTGTCTTGATGAACACGGTCGGCGCGACGAAGTTGCCCTTGGCGAGAGAGCCGTCTTTCAGTTGCATGCCGCCGGTAAGCAGTTCGGCGCCCTCTGATTTGCCGGCCGCGATGTACCCGAGCACCTTCTGCATGTGGGCCGACGTGATCAGCGGGCCCATCTCGGTTTTCGCGTCCATGCCGTCGCCCACCACGATGGTTTTGCACGCGGCCGCGAGCTTGGGCAGGAATTTGTCGGCAATCGACTTCTGCAGAATCAACCGCGAGCCGGCGGAGCAAACCTCTCCCTGCCCGGCGAAGCTGGCGAACATCGCAAACTCCACGGCCGCGTCGAGATCGGCGTCGGCGAAGACGATGTTCGGGCTCTTCCCGCCGAGTTCGAGCGTGACTTTTTTGATGTTGCCGGTGGCGGCCTGCATGATCTTTCGACCCGTCACCGTACCGCCGGTGAAGGCGATCTTGTCCACCCGCGGGCTGGCCGCCAGCGCCATGCCGACGGTGGGACCGGCGCCGCAGATCAGTTGGGCCGATCCTTTCGGGAATCCCGCCTCGGCGATCAGCTCGAACAGCCGGATCGCGGTGAGCGGCGTTGTCTCGGCCGGCTTGAGGATGCAGCAATTGCCGGCCGCGAGTCCCGGGGCGAGTTTCCACGCGCTCATCAGCAGCGGGTAGTTCCACGGGATGATCTGCCCGCACACGCCGATCGGCTCGCGGACGACCATTGAATCGATCGTCGGATCCGGTACTTGGTACGTCTGCCCGGTGGCTTTGGTAATCAGCCCCGCGTAATAGCGGAAGCAGTTGGCCGCGTCGCTGATGTCGAACTTCGCCTCGCGGAGTGGCTTGCCGTTGTTCTTCGTTTCCGTCGTCGCGAGCTCTTCGGCATTCTTGTCGATCAGGTCGGCCAGCTTGAAAAGATACGACGCACGCTCTTGCGCCCGCATCTGCGGCCACGGGCCGTCGTCGAACGCGGCGCGCGCCGCGTCAATCGCGCGTTCAGCATCCTTTTCGCTCGCGTCGTCGACGGTTGCGATCACTTCATTGGTAGCAGGATTGATGATGTCGCGCGTGCCGCCATCGACGGGTGAAACCCATTCGCCGTTGATGAAGATGGATTTGCTCATGATGGGAATTATACGCATCACGCGGTTGTGTCAGGAAACGAAAAACGCCGTCATCCTGAGCGTATCCGCGAAGGATCCGCATCAACCGTCGATCCATGCCAGATCCTTCGCGAGTACGCTCAGGATGACGGCTTGTAGACTTGGTCGGCTACTTCGCGCTAAACAGCTCCAGCGACCGGGCAAGCAGCAGTTTTGCGAAGTCCGACTTGCTCATCTCATCCGCCCGTTCCTCGCGGCCGTCAGGATAGAGGAGAACGGCCTCCACGAGGGCGGAATTCATCGTTTCGGTCGGGTTGTAGACAATCAAATCGAGCTTCTTGCGGGCCAGCTTCTCGCGGCTGCGGTGGATGTTGCCGGCCAGCTCCAAGGAAAAGCCGACTGTCCGCTGGTCCGGCCGCTTGATCTGGCCGACCTCGGCGAGAATGTCGGGCGTGGCCACGAGTTCCAATGTCATCGATTCATGCCGCGGCAGCTTAAGCGAATGCACGCGGGCCGGCCGATAGTCCGCAACCGCGGCGGCCATGATCAGCAGGTCGTGCTTCGCAAACTCGGCGATCACCGCGTCGCGCATTTCCTGTGAGGTCTCCACGTCGATCCGCTTCGACACCGTCGGCATGACGGCCGACACAGGCCCGGCGATGAGCGTAACCTCGTGACCTTCCTCGATCGCGTTGGACGCAATGGCCGCACCCATTTGGCCGCTGGAGCGGTTGCCGAGGTAACGGACCGAATCGATCGGTTCACGGGTGGGGCCGGCGGTGAGGAGGATTTTCATGGTTAAAAACCTGCGTTCATATTTGATCTTCCAACACTTCGCGTTGCTGACGCACCAGCCACAGTGGAAGTGCAAAAGTCACGAGTGCCATCGCTGAGACGAAGATACCCGTGACGGCCGGAGATTCTTCAACAATGTAATCGTCGAGTGCCGCACTGAGTGGAATAATGAGAGCGTTGATAACGCCGCCGAATACTACAACCTTGTAAACGTTGGAACGGAGAGTTCCACGCCACCGCAAACGGATGGCCATGAGAATTCCGAAAACGAAAAAGCTTGCGCAAACGTACATTGCGTTTGAAATGACGACGATCGCAAGATACGTCGTTACGACTCGCCCGACTGCGAGCCAACACAACACGCCAAAGGCTGCGTCGGTGAAAAGTGCAACAGCGAGAAATGTCAGACAGACCCGCACGGGGTCTGGCCGCGTATTGATGTCGGCCGCTGAATAATCCAACGTTGCGAGAGGTTCCATCGGATGTCGCTCTCTTACGGCTTCTCATCCATTTTCGGCGCGGTGATCGGGGCCGCCGTCTTGGTGAGACGCTTGGTCACTTCCTCCACGATCTTCGCCGCCTCGCTCATGCGCCCGTATCCCACATTCCGGCAGGCGAGCCAGCCTTCCTCGGGGCCGATCATCTGGTAGCCGTGCTTCATCAGCTTGGCGACGTTTTCCTTGGCGATCGGGTTTTCCCACATGCGGTTGTTCATCGCGGGGGCGAAGACGACCGGGCACGCGGCGGCGCTGATCATCAGGCTGACGAGGTCGTCGCACAGGCCGTGGGCGACTTTGGCGAGCATGTCGCCGGTGGCGGGGGCGACGAGCATTAAATCTGCCCGCTCGGTGAGGCCGATGTGTTGCGGGTCGCTGGATTCTTCGAGGTTGAACGTGTTGGTCCGCACAGGCCGTGCGGAGAGTGCCTGGAACGTCAGCGGCGTGACGAATTTCTGGGCGCTGTCGGTCATGCACACCGTCACGCCCGCGCCGGCCTGCACCAGCTTACTGACCACGTCGCACACCTTGTACGCCGCGATGCCGCCGCACACGGCGACGACGATTTCTTTGCCTTTGAGGGGCATGGATTGATCGGGAGAGCCGCTTGGAACGGGCGAACCACTCATACCGTTATTGTAGCGGGGTGAACCAATGCGAGTAAGTGCCTTTCGTGCGGCGATTCTGCACCTATGCGCGCAAAAAGGCGTGCCCGCCGAAACGGGCACGCCTTGAAGTCTATTTATGATGGCTGTGCGATCGCGGCTTACTTCACCGGGATCGGCGCATCGAGCCCGCTGGCGGGGTAGTCGATGGCGATCTTGTCCTGCAGGATTTCCTGCACGACCAGCTCGAGATCGGTCATGTGGCCGCGGTCGACCAGCGGACGGGCGCCGTCCATCAGCTCGAGCAGGCGCTTCTGGATCAGGGCGGTGAGTTTGAATCGGCCGCCGACTTTGTTCACGATGTCTTCGCTCTTGAGTGCTTCAATCATTGTTCTGTGTCCTTCGAAAAATCTACTTCTTACATCCCGCCAGATCGTTTGTGCTTGATGATCTTGATGATGTCGTCAACGGCCTCATCGAGATTGTCGTTCACCACCATGGTATCAAACGCCCGGCTGCCTTTGGCCATGTGAATCTCACGCTTGGCGGCGGAGAAACGCTTGTGAATATCGTCCTTGCTGTCGCGGGCCCGATCGGTGAGCCGTTGCAGCAGCGTCGGCTCGTCGGGCGGCAGCACGAAGATCAAGAGCGCCTGCGGGTAGTGATACCGCACCTGCAACGCGCCCTGAACGTCGATCTCCAGCAGCACGTCGCGACCTTCACTCAGGTAGTCGAGTGCCGGGTGCTTGGGTGTCGCGTAGTAGTCGCCGTACACCTGAGCGTATTCAAGGTACTGATCGCTATCGAGCCGGCGGAAGAATTCCGTCTTGTCGATGTGATCGTACGTTTTGCCGATGTCATCGCCCGGGTGTTTCGGCCGGGTCGTCGCGCTGACGGTGTAGGAGACTTTCATCTCCGCTTCCAGGCGGCGCGAGATCGTGCTTTTTCCGACGCCGCTGGGGCCGACGAGTACGATTAACACTCCGCGTTGCTTGGGAAGGCCCGGCCCGGTCGTCATGAGCCGAGCAATGATACGCGCCACCGGGAAAGTGGCAAGAGGAAGGGGGATTTCGGATTGCGGAACGCGGATTGCGGATTGAAAACCGGGTTTTCGAGTCTTCAATCCGCAACGGGACTAATGCAGGCAGATCCCGCGGGGATCATTCGGGATCAGACGGAAAAACATCAGCTTTTCGAGCAAAAACCCATTTCCCTGGCTGAGCTCGGGCACCTTGTGGGCGTCGTCCACGTGGACGGGGCGGCCGTTTACTTCGTAGTCGATTTCCAGCGGCTTGTCGCTCTCCCGGCAGGCGATGGCCATCTCGCGGCGGAACTCGAACTCCACGATCTGGAACTTCCCGTCTGCCAGCCGCGGAATTTTGCCCTGCCAGTTGGCCTTCTTCACGGTGATCAGGTTGTCCTGGAACGGGAAGACTCGCATCTTCGTGGGCAGGAACGACTGGTTCCAATCTTCAAGCGGCCCTTCAGTGCGAAGGTTGCTGAACATCGCGAACGAGTTTTCGGTCTTGAGCCCGAGGTACGGCGACAGGCTGCTGAGTGCGACGATGGCCAGTAAAAGGAAAGTCCACGCCGGCAGCTTTCCGCCGGCCAGTTTGTTTGATCGGCCGAACCGTTGCCAGCTCAGCCACGCGAAGCCGATCATCACCAGCGGAGCCGCCGCGAAGTTGAACAGCACCCAACCCTCGTCACGCAGGAATCGCTCGCCGCGAAGGATGACGCCAGGCCGGGCGATTTTGATCACGGCGAACAAGAACAGCTCCGTCGCAAACACGACAATCCCGATGGCTGCCAGGTAGCCGAACGTTCGCAACACCGTCGCGAGCTTATCGCTGCGTTTCACCCGCAGAATGAACGCCGAAATCGACCGGTAAAACCCGATCGGCAGGAACGGGACGTAATACGCCAGCGCCATCATTGAAAAGTTCTGGTACCCGTTGAATGACATCACAAAGTGAAACCCAAGTGCCACGATAATGGCGACCGTGATCAGCTTGCGGCTCGGGAGCTTCATCCAGCCGAGCGTGAGCAGGAACGGAATGCCGGCTTCGGTGCACCAGGTCAGCCAGATGACAAAGTGCTTGCTCCAGTCGCTCTGCAACGACGGCAGGAACGGCGCGAGCTTGCGCATCTTATTGTAGTGAATGACGGCGCAGCTGATGCTCGGATCGAGAAACGCGCTGTTGGTCTTGTGCAGCACGGCGAAGAGGAAAATCGCAATCACGCCGACGCGGATGGTGGGGAAGCAACTGGCCTCAAGGTCGCACAGGGATCGCGGCAGGTGGCGGTTGCGAATCGTGTAGATGGCCGCCGAGATCAGAATCAGCGAGGCGAAGAACGCGCCGATGAAAACGTTGTTCACGTAGAACGGCGATTTCCACCAGAAGCTCCAGAGCGACGCGAGCATCAGCGACAGGAACAGCTTCACGTTGTTGGGCCGCAGCAGCACCGCGGCGGCCAAGGGGGCGGTAAACAGCGACGGGTACGAATTCATCCACTGCGGGAAGAACGACTGATCGATCAGCACCCACGCGGCGAAGAGCATGCCGAAGATGGCGAAGTTCGATTCGATCGGCAGACGGCCGGAGGTCAGCGGGCGCGAACTGTACGAGAGCACCTGCCGGTCGCCGCGAAAGGCCTGTGCGGGCGGAACCATGAGCCTGGCCGAGTCTACATTCTGGAATGCATTGATCATGGTTTGGCCATTTCTGGCAGCTTGCCTGCGAACGAGTGATGGTCCTGCGGCGTCGTGGGCTTGCGAACGGCGTCTTTGCTCTTCATCCGCAAGATCGGGCGTTCGATCAGGTAATACGTGGCGCTGGCGATCACGGTTGAGATGCAGAACGCGCCAATGGCTCGGAAGTGCGGATGCGCGCCTCTGAAGAAATACGTCATGACCCCGAGTGCGAACAGGTGCCACATTGCCAGCCCGTAGCTGATCGCGCCGAAGTATGAAAGCACCGGCGACGCGAGCACGTTGCCTACCACGCCGCGAAGTCCGCCATAGCTGGCGATGATCAAGGCGCACACGGCCCAACTGCTGCCGATGTCGAACAGGATGGACTTATTCAGGTCGTTGGTGGTGTAGCGGATGTGCCAGAGCGCGATCGTCATCATCGGCACACCCAGCACGAGGCCCACCCACTTGATGACCTGCAGCAGCCGCGTGTTGTTGTGCTTGATCGCGACGGCGGTCAGGCAGCCCATGCCCACGATGTCGATGAACGCCGGCGGCAGCACGCGCATGGAGATGTAGTTCCAGTGCATGAAGTACCCAAACAGTCGGAACGCCGGGCCGACCAGGATCATGACCGTCAGCGCCTTCTTCAGGTGATGACGCGGCACGACCATGAACAAAAGTACGATAAACGGCAGGGTCTGTTCAATAGCTGAAATCCACCACAAATGAGCGACGTAATCCGGATAATGACCCACCATCGCAATATGCAGGTTGGACAGCAGCAGGTAATGCCACGCCGCCGCATCGCGTTCGAAGCGGCTGAGGAGGATGAAGCAGGCGGTGAGCATGATCCACATCACCGGCAGCACGCGCATCCAGCGGCGGGTGGTGAAGTGGTACCACCCCTTGAGCGGCGTCGTCTGCCCGGCAAGCACCTGCTCGCGCAGTTTCATCAAAGAGCTGGCGACCAGGAATCCGGTGAGTGCGAAGAAGAAATGCGTGCCGACCGTTCCGACCGGTTTTTGCATGTGATAGAAGTGATGGATCATGATCAGAAAGATCGATCCGAATCGGATCGCATCCATCTGCGCACGCGACCGGGCGGCGTCGCGTACAGGGAGCGGTTGAACGCTCGCGGGTTGATCTATCGTGTTGCTCATACGGTCTGATCAGCTTAGACCGATAACCACGCCTTACCCTTAAACCGTGGAGGTCTCACACTTATTCGACATTCTGGACCTGTTCCTTCACCCTATCGATGGCGCCCTTAATCTCAACGATATGGCGCGCGATCGATGCGTCATTGGCTTTGCTGGCGATCGTGTTCGCCTCGCGGAGCATTTCCTGGGTGATAAAATCGAGTTTTCTCCCGGCGTGGTCGTCTTTTCGACACGCCTGCTCGAACGCCTCCAGATGACTGGTAAGTCTCTGGATTTCTTCGGCCACGTCTGCGCGCTCCGCAAAAACAGCAACTTCCTTCAAAAGATCCGTCTGGTTCACCTGTAATTCAGCTTTTTGCAGCAGTTGGTTCACGCGCAGGCTCAGCCGTTTGTGGTAGTCCTCGATCACGAACGGGGCGCGCTTTTGGATCTCCGCCAGCGCGACTTCGATCACCTTGCAGTGTTTCATCAGCTCATCGAATAGAGCGCGGCCTTCGCGTTCGCGCATTGAGAGGAGCTTGGCGATCCCCTTGAGGGTGATATCTCGCACGGTCGGGCCGTGGCGTTCGATCTCGTCGCTCTCGTCGCGCGGCTCCTGGCAAACGCCCGGCAGCGTGAGCAGGGTGGCCAAGTCGATCTGCAGCTTGCCGTCCATCCCCTTGATGCCTTCAAGCTGCTTGATGTAACTGGTGAGCGCGCCAGTGTTGATGTGGTACGCGGCCTCGGCGCTGTCGGTGCGGATCTTGAGCACGTAGGTGATCGACCCGCGGCCGAGCTTTTCGCGGAGGAGGGTTTCGATCTCCGGCTCAAGCCCGCTGAGCTGGTCGGGCAGCTTGATGACTGGCTTGAAAAAGCGGTTGTTGAGCGAGCGAAGCTCGACCGCATAGTGCGTGCCGTCGCGCTCGGCCGTAGCGTCTCCGAAACCGGTCATGCTGACGATCATTGGATTTTCTTTCTTTCGGAACGAATTTTTGGGACGCAACAGCGATTCAAGCATTTGCGCACGCCGCGACGGAAGTCGCGGATTCTGCGATCGATCCGCGACTTCCGTCGCGGCGTAGTCACACCCACTTCGCTATCGCGTGGTCGGCGCAGCAGGCGCTTCGACCGGCGGTTGCGACGCTGAAGGTGGCGTTGCCGGCGTGCCCGAACTCGCCGGGGCCGACGGCAATGCCGGCAGCGTGAGCGGGGCCAGCCCGTTAGACGTGTGATCGTGCCGGTAATTGGCCAGCAGGTTCAGGCTGATCGCCAGGAGCACGAAGATTCCGAAGATGACGCTGGTGGCCCACGTGAGCACGTCGCCGGTCTTGGCGCCGAACGCCGTGTTGCCGCCCGCTCCGCCGAACGCGCCGGAGAGACCACCGCCGCGACCCTTCTGGATCAGGATCAACAGGATCAGGATCAGGCAGGTGAGGATGAACAGGGTGATCGTGAGATAGAAGAAAAAGCTGACCATAGTTTTTTAGTCCTGAGTGCTGACGCACCAGCACTTCCTTATTTGGCTGCGTTGACAATCGCGAGGAACGAGTCGGCCTTCAAGGCCGCGCCGCCGATCAAGCCGCCGTCGACATCGGCCTGGCCGAGAAGGCCCTTGGCGTTGTCGGGCTTCATGCTGCCGCCGTACTGGATGCGGACGCGGTCGGCAAAGTCGGCATCCCACTTGCGCTTCAGCTCATCGCGGATGAACGCGTGAACTTCCTGCGCCTGTTCGTCGGTCGCCACTCGCCCGGTGCCGATCGCCCAGACGGGCTCGTAGGCGATGACCAAACGATCCGGGTCCTGCATGTCGTCGGAATTGAGTTCGTCGAGCTGATAGCTGACAACGGTGAGCGTCTGCCCGCCGTCGCGCTCTTCGAGCTTCTCGCCGACACAGTGGACGAGCGTCAGTCCTGCCTTGTAGACGGCAGCCGCCTTGCGGGCGACGAGTTCCTGCGGCTCATTCAGCACGTGCCGGCGTTCACTATGACCGGTGAGCACGAACGACACGCCGAGGTCCTTGAGCATTTCGACCGACACTTCGCCGGTGAACGCGCCCGATTTTTCGAAGTAAACGTCTTGCGCCCCGAGCTTCACCGAAGAGCCGGCCAGCGCCTGCCCAACGACGTCGAGATACACGAACGGCGGCGCCACGCCCACCTGCACACCGGCCGGTGCGCCCTTCTTGATCCCAAGCGCCAGCTCAACGGCCGACGTCTTGGTGGTGTTCATCTTCCAGTTGCCGGCAATAAACTTTTTACGAGGCATAGGTACGGCTCTCTTTCCCATTCAATTTTAAATTCGCGGCGTCGCGGCGAACGCACTTACACCGCGGCCAGCTCGCCGATATCGGCGAACTGTTTGCCCGTGACTTTCGCGATCTCTCTGAGTTGGCCCATGAGGCTCTTGAACGTTTCCGGCAGCAACGCCTGCGGGCCGTCGCACTGGGCTTCGCTGGGGCAGTAGTGGACTTCGATAATCACGCCGTGTGCACCGGCGGCCATGCCTGCGAGTGCTAGAGCGCCGACGAAGTCTCGCTTGCCCGCCGCGTGTGAAGGATCCACGATCATCGGCAGGTGGCTCCACGCCGCCGCGACCGGAATGCTGCTGATGTCCATCGTGTAGCGAATGCTGTCCTCGAACGTCTTAATGCCGCGTTCGCAAAGGATGACGCTGCGGTTGCCCTGGCTGAGCACGTACTCCGCCGAGAGTAGCCAGTCTTTAACGGTCGCTGCCAAGCCGCGCTTGAGTAGCACGCCCTTGCGGGTCTTGCCGACTTCCTTGAGCAGATCAAAGTTCTGCATGTTGCGGGCGCCGATCTGGAAGCAGTCGACGAACGGCTCCATGTCAGCGACTTGCCGGGTGTCCATCACTTCAACGCAAATCGGCATGCCGAGCTCATCGCCACAGGCGCGCATCCATTTGAGTGCTTCCAGCCCAAGGCCTTGGAACGAGTAGGGCGAGGTGCGCGGCTTGTACACACCGCCGCGGAGGACGGTCGCGCCACCATCGCGAACGTGCCGGGCGATCTTGTAGAGCATCGCCTCGTTCTCAACAGCGCACGGGCCGGAGATGCACATCGCGTGCGTGCCGCCGACTTTTACTTTCGGAACCTTGCCGCCGCCGATTTCGATGACCGAATCGTCCTCATGAAACTCGCGGCTGGCGAGTTTGTACGGCTTCATGATCGGGACGACTTTTTCCACGCCGTCGAGTGACGCCAAGTGGTTCTGATCGAGGGTGCCCTCTTCGCCAACCGCGCCAATGACCGTGCGGAACTGCCCGCGCGACAGGTGGGCCTTGGAGCCCATTTTCTCGATCTCAGCCACAACGCGATCGATCGAGGCGTCGGGCGTTCCATGGTTCATCACAATAATCACGGCCTGCTCCTGGTCATTTTCGGGTGCGTGCGCGGCGTTAAAACCGCGAAATTCGAGCCGAGTAGTGTAATAGAAAGGAAATCGGCGGACAAGCACGGCATTTGCCCGGTCCGACCTGATGGGCTTGACCGTGGCGCGACCAGCGATAGGATGCAAAACCCGCCGGAGATACGTCCCGGCGGCGAAAAATTTGGGGAATGGTGTAACGGTAGCACAAACGCCTCTGGAGCGTTTTGTCTAGGTTCGAATCCTAGTTCCCCAGTTGCCTCGGTGGTTCGTACGATCCAGTCCATCCGCTTCCGACAACAACCCGATTCACGTTTTTCGACTGCCTTACGGCTGCGTCGTGAGCTTTGACGTCGGCTCCGATTGGAGGATCACGGGGTGTTACCACGCTTGGCGGGTTTTCAGATGTTTGATCAGGAACTACTGCGTCTGCTCGGTCGAGCGGCGCATAAAATCCGGTCGGGCAGGACTTGGTTCGGAACGGCGTCGGCGTTCTCGGCGAAAACGTCTTGGCCGGCGGTCTACCGGGCGTCGTGGTGATCTTCGCACGCCTGGTGGTAGTGCTCGACGAACGCGTTGAGCGTCGTGTTCACGTCCTGCCCCTTGAGGATCCACGCTTTGGCGCCAAGGGCCAACGCTTCGTCGCGGCGCTCGGCGTGGAGGCGGGCGCTGTAGATCACCACATGCAGTCGATCGAACTCGGGGTCCTTGCGCAGTTCGCGCAGCACTTCCAGGCCGCCAAGGTCGGGCATCATGTCGTCGAGGATGACCAGCAGCGGCTGATCTTTCGGATGCGCACGAATCTTCGCCAGTGCCTCTACGCCGCCATACGCCATCTCGCAGGTGTAGGTGAGGCGCGTGAGGAGAGAAAACAGCAGGTGGGCCGCGTCGGGGTTGTCGTCCACGATCAGGATGACTGCCGCCTCCGCGACGGCGAGAGGCTGGTGAGTGGGCTGCTGTTCCATGTCATTAATTCTAGGGGCGGCCAATCGCTTCTGCACTCAACCCGCATTGGGACGACAGTTCATCCCCTAAACGAGTACGCCGCGACGGAAATCGCGGCGTAGTCGTCGAAATTGATTTGTGACTCAGAGCCTAGTGGTGAACGTGCGTCAGCTCCGTCATCTCCGAAGCAACGTCGGTCGGCTGCACCAGTGGGCGCGAATGCGTCGGCTTGCGGGTGAGCTTGCGAAGCAGCGCGGAGAGCTTGTCGAGGTCGGCCGGCTTGGCAAGGAGTGCGTCGAAGCCGGCGGCGAGAATTTGGTCGATCTGTTTCTGACTCGCTTTGTCGCTCAGCGCGACCGCGGCGATCTCGTGCCACTCACGCACGATCGGCATCAGCTCAAAGCCGGTGCAGTCGGGCAGCGTCATGTCGCACACCATCGCGTCGAAGTTGGATTGATCGAGCGCGATCAGCGCGGCGTCGCCGCTGTCGGCGGTCGTCACCTCGAAGCCGTTTTGCCCGAGCGAGCATTGCAGCAGGGAGGCCGTGTCTTTGTCGTCTTCTACTAACAGCACTCTAATGGTGTTCATCATGGTGCGTCGTTTATAGCTGGCGTGTTGTGAGAGAATGATGAGACGATTTTTCCTGCTTATTGCTGTAATTCCTGCAGCAATCGATCGAAGCGTTATTCGTCATCAAGCCGTCATAAACGGCGACGGAAACTTGCCGACGCAAGCAAGAATCGTGAATCGTCCGCCGATTCGCGCGTGCGTTTTTGAAGTTATTGCTGCGGCAAAAAAACGACTGTGGGTTTAGGCAAGGATCGCGCGCCTGGTTCGATCGATCGCGCTTTGGTTCGCGTTCTGGCTCTCACTCACACAGGTAATGCCCACGGCGCACGGCGAGAAGTCGCGAATGATCGCCTCGATGTTGGTGAACTTTTTACCGTCGAGAATCGCGTCGACGAGCTTCGCTTTGCGCGAGCTGCGAATGCGCTTGGCCTGGCGTTGTTCTCGAGCGATAATTGTTGCCATCAAACCCTTCATCGACGGCGACAAATGTAGACGTTAGACGCATGTACTCGAATTAATCTCGACGATAAGTCTGAGAATCCAGGCCGGGCGAGCTCAGGCGTAGTCGTCAAAAGCTGGCCGAATTTTTCCGCCGACATTCCCGATCGGCGGCGATAGAATTTGCTTCGTCAGTGTGGCGCGCTTTGCGGGCCACGAAATTTGCTCGGACTGTGGTTCGCTGAAGCGGGCCACGTGCCGGAGACGTCAGATATCATCGTCCTTGACGATGGGCGCCGTCCCAACCCGTACCTAATCGTCCCCAGGCGACCCTAATCGTCCCTTGCCGGACCTTGGAAAATCCGGCGCCGGCAAGGCCAACCCTAGAATTAATCTCCACTTACGCCGATCGGCCAGGCGAAAACAAACGCCGATGATTCAAAATAAACCGCGTGTCGAGCCGTTAAAACAGTGGGTGAGGTCGTGACCTCCATCCCGCGTCGGGTATCATTCCGTTGGCAAAGCATTTGAACAAACGAACCCAATTTTCGCCGAACCGATGAAATGTGAGGGAGTTATGAATCGAACCTTGCCCGCGAGCGTGCGACGACTCATCGGTTCCGCGGTTCTTTGCGCCGCCGTTCTGTTGCCCGTGTCGTCGGTCCGCGCTGATGAAGGGTTCCAAAACCCGAAGGCAAATATTCCCCCCAAGGCCGCTCCCCAACGACGCAACGCCGGTGAAGGTGTGCCGCCATTGCCGCTGCCGGCGACGCCGCTTCGTCGATCCGAGAAAAAGCGCGAGCCGTCTCCGCCGGCGCTGGTCGGCAACATCACGTTCTCGCAGGCGTCGCTCAAAGGCTCGGGACTGAACTGGCAGAGCACCGTCATCGATATCGAAAAGTGGGTAGAGTTCACCAACCAGCAACTCGGGCAGAAGTACCGGTTCGTGGGCACTGATTTCACCAAGTTCAGTTACGACCCGACGGAACTGCCGATTCTCTACTTCACCGGTTGGAAGCCGCTGCCGCAGTTTGATGACGCGACGATCGCGAACATGCGCCAGTACCTGATGGACGGCGGCACGTGGGTGGTCCACAGCAGTTGCGGCCGGCCGGAGTTTAACGCGAGCTTCCGCCGCGAGATCGCGCGGATCTTTCCTGATCGCCAGCTCGCGCCGATCCCCGGCGATCATCCGATCTACTCCGCGTACTACAAGATCACCGAGATGCGCGTCCGCAATGGAAAAGCCCCCTGGGTGAAAGCGCCGACCAGCGCCGGCCTGCTCGAGACGATCAACATCGGCTCCCGCGCGGCGGTCATCTTTTCGCCGATCGACCTGAGCTGCGGCTGGAACGCCGACACGAATCCCATCGAAGGCGGCGTGCTGTACGACCAAAGCGACGCGCTCAAGCTCGGCGGGAACATCGTCACCTACTGCCTCGCGGAATATCAGTACGGCCGATTCTTCGATCACATGAAGGTGTACCACCAGGCAACCGAAGCCACGCGCGACCAGCTCGTGATCGGCCAGGTGGTGCATAACGGCGACTGGGACGCCACGCCGCACGGGCTACCGAATCTGCTTAAGACGATCGACCAGAGCACCACGATGCACGTGCAGTTCAAGCGCGTGCCGGTGGACCCGGAGAAGGCCGACATCTTCAGCTTCCCCGTGCTGTACATGAGCGGCCAGCGCGATTTCCAGTTCTCAGAAAAAACCGCCAAGCGATTACGCGAGTACCTCGACAACGGCGGGGCGTTGGTGGTGGACGACGTGATCGGCAGCTACGAATTCAACGAAGCCTTTAAGCGTGAGATTCAGAAGGTTTATCCCGACAAGCAACTCAAGCCATTGCCCGAAGGGCATCCGCTTTTCAAATACGTGAACGACGTGAGCAAGGTGCACTTGGCTCCGATGGCCGCCAAAGAACTGGGCGGGGACGTGATGGCGCCGAGCCTGCTGGTGATCGAAGTCGACGGCAGCCTGCCGGTGATTTACTCGCCACTGAGCATGAGTGCAGGCTGGGAACAACTGCCGCGCGCGTTCAACAAAGGGTACGCCGACGACGACGCGCTCAAGCTCGGCGTGAACGTGTTCATGTACGTGACGGCCCACTAACGCTATAAAATCTCCACCATCAAAAGAGGATTCACTTGTCCCAATCGCCCACCACGTTATCGCCTGAGCACGAGCCGCAGTTCATCGAACGCTTCGGCGTAGTGCGCGCCAAGCTGCAGAAGGAACTGCACAAGGTCATCATCGGCCAAGACAAGGTGATCGACCTGCTGCTGGCGGCGCTGTTCGCGCGCGGGCACTGTTTGATCGTGGGCGTGCCGGGGTTGGCTAAGACGTTGATGATCTCGACGCTGGCCAAGGTGCTGAAGCTGAACTTCAACCGCATCCAGTTCACGCCTGATCTGATGCCTGCGGACATCACCGGCACGGACATTCTGGAAGAAGATCACGCGACCGGGAAGCGAAGCTTCCGGTTTGTGAAGGGACCGGTGTTCAACAACATCGTGCTGGCGGACGAAATCAACCGCACGCCGCCCAAGACACAGGCCGCGCTTCTGCAGGCGATGCAGGAATACAACGTGACGGCCGGCGGGCGCACGTTTCCGCTGGAGTTGCCGTTCATGGTGCTCGCTACACAGAACCCGGTGGAGCAGGAAGGCACCTATCCGCTGCCTGAGGCGCAGCTCGACCGGTTCATGTTTATGGTGAACATCGGCTACCCGAGCAAGAAGGAAGAGCGGCAGATCGTTCGGGCGACCACGATGGACATGGAGAACACGCCCGAGCCGGTGCTGAGTGGCGCGGACATCATTCATATTCAGAAAGTGCTGCGCAAGCTGCCGGTGAGCGATCATGTGGTCGACTATGCCGTCAACCTCACCCGCGCGACGCGTCCCAAGGAGCCGAACACGCCGGCGTTCATCAACGACCTGCTGACATGGGGCGCCGGACCGCGGGCGGCGCAGTACCTGGTGCTGGGCGCCAAGGCGTCGGCGATCATGGACGGGCGCCTGAACGTGAGCTGCGAAGACATCCGCCGGGTGGCCAAGCCGGTACTCCGACATCGCATCTTCACCAACTTTAATGCTGACGCGGAAGGCATCGGACCGGATCAGGTGATCGAGCGGTTGCTTGAAGAAGTTCCCGAAGCATCGGGCAATGATTACGGCCGAACCGAGGAGTAGCGGGACTCGATCAAGCGACCTGCTCAATTGTTAAAGGAAGTGCTCCAGCGTGCCCAATATGTGAGCAATCGTGCTCGACAATTCATCACGTAAAGGGACGTCAGCGCTGAGCCCGGTGATGGAAATCGCGCGAGAAATCAGGCAAATCCGTTAACTCTAGCCCGCCTTACATTTTGCGCTATGATCTGCCGATAAACGGTATGTCTGTTGCATTGACAGACCTGGCTGGCGTGACATAATCCGGTTGGCGATCCAACCGCCTCTCGCTCCAGCCGTTTTGTACGAGCCGGGCAGTAATTCCCGGCCGTCAGGAAGGGTGATGCTCAATGGCCGGTCCTCAATCGTTCGTTCCTCCCCGCGTCCGTCCCTCCCGTCCGAGCCGTCGTTTCAGCCTCGCACAAGCGAATAGCACGCTTCCGCTGGTCAAGCGGATCGTCGGCGACGTGGTTCGGGTTAACAGTGATGCCGTCCAATTGCAGGACGAGATCGAAGCTACCAAAGATTCGCGGAAGCAGACTGAGCTGCAAAAAGATCTTGAAACCAAGGCCGTCCGCATGGCGGGCCTCGTCGGCGAGCTGAGCGATATCGGCGTAGAGCTGAAAGACGCCGCCATCGGCCTCATCGACTTCATCGGCCGCCACAAAGGCCACGACGTCTACCTCTGCTGGAAGCTCGGCGAAGAGTCGATCGGCTTCTGGCACGACCTGCAAGCCGGCGTGGCGGGGCGTAAGCCGATCGCGACGCTTGAAGAATCGGACTAGCTGCACGCGGCATTCGTAGAAATAGAGAGGCCCGCACACCAAGGTGTGCGGGCCTTTGTCTTTTCAGATGGACGGCACTTCAGTTGAGCGAGCAACGTCTATCTCGAGCGACGGCGCTTGCGCTTCGGGTCTTGCCGTGCATGAAACACGCCAAGCACGACCGTCGCTTTGGGCCGATCTTGAAACAGAACGATATATGGAAATCGTCTGACGAGGACGCGGCGCGTTAGGCTATGGATGAAGGGGAACGTGCCGGGCCGATGGTTCGCGGAATCAATCGCCGCTTCGACACACAATAGAAAATCGGCTGAGAGTCCCGCCCGTTGCTTCTCATACCAGTCACACGCCTCGGCCAGATCGGTTTCCGCCTCGGGCTCGATGATGACCGGCTTCATTTCGCGCGCTTCCGAAGTCTAGTTTTGACCGTGTTCCAGTCGCTCCCAGTCAGGCCGTCTTTTTTGATCCGTTTGAGACGTTTTTCGAGTTCGCGGCGTTGAGCGGCGGACAGTGCCAGGGATTTAGCGTCGTCTGAATCCACCAGACTATCCCACAATCGCTCCGCCAGCAAAATTCGTTCGGCAGGCGGGAGTGCGAGCGCTTTTTTGTGCAAATTTGCAACCATAAGAAAAGTATACCAATGAAGGCTCGCAAATGAATTGAAAATCCATCACTGGCCAATCAATTCGGTTAATCCAGCCAGTCTTTCTTCTTCAGCCGCATCGGCACGTACTCTTCGGTGACGTAGCTGATGTCTTTCGTGATGAGCGATTCCACTTCCATCTTGAAGCCGTTGCTCATCATCTTGCCGATTTCCTTCTGCCACCCCTTGTGATCCTTGAACCACGGGTAGGCGGCGATTTCGCCGGCGCGCTTCTTGTCGTTGTCGTTCAGTTCGATCTGCACGTCGTCGCTCAATTCGCACTCGTCGTAGTCCTTGGCGCGAATGCCGAGGAACTTGGCGTCGGGGATCGCGAGGCGCTGGCTTTCAAACGCGAGGCTGATCGAGCCCTGCTTGATCACGCTGTAGATGTAGTGCCCCCACGGATCGCAATCGAGCAGGCAGATGACCGGCAGCTTCGCCTCGCGACTGAAGCGTTGGAGTAGACGCCGCACGCCACGCGGGGGTTGGCCGCCGCCGTGGGTGAGGATGCAGTTGTGGGTTTCCCAGAAGCGGTCTTCGTTAAAACGGTTCCAGACGGTGCCTTTTTCCACGTGGAGCACGAAGTCGGCGTCGATCTTCTTGAACTGGATGACGTCGGCCTCGGTGATGCTGGGGATTGCGTAGCCGCCGGAGCCCATCTTGCGGCAGTCGATGTCGTCACCCTTATCGGTGACGGTGATGTTGCCGACCATCGCGCCGCGGTTTTCGGCGAAGATGTGCAACTCTTCACGCAGCGCGGCCATCGAGACTTCAAGGTCTTCGAGAATGCCGTCGGACTCGCTCTGCTCGCTGAAGGTTTTTTCCTTCGTGCCGGCGACGGTGTGCAATCCCTTGTAGTACATGCCTCGCAGGCTGAGGGATTTTTCGGCGTCGATGAGTTCCTTGATCGAGTTCCCGTGCAGGCAGGTCTGCATGAACTGCTTGGCCTGGTTGAGGTTGAACAGCTCGCGGGTGGCCTTGGCGTCGCCCATCTGCAGGATGCGTTCTTTTTTGTTCCAGAGCGTGTTGGAGCGAGTGCGCTGCGGGATGGAGACGGAGATGTCGCCGCCCTTGAACGCGGATTTCGCCACGCCGTCGGCCAGTTCGACGATCTTCTTCATCGTGGCCTGATCGCGCGCCTGGATGCGTTTGTTGATGCCGCTGCCGGTTTTCTTTGCTTTTGCCATGAGTGGTTTCTTGTAGGGTCCGCCTTGGCGGACCGGTTGCGTGCATGGTCCGCCAAGGCGGACCCTACATTTTAGTCAAACAGCCCGCCGCTTTTGCCGCCGCTGGATTTCTTCTTCGCCTTCTTTTTGCCGGCGCCGAGTTTCACGCGGCCTTGCTCGTCTTCTTCCTGCGGGGCCGAAGCCGCCTCGATCTCGTGCGAGCTGAGCGCGACGCGGTTCTCCACCAATACGACGCTGTCGTCGTTCTTGATGTCGTCCTCTTCGTCGCGTTTCTTTTTCAGCTTGCCTTCTTCGTCGAGCTGCGCGTCGGCGATGGCCGTTCGCTTGCGGGCCTCAGCGAGCAGGGCGTCGTACAGCTTCTTCGTCTCGTGCTTCGGGTTGATCGCGTTGACGGCCTTGCTGATTTCGCCGATGTAGCGCTCGAACACGTCGCGGCGCTCAGCCTGCCGGGCCATCGCCTGGCGTTTGCGGAGGTACGTACCGAGCTTGCGGCCGCACTCCATGAGCGCGAGTTTCATCTCCTTGCGGATTTCGTCGTAGTCGGCGATCGCTTCCTTCGACTCGCTCGTAAACGGCACCCACACGCTGGCCATGTGGATCATGATCACCAGCGGCCCGACCGGCAGGCTGCCGCGCGGTTGGGTGAGGTTGTAGTTGCGCCAGCCGGTCTCAACGATCGCTTTAAAGCTGCTGCACGCGCTCGGCTGAAAGAGCAGCGGCACGCGGTTGGCGAAGCGGATCACGCGGGCGGTATCGTCGGCGGCGAGTTCGCCGCCGAACGCGATGGCCGCCTCGATCTGGAACGGCCGGCCACGGTAGACGTCGGGCTCACGACTGCTGGCCGCGTAGAACTCTGCCTTCACACCTTTAAGCATGCCGGCCAGCATTTGCCTTACGCCGATCGGCGCGAGGCAATCAGTGGGCGGCGGGGCGAGCTTGGCTTCCTGGAACGCCTGGTAGAGCTTTTCGATCTGCGGCGTCTCGACGCTCACCGTTCTCGTGCGGCTGCTGATGCCGATCTGGTCGCAGAACTTGCTGGCAGTCTGCGCGCTCACGCGGCAGAACTGGTCCTGCAGGAACTGGTAGAGGGTTCCGCCTTCGTTGTGCTCGTAGTCCTTCTTCATCTGAAGGAGCGTGCCGAGCTCGATGCCTTTCGGGTGCGGCTGGATCTCGCGCGTCTCGGGCGGCAGTTGTGCTTCCTGGCCACGCGGGAAAAGAATCACGCCGTCCTTTTCGGTCGTCTCGCGAACCTCTTCCATCTGCGGCGTGCTATCGAGCCCGTGTTCGATGATGAGCTGCTCGCCGTTCTTGGGCGTGTTCTTCGCGCCCTTGGCGAGCGGCAGGTCTTCGTCCTTGTCCTCGGCGCTCACACGCGTCGGCGGCACAAACGTAATCCGCGCGTGCGGGTTGGCGATCGCGGTCAGCTCGAGGAACTCGTCGACCGATCCACGGCCTTTACGGTAGAGGCCTTCCAGTTCGATGCTCACGCTCGTGCCGGTGGTGTAGTCGTCGCGGTTGAGGAAAGTCCCCTCGCGCGTGCCGGCGTTGATCGTCTTCAGCCGGGCCGGTGGAAAGTCTTCGTTTTCTTTATCGACGGTGACTTCAGCGCGGTTGGTCTTGGTGTTCATCGCCAGCTCGATGTGGTGAGCGGGCTTGCGAGCGCCGGGCCGGGTGTGGATGACCATCGGCTTGCCGGTGGTGATCAGCCCGTACATGCCGGCTGCTGAAATGCCGATGCCTTGCTGACCGCGACTCATTTTCAGACGGTGGAACTTGCTGCCGAACAGCAGTCGGCCGAACACGTTCTCGATCTGCTTGCGGATGATGCCCGGCCCGTTGTCGACGACCGTCACGCGGTAGCGGCTTTGCTTGGCGGTGGCGGGGCGATCAGGCTGCAGGTCTTCGATGATGACGGCGACATCAGGCATGATGCCGCCTTCCTCGCAGGCGTCCAAGCTGTTGTCTACGGCTTCCTTCACTGTGGTGAGCAGCGCCTTGCGCGGATTATCAAAACCCAGCAGGTGCCGGTTCTTGGCGAAGAACTCGGAGACGGAAATATCCTTCTGCCGCGTCGCCATCGTTTCGGCGGTTTCGCGGCGGGCAGGCTTGGACGATTTGGGTTTCGCTTCCATGTATAAAGTCGCGCTTCCGTTAACTAATGGTTTGCTGGAACTGGGTTTAGGTGGTGCTGCGATCGCCATCCATGGCCTCCGTGGTTCGTGCTCACTGATCGATTGATTTCATCGACGAAATCAGGACAAATCCTTCAACCTGAATACCCTTACTATATCCGAACAGATATCCTACGACAAGACGAACCGCCGCAGGGCTTCGCTCACGCCGTGGTCATTGTTAGACGGCGCGATCCAATCTGCAACCTCTTTGACCCGCGGATGTGCATTTCCCATCGCGATGCTCAGCCCGGCCAGTTGCAGCATGCCCACGTCGTTGGGCGCGTCGCCGATGGCCATTACCTGCTCCATTTTTACGCCGTAGTGGTCGGCCACCTGTTTGAGCGCGTTGGACTTGCAGGCCTCGCAATGCTTGCCGATCAGCAGGTCATGATCGCCGGCGCGGATGAGATCAATCTTGCCGCGGAACTCGTCAATCAGCGCCGGCTCGATGCGGTTGATGGCCTCTGCGTCGCCAAGCAGGTTGAGCATGGTGATCGGCTCACGGCAGATCGTTTCAACGGCCGCAAGCATGTCGGGCTCAAACAACCGGCCGGTGCCGGTGGTGAACCGTTTGTCGTCGCGATCGGTGTGCCAGCGGTCGATGATTTCGCATTGCACGATCAGGTCGGCATGGAGCTCGCGCGATCGATGGATCATCCGCAGGACATCGCGTCCGTCCATCGGTTGATGGAACACCACGCGCTTGGCCGGCTCGTCCCAGATCATCGCGCCGTTGTAGTTGATCTGCCAGGTATCGAGCCCCGCCTGCTCGTAAAAACCACGCACACTTCGCGGCGGGCGGGCGGAGGCGATCACCACCTTCACGCCCTGGTCCGCCGCTTGGGCGAGTGCCTGTAGCGTGTGATCGGTCACCTGCTTGGAGTCGTTCAGCAACGTGCCGTCGAGGTCGATCGCGATGAGACGGATGTCGAGCGGTTGCATGCTAATGAATAAACCGCATGTCGCCGAAGTCCGGAACGATCCCGCGGTCCGCGACGCGGTGGCCTGACGGCCAGTAGACGAAAAACGCCTTGCCGAGCATGAAGCGTCCGGGCACACGGCCGGGTTCTACTTCCAGGTTTTCGTCCGGCAGTTGGATCGGGTCGGGCCAGTAGCGGGCGTCGGAGCTGTTAGAGGAGTTGTCGCCCATGGTGAAGTATTCGTCGGGGCCGAGGTCGGCGGGGCTGTCGGGCGTCGCCCACTTAATGCCGTGGCCGGGGTCGCGATTGGTGTAGTAGACGTCGCGCCACAGGCTCAGGTGCGAAAGCGTGGCGGATTGGTCGGCGGCGGAGATCGACACGTTGGGCCGCTGCGCGGGGGTGTGCGTGTCGTAATCGCGTTTGCGCTGGTCGATGTTCGGCTGGTACTGCTCGGGCGTGGTCACCAGCACGTCCTTGTCGTCGATCCGCAACGCGACCCGGTAGTCGACGTTGGTGAACTCCACATGCGACGGATGTGCCGGCGCGGTCCATGGCGCGTTGGCCAGTTCAAGTTCCTTACCGTCGAAACGATAGCGGAGCAGCCGCACGCGATCGGGCGAAATCTCCGCGACGAAGCTGTCATCGTTTTTCGTGAGCGTCAGCCGCAGCGGTCCCTTGCCGCTTCGGCGGGTGTAGAAGAAATCGAGCTTCAGGTCCGAGACGTACGCGTAATCATTCATGCGGAACAAATCGCTCGTGTACACGTCGGCCGGTTTCTGAATGATCTGGTCCGACGTGGCGTTGTAGCCCAGCCAGTTGGTGAGTGGACTGTTCAGCGCCTCGCCCGAGGGCCGGAATTGAAGCGTCGACGCGCCGGCCGGGTTCTCGAAGGTAAAGACGCGATCTCCCGGCTTGTTGGAACCGGTCGTCCATCCGCTGCCGCCCGCCTGTTCGACCCATGGCTGATTCCACGCCGGGTCGCGGTCTTTCACGCTGCCGTCGCGCTCGTAGACGAACCGCGCCTGGCCGGGTGCCTGCGGTTGAAAGTCGTTGTCGTAGACGATCCGCCAGAGCGCTTCCTGGGCCGATCGTGGTTTGCTCTGCACCTTGTAGTCGCTCAGCTTGTCGCCCTTGTGGCCGACGTAGATGTCGCCGTCGAGCACCATGATGCTCTCGTTCGGCTTGCCGACCAGTCGCTTGATGTAGTTGACCTGATAGCCGGGAATGGCCGGGCTCTTGAAGACCACCACATCCCACCGGGCCGGGTCGCTGAAAAGGTAGAGATATTTCAACACCAGGATGCGGTCGCCGAAATCGACGGCCGGGTTCGTCGCGTCGTTTTCGGGGTCTTCCTTGTTCTCCCGCGGCAGCCGAAACCCGCAGTTGGGGCAGATGATCGCAAACACCCGGCCGTTGGCGCGGTTGGGCGTGTCGGCGTTTTCCTGCGTGCGGTAGTCGGTGCTCCATCGATACCCGCAGTCGGGGCATTTGAACGACATGTGTGCGCCCATGAGCGTGGGGGCCATCGATCCGGTCGGGATCACAAACGCTTCAACGATGAACGCACGGAAGATGAATGCCAGGATAAACGCGATGAGGATCGATTCGATCGTGTCCTTTACGCCACCTTCGGCGGGCTTCTTCCCGGTGATAGCGGATGCGGCGCTATCCACGGCGATTCTGGTGATGATTCGTGAGATAATTTGGGTCATGCAAGTACGAAAGATCGTACGCGATCGGCAGCGAATGACCAATGCCTGAACATCTAGTGAAGCAATTCAGCAACGGTTTCGCGCTGCGTGACGGGTGTGTTCATGACGACGGCGGATTGCATCTGATCTCGAAGGGCAGCCAGGTGCGCCGGCGTGAGGCTGCCGTTGACGGAGCCGACGAGGCAGAACGCGCCGCGCGAGTCGACGAAGCCGGCCATCGGGTGGTTGTCGACGACGCCTTCATAGCGGCCGTTGTGCATGTTGTTGGCGTGGGGCAGGGAGAAGACGGAGACTTGGGCGGTATCGATGCGGTCAAAAATCAGGTGGGCGGCCGGAGTTTTACCTACCGGGCATACGGCGCCGCCGCGGAGCGTCCATCCCATTTCCGGAAGCGCAGCCACCATCACCGGCTGCTGCAGCTTGTTACTCAGCGTCTTGCCGAGCAGCGGAATATCGTTCACCGGAATGCCGGCGAGTTGATGTTGTTTGTGGTTTGCGCAACAGAGATCGTGACGGGCAACCATATCAGAGGCGAGTTGTGAATTGATCGTGGCGTACTCACCGGCGGGCTCATGGAAATAAATCGCCACGCCTGAAACCAGCAGCACTACCGCTGCCGCCGCCACGCCCACCCATGGCTGACGCCAGAACGCCGCCGGCGGACGAATCGACTGTAAGTTCGTGTCGCTCGCCAACTTGGCCAGTCGCTCGCAAAGGGCTTTTGGCGCGCAATCTTTCCGCCACGCGTTGCAGCAGAGCTGCTTGAGCGAGGGGTCTTCGAACGAGTCTGGATCAACCGGTGTCATCGATATTCACGCACTCTAGTATTTGAACAGCCTGCCGAAGGAGGTTATTCCCGAATTAGGCGTTCTTCCTTGGCAAAATCCTTCAATTGTTCCGATAACCGCTGCCGTGCCCGGTGCAGGCGGCTCATGACTGTCCCAATCGGCACATCGACCGCGTGGGCGATTTCCTTGTAGGAAAACTCTTCAACCGCCCACAGAAGCAGCACCGTCTTGTATTCTTCGGGCAAATCCTCGAGGGCATGAACCAGCCGCTCGTCCATCGCATCGAATTTACTCAAATCGAAGGGTGAAGGTTCGCTCGGGGCACTGGCGGCATCCAAGGCGGCGTCTTCCCACGCCTTGGGCTGGCGTTTTTCGCGATCAGACCGGCTGAAATGCAGGTTGTGCATGATCCGCACCAGCCACGGCTTAATGCCGTACTGCTCGAGCCGGAACGTGTTGCGGGCCTTGAACGCGCGAAGAAACGTCTCCTGCACCAGGTCTTCAGCGCGCGAAGCGTCGTGCGTCAGCCGGCGAGCTAAACGGTACAGCAAGTCCGTCTGCTCCAAGGCCATCTGCTCGAACTGCTTGGCGTCTAAGGACATGGGCGAGGGACAAGATAACGTGCAAAGGATGAAGGCGGAAGGATGAAGGATGAAAAAGGAATCGTCATGTTCCTTTTTCATCCTTCATCCTTCCGCCTTCATCCTTATCCCCTTATCATCCGCCCCGATGATTGAAATACCCTCTCATATAAAAGGCCTCGTTTTCGACTGCGACGGAACCATCGCCGACACCATGCCCCTGCACTTTAAGGCGTGGAATGCCGCCCTCCAGGAGCACGGCCGTGATCTGCCAGAGGCGATGTTCTACGAATTTGCCGGTATCCCCACCCGGCGGATCTTTGAAATCCTGAACGAGAAACACCACTACAACGTGCCGGTTGAAGAAGCGACGGAGCGCAAAGAGCAACTGTTCGTTGAGATGATCTCGCAAGTGGCCCCGATCGAACCGGTGGTGGAACTGGTGCTGCACTACAGCGGCCGAATCCCCATGGCCGTGGCGACCGGCGCGACCCGGTCAATCTGCCTGAAGACGCTGCAGGCGCTCGGCCTCGATGGCCACTTCAAGGCGCTCGTGACCGCCGACGACGTACTGCACGGCAAGCCCGCGCCCGACATCTTTATCGAAGCCGCCCGCCAGCTCGACGTTCTGCCCGGCCTGTGCTGCGCGTTCGAAGACGCCGAGCTCGGTTTGCAATCCGCCCGCGCCGCGGGGATGCTCGTGATCGACATCCGGCCCGCGCACCGCGCCGCGCTGGAGTTGAAGAGCATGAAGGCCGCCAACGAATCGGCCTGACCGCCGACCGTCAGCATTCACGGAGGAAAGAACTATGAGCCAACAGAAAATTTTCGTCACCGGCGCTGCCGGATTCGTCGGCAGCCGGCTTTGCAAAAAGCTGATGGAACGCGGCGACCTCGTCGTCGGCCATGACAATCTCAATGACTACTACGCGCTGGAACACAAGCAGCGCCACCTTCGTGATCTGACCGACAATCCCAACTTCACCTTCATTCAGGGAGATCTTCGCAACCCCGAGGCGCTCCGTCACCTGATGGAGCAGCACAAGCCCGATGCCATCGCCCACCTGGCCGCGATGGCGGCCGTCCGGTACAGCGTGAAGCACCCGCTGCTCTACGGCGAAGTAAACGTGCAGGGCACCGCCAACCTGCTCGACGCCGCCCGCGTCATCGGCACGCCGCGTTGTGTGCTCAGCAGCACCGGCAGCGTGTACGGCCGCGACACGCCCGTCCCGTTCCGCGAAGACGCGCCCGCCGACCGCCCGCTCGCGCCGTACCCGGCCAGCAAGCGCGCGATGGAGCTGTTCGCCCACAGCTTCAACCACCTGTACAAGCTGCCGATCACCGTCGTCCGCTTCTTCAACGTCTACGGCCCGCACGGCAGGCCCGACATGATGCCCTGGCAGTGGTCGCTGAAGATCCTGAAAGGCGAGCCGCTGGAACTGTACGGCGCCGGCAAGATGAAGCGCGACTGGACCTACGTCGACGACATCGTCGCCGGCTTCATTGCCGCGCTCGACAAGCCGTTCCAGTTCGAAATCATCAACCTCGGCTGCGGCAACCCGGTGGAGAACACGCACTTCGTCGCCACGCTGGAAAAACTGCTCGGCAAGAAGGCCGTCATCAACAATGTGCCCGTCCCCGACAGCGAGCCGATCGTGACGTACGCGGACATCTCCAAAGCCCGCAAGCTGCTCGGCTACGAGCCGAAGGTGATGATCGAGGAAGGCCTGTCGCGCTTCGTAAACTGGCTGCGCGAAGAGAAGCTGATCTAAACTCTCGTTTCCGAAGGGTAGACGGCCAATCACTCGCTCGCCGACGGCAGCGAGTGGCTCAGCACCGGATCGCCAAGCACTTTCGGCACGTACGTTTCCAGATGCTCCATCGCGTCGGCCACGTTGTTGGCGACGTGATACAGACCGGGCGCTCCGGGGCGGATGAATTTCAGCTTGATGCCGTGAGCGACCAGCGCCAGCAGCGGGTCGTAGAAGCCGTCGACGTTCAGCAGCACGATGGCCTTGTTGTGGTAGCCGAGTTGCTTGCCGCAGATGATTTCGAAGATTTCTTCAAACGTGCCGAGCCCGCCGGGCAGGGCGATGAAGGCGTCGCCGCGTTCTTCCATGATCGCTTTGCGGTGGCGCATGCCGTCGGCGACGATCAACTCGTCGGCCAACTCGTCGGATACGCCTTTGTCAATGAACAGTTGCGGGGTGACGCCGATGACCTTCCCGCCGCGCTCGCGCACCGCGTCGGCCAGTTGGCCCATCATGCCGACGCGATTACCGCCGTAGACGAGTCCCCACCCGCGGGCCGCGAGCGCGTGCCCGACCTCGCGACCGGCCGTCATGAACGACTCAGCGATGCTGCGGCTGGACGAACAATAGACGGTGATGTTTCGGATCATGTGGACCCATTGTCTCGATCAACGATTCATCAGCCAGCCGCCGACGATCGCACACGCAATTGCCGCCGGGAAATTCATTACCAGGCACCATATCACTCGCCGGGATTGCTTCAACACCCGTTCACGCATGGCTTCGTCGCGCAATTGATTCGTGCCGCGATACACCAGGATGCAGATCAGTCCGATGAAAAATGCCCCGAGTCCCCACACAATGGTCCCAAGGCCAGCGATCGCAAACTGTACGTTGTGCGTGATCGCGAAGAGCGGCACCATCGACACGCCGACCGCGAGCGGCCCGGCCGCCATCACCCACGCGATGTACAGCAGCGGACGGTTCGCAATGCGCTCCATCGGCGCAGCGTAGCCGATGACTTGCGCGATCAACGGTTCCGGCAGGGCACCTTCGTTCACGGGGTTGCCTCGATCTTTGGGACGAGCACTAATGCCGCGGCCAATTCATTTCCACCCAACGGACCGCCCGAATCACACCGGCCGCGGCGACGAAGTTCGAGCCGAGCATCGCGAGCAGTAGCGCTGCAGGCAACAGCACTTGCTTGAGCGGCCGCTGGGCCTGCGACCATTGGCCGGTGACAAAAACCAACAGGCACAACACCGACACCGCGGCAAGCAATGTGCCGCCGCCGAGCCAGAAAAAGCCTGCGAATTGCAGAGCCTGAGCGCGGGTCAAAATCCAAAGGCCAAAGATTGCGATGCCGACGCCGAGTGAGATGAGCCAGCAGACCACCGCACTGCGAAAACTCGGGCTTTTCGACGCGATTGAGAAGAGGTCACGCTGGTCAACGTGGCCGTACGGGAGGATCGGTTCACTCATACTCTATAATATAGAGTTAGTGCCGACGAATGGCAAGACTAATCTGCTTCTTTCGCGACTTGCGAAACCGGCGCGCCTTGCCGCACCAGCAGCACGGCCCGCGTGGGTTCGTCCAGCAGATCGTCGATTGATTCTGGGGCGCGATTCATATCGTGCCAACATTCATTTGATGTAACCCTTGGCCTTGAAGTGCGCCAGCGCCTCATCGAGATTCCTGAACACCTTCGTCGCCGTCTCGGTGATGAACGGGCTCGGCATGCCACGGCAGGCCCATATGACGTAGACTTCTTTGCCGCCTTCAAATGCGTGGTGCAGTTCGCGTTCCACGCCGCTGCTGAGGCCGGGTTTGCCGTTGGGGAGTTCGGGCACGAGGCTGACGATCATGTCGCTCTGGTCGACCATCTTAAAATCGCGGGCGTAGATCTGGCCCATGATGTCGCCGCTGATCTGCGCGACCTCGGCCGTCTTCAGCGTGACCATGCCATCGGCAGCGGGAACCTGCAGCGTGGTTTCGCCGGCTTCGAGCGCTTTGAGCGCGGTGGTGTGCAGGAGGAACTCGTCGACATCGCCCGGATCAAAGCAGATAAAATGCTCGTTGAGCTGGGCGCGGAAGCGATCGATCTCGGCCAGCGTGTCGGGCAGGTCCATCACGTGGCTCATCGGGAAGCTCGGGTAGACCTTTTTCTTGTGCGACTCGAACATCAGCCGATTCACGGTCGCCGTCGTGAGCTTGCTGCGGCCGCGGCTGATCATGAAGAAGTGGCCGTAGCCTTTGAGAATGTTGGCGAGCATTTCGGTCGCGAGCAGCTCTTCTTCGCGCCACACCATGATGTCTTTGAGCGTGTGGTCGATGTCGTGCTCGCGCATCATGCGCTGGTGGACCGATTCTGCGTTATCCAGAATCGTGAGATACAGATCGGCGTTAAATTCCTTGATCTGGTCGTAATCAAACGCGGCGAACAGCCCGTGCCGCCAGCGGAATGTGGCGTGCGTATTAATGATGATGTGTTCGTGCTTCTTGGCGATGCTCATGATCTCTTTGAACACCGCCCGCCGGAGCGTATTGAGCCGCGTGATCGGCAGGTTGAGAATCCGGCCCGCGGGCACGTCGAGCGCTTCCTGGTACATCATTTTGCCGACGTGGCAGACCTCGATGTCGTAGCCGGCCTTGATCGCCTCGGCCTTGACGGCTTCGAGGTATGGGCCCTTGTCCACGCCAACTTGTCCGGTCACGATCGCTCGCATGAAGTCTCCTCAGGATTTGATTTGCGCCGCGCGATTCTAGTGGAAGGATCAACCAAATGGTATTGAAAACCGATGACGTGTGGGTCGTTACCGGCGTTGGCTGAACGCCTGCGCCGTGTCTGTTCCGAATGATCCGCCGGCGCCCACGGGCGACAGGCTGAAGCCCATGCTGCTCTCGCCGGTGATCTCGTCGTAGCTCACGCGGAAGAGCATCGCGAACGTATCAAACTTGCGGGTGAGCGACGTGGTGAAATTCACGTTCTCGTCGCGGCCGAAGTCGAACGACTGGTAGTAGCCCAGCGTGTATTTCTTGCTGATCATGTACGACAGCCCGACGCTGGTGATGTTGCTGTCCAGGTCATTGATGTAGCTGTTGCCGACGGTGTAACTCAGCCGCTCATCGTGTCGCACGGCCAAGCCCACGGCGGCGGTGGCGAGGCGATTTTCTTCCACGTTGTATTGAACATCGCCGAGCAGCACCATGTCGTCGCTCACGCGCCAGGTCGCGTCGGCGTTTAAGCTGTCGCGCGGGACTGACGATTCCGGCAGACTGGGAAAAAACAGCCCGCGAAAATCGCTCGGCGGCAATTCGTTATCCGGCGGCTTGTTCGCGAAGAAATTCGCCACCACGTTGAACGTGAAAAAGTCGACACTCCGCCACTTGCCCGGCCCGCCACGCTTGGTCTGCCACCGCTGGTTGAGCGCGATGCTCGCGGCCGACACATCCTGCAAATCGTCCGTTTGCTCGTCGTAGATGAAGACGCTGTTGCGATCGGTCGTTTGGGCGCTGGTGTACAGGTTCAACTCCGGCTCGATCACGTGTCGAACGCGGTGAATGTCGAACAGGTTCGACTCGGCCGTGTCGTCGGTCGCCCAAAACGCGGTGCTCATGCGAATGCCCGAGCCCACGTACAGCCGGTTCTGCGTTCCCTCGGCCGGCGAGTCGGAGTAATCGGTCATCCGCCCGAACACGTACGGCACGACTTTGAAATGCCCGGTGCTGAGCGGGTAATCCACTTCCTGACGGAAGTCGCCGCGGTAAGTGATGCCGTCGGCGATGCCGGTCTGGCCGCTCGACGGAATGCCCGGCAACTGGTCCGGCCGATACCCTTGCTGCACCAGCGTGCTGCCGCTCTTTTGCATCTTGAGCGCCGACATCGTGTTGTCGCTAAAGAACGTGAGTGAGTCGTCGGCAAAGCTGTCGCCGATGCGGTGGTAGCCGATCTCCGGGAGGTGCGCCAGCTCGTACTGCTCCTGGGCGAACTCGGCGTCGGTGATGATGTGGTTCGGCTGATAGTTCACCAGCAACGTCAGCGCTTCGCTGTCGCGCTGCCGCTTGGCATAAAAGCTGATGTCCTCGGGCAGGCCGTCTTCAAACTCGCGCGGGAACCATTCTTCGAGAAAATTCGCATCAGATACATAGCTGGCCCGCGCCTGGATCTGCCAGTCGTCGGGCAGGAAGTGCTGGTGCTGCCACATCACCCGGCCGCGGAGTTTTTCCGACGGATCAACATCGGCCCGGTTCGCGCCGAGCTTGTCGACGCCATGATCGTCCACAAAATACGACCGCATGTCTCCGGTGAAGTTCCATGGCTGCTTGGTGGTTTCGGTGATGAATCCGCCGCTGTACTTGGCGTTAAGGCCGCCCGCCGGGCCGCGGTCGGAGTAGTAATCGGCGCGGTAGCTGATGTCCAAATCCTTCGTCGGTGCGTAGCCGAGCGTTTCCGCCAGGCCCCACTCAGTTTCGATGCTGGTGCCGAACCGGCTCGATTGCCCGATGCCGATGTTGCGAAGCGGGAACCCGTGCTCGGTGATCGACCCGCCCGCCGCCGGCAGGAAGAAGACCGGCAGTCCCCAAAACTGCGGCCGAACATTCAGGGCCGCGAATTTGTAGCGATCGCCGATCAGCGGATCGCCGGTTTCTTCGCGCGTCACGTAGGCGCTGCTCGCCGCCACCGCAAACGATGGATTGGCGAACGTGCTGGTGGTTAGGCGCACACCTTCAGCCTTCCACTTGTCGGTCGCCAGTTGCCGCAGTGTGTCGGCCCGCATGACGACGGGCATCTGCGTCTTCGGATCGACGGTATGAAAGACGGCGTCAGTCAAAATCGCGCGATCGGTGTCCAACTCGAAATACGCACGCTCGGCCGTCATCCGCTGGACCGAACTCTTCGCCGGATCGGCCGGCGTGCTGTCGAGCCGCACGTCGCCTTCAAGGTAAACCGACTGGATCTTGTCCCGAAGGTCCTGCCCGGCCATGTTGCGGGCTTCGGCAGGGGTCTTGGCTTTCGTGAAAAGCACCATTCGGGTGGCCTGCATCTCCACGCGCTCGCCGGTGCTCTTTTGTTGAATGAGGAGGATGTTTCCCCCGAGCGTAACGGCGATCGTGCCGTCGGCGGCGTAGGTGGGCGTGATCTGATCGGCTCTAAACCGCACGTCCGTCGCCGGCGGCGGAATCGGCGGGGCGTTGACGGGCGGCGCAACGACGGGGCCGGCGATGTTCACCCTGTCTGCGTTCGCGTTGGCCGCTGTATCGGAGGTGGCCCGCCGCTGGTTGGCTTCGCGGATCGTCTGGGCAGATTTGTACAGCTCTGTCTTGCTTTGATCTTCCGCCGACCGCTCCGTCGCCGTCACGCGGATCGCGCCCTTTACGTTTGCCGTAACGAACAGCGTTCCGCCGCTGCGGGTGATGTCGTTTTGTTTGATGAATGCGTTGCCGAGGAGGGAAATTTCAACCAGTTGCTGATCAACCACCGTCCCGCCGCTGGGCCGAATCCACACCACCGCGCGATCGGCCGTGAGATGCGTGCGATCCAGATCGATCGTGACCGGCCCGGTGACTTGAATGACGCTCGTGTCGCGATCCACCCACGTGGCCGCCGCCACGCCCTGGATCAGCAGCGAGTCGGCGACGGTCTGGCCGTGAGATTGAGCGGCCGCCAGCGCGACGATTGCCAGGCAGACCACGAGACGGACAAGACGCACTCAGGGACTCCTTCCCGGGACCGACCGACTACCATCGCCGAACAACGTGAAGCGGGATTATAGAATTGGATCGGGGAATGTCGATTGCTCGCGCACCGTAACCTCGCGCGATTCGGCTCGCTCATGCCCGCTCCGCTCGATAGGATGGTCGCACCAAGGAGCCTTACATGACCCCGCGCGAAGTACTCCAGTTCTGCAAGCAGAAAAAAGTCCAGTTCATCGATCTCCGATTCATGGACTTCCCCGGCCTGTGGCAGCACACCACCTGTCCGATCACCGAGCTCACGCTCGAAAGCTTCGATCATGGCTTCGGCTTCGATGGCAGTTCCATCCGCGGCTGGCAGGCGATTAACGAAAGCGACATGCTCCTGGTTCCCGTGGCCGACACGGCGCGGCTCGATCCGTTCATGCAGCATCAAACGCTCGTGCTCATCTGCGACGTGCGCGACCCGATCACGAAAAAAGAGTACAGCCGCGACCCACGATCCATCGCCCGCAAGACTGCGGCGTATTTGAAGAAGACCAAGATCGCCGACACCGCTTATTTCGGCCCGGAGCTGGAATTCTTTATTTTCGACAATGTCTTTTACGACCAGGGCATCAATTTCGCGAAGTACCAGGTGGAAAGCCGCGAAGGCGTGTGGGGCCGCGGTCGCGAGGACGGGCCGAATCTCGGCTACCAGGTGCGGCAGAAAGAGGGCTACTTCCCCACGCCGCCGATGGACACGATGCAGAACATCCGCAGCGAGATGGTTGCCACGCTGATGGACATGGGAATCCCCGTTGAAGCCCACCACCACGAGGTGGCCACCGGCGGGCAGTGCGAGATCGACATGCGTTACCAGGACCTGGTGACGATGGCCGACAACGTCATGATGTACAAGTACGTCGCGAAAAACGTGGCTGCGCGCCACGGCAAAGTGGTGACGTTCATGCCCAAGCCGCTTTTCGGCGACAATGGCAGCGGCATGCACGTGCACTTCAGCCTTTGGAAAGGCGACAAGCCGCTCTTCGCAGGCAATAAGTATGCAGGCGTGAGCGACATGGCCCTCCACGCGATCGGCGGCATTTTGAAACACGCCGGGGCGCTGTGCGCGCTCTGCAATCCGACGACGAACAGCTACAAGCGGCTCGTGCCCGGTTACGAAGCCCCGGTCAACCTCGTCTACAGCAGCCGCAACCGCTCGGCCGCGATCCGCATCCCGATGTACAGCGAGAACCCCAAAACCAAGCGAGTCGAATTCCGCTGCCCCGATAGCTCATGCAACCCGTACCTGGCCTTCAGCGCCATGGTGATGGCCGCCATCGACGGCATTCAGAACAAGATCGACCCGGGTGATCCGCTCGATAAGGATCTTTACAAGCTGACCGCCGACGAATACGAAAAAATCGGCTCCGCCCCCGAGTCGCTCGACGAAGCCTGCGACGCCTTGGAAAACGACCACGACTTCCTGCTGCAGGGCGACGTGTTTACGGCTGACGTCATCCACTACTGGATCAAGTACAAGCGAGAAAACGAAGTCGACGCGATCCGCATGCGGCCCCATCCGTACGAGTTCTGCATGTACTTCGATATTTGAACGTAAGTACGCTGCGTCGCTGGCGGCGCGCCGCCAGCGACACACACAAAATCGCAAATCGCTCTAGTTCGCGCAAAGATTCCCTAGACATTTCATACACCCCTGCGCGCTGCGCCGCTTTTGACGCGGCAACGGCGCACCGCCGTCAGTAGATAGAGAGGGGGTTCATTATGACCGCGAGTTTTGTCTTCGAGACAAAGGAGGTCAGGTAGACGCAAGGGCGATTTGAACAAACGAACCCAATTCGCTCATAAGTCGTTAAATGACAAGGCTTGTCATCCTGAGCGTACTCGCGAAGGATCTGCGTTCCACGACGATGGGGCCAGATCGTTGGCGAGTACGATCAGGATGACGAATGAGAACGTCCATCGCCTTGGTGGTGAGCGAACAAACGAACCCAATTCCCAAGGCTCGAGTTGTCGGAAAGGAGGAAAACCAAAAGAACAAACGAACCCAATTTCATTCCACCGCGATCTGATCCGCCGCTGCTCGCAACTGCGGGAGAAGGACGGGAATGTCCGACTCGCGCACGTCCGCCGCGGCGAGGCCCGCGTAGGCGGGGGAGCCGATGGCGATCGCCAGCGACGCCTGATGCGGGGTTTCCCGCTGCACGATGTACGCGTAGCCCAGTTTGCGGATCTCGGCGAGCTTCTTCTTGAGTAGACGGAGCGTTGCGAACCCCGAAATCGGGCGGCCGGTGAAAAGGCTGTCGATCGTTTCGCTGTTCGCTTGCGACAGCAGCATCATGCCGATGCTCGATCGCGTGGCGGGGAAGAGCGTGTGGGCGCCGAGGGCTGACGTCAGCGGCTGGCCTCGCGAGGTGTGGAACAGGTAGCACACCTGGTCCTGCCACAGCACGCCGAGCGCGACGGGGAATCTGTTGCGCGGCAGCTTTTCGACGGGCTCGATCGACCGGCGGAGCAATCCCGACGCGAACAGGCTCTGCACCGACAGCACGTGCATCGCCGGCCCGGCGACGTAGCGACGGTCGGACGTTTGCCTGGCCATGCCGGCGAACGCGAGCGTTTTGAGCAGGCGGTTGACGCGCATCGCGTTCCACCCGAGCCGGCGGGCGAGCTCGCGGCCGCCCATTGGCGCGGCAGCCGTCGCGAGCGTCTGCAGCACGGCCAGCCCGTCCAGTAGGCCCTGATTCGGCTGGGCGGGGAGCGCGGAAGAAGGGGCTTGATTTGCCAAAGTGGCCACGGTAGGATTGTAACTATAATAGTTACACGGTCAAGAGAATTCGAATGTAACTATTATAGTTACAGCGAAGAAAGGGCATTTTCTTCGTGACGCGGGCCTTCGAAGAAGGCCGTTTTTCGCTAGGCCGAATAGTCAAAAAACGGCCATCTCCGATGGCCCGCGTCACGAATTATTTCCAGTGGAGCGATCTCGATGCAGAAACATGAAATCAACTGCGACGTTCTGGTAGCCGGCGGCGGAATGGCGGGCGTGTGCGCGGCGATCGCCGCCGCTCGCGCGGGTGCGAAAGTCGTCCTCTGCCAGGATCGCTCCGTCCTTGGCGGCAACGCCTCGAGCGAAATCCGCATGCACATCGTCGGCGCCGACGTGCACGGCTCGCGAAAGGGTTGGCGCGAGACGGGCATCATGGAAGAACTGCGACTGGAAGACGCCGTGCGGAATTCTGAGCGGTGCTACCCGTTCTGGGACGTCATCCTCTACGAGAAGGTGATGGCCGAGCCGAACATCACCTTGCTGCTCGACACCGACGTGGTGGGCGCGGATGTGGAGGGCGTCGGTCCCGGCCCGCTGGATCGGCCGCAGCGCACGGAGCGCATGTACGAATACAACGGCAAGCCCGGTCGCATCACCGCGGCCCACGCGGTGCGCCACCTGACCGAAGACACGTTCACAATCCGCGCCAAGATGTACGCCGACTGCACCGGCGACGGTCGCCTTGGTTTTGAAGCCGGCGCCGATTTCCGCATCGGCCGCGAGAGCGTGGAAATGCACGGCGAATCGCTCGCGCAGCCGAAGGACGACACGCACACGCTGGGCAGTTCGATTCTGCTCACCAGTCGCAAGCTGGATAAGCCGGCGCCGTTCGTCGCGCCGCCGTGGATTCGTAAGTTCGACGCTGAGCAGTTGAAGGTCGGCCGCGGGATTAACTCGTGGGAGTACGGCTTCTGGTGGATCGAGTGGGGCGGGCATCTCGATTCGATCAAAGACAACGCGACGACGATCCGCCACGAGTTGTACCGCATTGCGCTGGGCGTGTGGGACTACGTAAAGAACAGCGGCAATTGGCCGGAGAGTGCGAACTGGACGCTCGACTGGATCGGGGCGATCCCCGGCAAGCGCGAGAGCCGCCGGTTCGTCGGGCCGCACATGCTCACGCAGGCCGACGTGCTCGACTCGCACAAACACGCCGACGAAGTGGCATATGGCGGGTGGGCGATCGACCTGCATCCGTACAAGGGCATCGACGCGATCGACGAGCATCCGTATACGCCGACCCACGGGAAAAACGTGTACGGCATCCCGCTGCGGTGCTATTTCTCGCGGAACATTTCGAATCTCTTTTTCGCAGGTCGTAATATCAGTGCGACGCACGTGGCGTTCGCCAGCACCCGCGTAATGGCGACGTGCGCCGCCGGCGGCGAGGCGATCGGCACGGCGATGGCGCAGTGCGTGGCGAAAAAAATCACGCCTGCCGAGCTGGTGGCTGATCCGAAGCAGATTGCGGCGTTGCAGGCGACGCTGCTCCGGAACGACGTCACGCTGCTCAACGTCGCCAAGCCAGTCAGCAAGGCGCTTGAGGCGAAGATCACGGCCAGCTCAGAGTCGGCCGGTTCGCCGGCGAAGAATATCGTCAGCGGCACGCGGCGCGACGAGCTGAATCCCAAGAGCGGTGAACTGATCGTGAGTCACCAGTGGATGAGCGAGCCGCTGACCGCCGGCGGCGAAGCGTGGGTGGAGTTGGCGTGGACATCTCCGGTAGAGGTGAAGGAAGTTCATCTCACCTTCGACACTGGCTTTGTCCGCGAGTTGACGCTTTCGCCGAGTGACTGGGCGACCAAACGCATCGTCCGCGCCGCGCAGCCGGAAACGATTCGCGATTACACGATCGTGGCCGACGGGAAGGTGATCGAAACGGTCACCGGCAACTACAGCCGTAAGCGGGTACATACGCTTAAGAAGCCGATCAACGCGAATAAGCTGCGCATCGTCGCGACGGCAACCAACGGTGTTCCCGAGGCGCGGCTCTTCGAGGTCGGCGTTTTCTAAAAAATCGTTGCAAGGGAACTGATCGTTCGCCACAATCGTGCCACCAAAAAGGGGAAGGCACGATGAAGCGTACAGCATCGCTCGCGGCGGCATTGGTCATTTTCGGATTCGCGTTTGCATCGCTCGCCGATTCACCGGCCACCAAACCGGCGGCGGAACCCTCGACGCAGCCGGCGGTGATTTCGGTCACCGATCAGGCGGCGCTGAAAGAGAAGTCGGGCTTCAAGGTGACCGTCGAAGGCGTCGTCGACGCGGCCGAGTGGAGCAGTAGCGGCAAGGTGATGAACCTTCACTTCAAAGACGTAAACGAAGACACCGGCATCGTCTGCTGCGCGTTTTCCAAGAGCAAGCCGGCGCTCGACAAGGCGTTCGGCGGCGACGCAACCAAGGCGTGGTCGGGGGCAAAAGTCCAGATCACCGGGCCGCTCCACAAGTACACCGGCAAGTTCAAAGCGATGATCGGCCGATTGCAAATCATCATACAGGATCCTGATCAGGTGAAGATCATCGAGCCGGCCGCGAAGTAGGGGATCGACCCGATTGCGTCGGCCTACAATTCCGCGACAATCTTCGCACCGGCTAGGAGCATTTATGATGAATCGATTGAGCATGTTGGCGGTTGCGGTGGTGTTGAGCGGATTCGGCGTCGCGCTGGCGGAGTACGTTCCGCCCGGCCAAACCCCGGCGACCAAGCCGGCCGAACCGACGTCACAACCTTCCGCCGCGGGCGGCGCGATTCAAGCGACCGACACCGCGGGCCTGGCCGCGAAGAAGGGCGAGATCATCACCGTTGAAGGCGTGATCGAATACGCCGGCTGGGGGAAGAGCGGCAAAGTATTGAACGTGAAGTTCAAGGACACGGACAAGGACAAGGGCATCCTGGTCAGCGCGTTTACCAAGAGCAAGGAAAAGCTCGACGCCGCGTTTTCATCCGACGCCGCCAAGGCGTGGACCGGCGCGAAAGTTCAAATCACCGGCAAGCTTGAACCGTACGGCGGCAAGATCAAAGAGTGGGCGGATCGCCTGCAGATCATCGTGCAGAATCCGGAGCAGGTGAAAATCGTCGAAGCCGCGCCGAAGTGATTCGGCGCGTTCAATCAAATGAAGAAGCCCAGTCAGCGCGCTGACTGGGCTTTTCTGTTTCTAGATGGTTGGACGTTCAGTGGCCGTGTGCCGCTGGCTCGTGCTTGGTCTCTGCTTCCTGCTTCGCTTCGCCGTGCGATTCTTCCTTCTCTGCCGTCTTGGGGGTTGAGACGGTCGGGCGGTCCTGGAATTCTTCCACCAGGCTCGCCGTCACGATGACTTCCACGCGGCGGTTGAGCTGCAGGGCGTCGGTCGAGTAGGCACGCTGCTTGACGGGTTCAAAGGTTGAGCAGCCTTGCACGCGGAGAATCTCCGGCTCAACGCCTTTGCTGGTGAGGTAGTCGGCGACGGACTGCGCCCGCCGGATCGACAGGGCCATCCGCTCCTCGGCCGACGCGTCGTCGGGGAGATCGTCGAGCGAGGTGTGACCTTTCACGAGCACGATGTTGCGGTGGCCGCGGATGAGTGTGGCGATTTCGTCGAGGCTGCGCAACGTCTCGGGCGTGAATCGCGTGGACCCGGCGTCGAAGAGCAATCGCCCGCCGACGGCGGACATCTTGCCGAGTCGGATCGCGGTGTTCATCGCATCAGTGCCGGGAGGGGATTCTCGCTTGAGCTGCGTGTCTCCGCCTTGGCCTTTACCGTTTTCACGCGCGCGGCGGGCGGGATTCATATCATCGTCTACCGGCTCTGAGCCGGCGAATCCGTGGCGGAACCGTCCCATGTCTTCGTCGAACTGGTTGCTCGCATCCGACGGCCCGGCGGCATTGGCGGGCGTGGGAGGCGTGGTCATGCCGGGCTTGAGCACCCACAGGATCACGAACAATCCCATCATGCACATGATCAGATCGGCGAGCGTGAAGATCCACTCGGGGCATTCTTCGCAGATCTCGTGCGGATCACATTTTTTGCAACCCTTGGCCACGTTACGCCGCCTTCGGCATTGCCGCTTGTTGTTTGTTGGAGAGGAAGCTCATGAGCTGCATTTCAACGACGCGCGGGTTGTTGCCGGCCTGGATGCTCAGCACGCCCTGCAGCATGATTTCTTTCGCGAACGCTTCTTCCTTCGACAGTAGGCCGAGCTTTTCAGCGATCGGCCCTGCGGCCAGGTTCTGCAGCAATGCACCGTACAGCGTACCGGTGAGCGCACCTGCGAGCGCGTGGCCGATCTTCGCCGGGTCGCCGTCTAAGTGAAGGAACATACCGACCTGTGCGCACAAGCACGCGACGAGGCCGCAGCCCGGGCCGAACTTCGCCATCGAGGCCCAGAAGTGTTTGCCGTGCTTGTGGCGTTCGAGCATGGAGTCGATTTCGATGCGCATGATGCGCTCGATGATTTCAGGATCAGTGCCGTCGATGGTGAGCTGCAGGCCGCGGCGGAGGAATGGGTCCGGCGCTTCGCGGGCAACGGTTTCCAGCGCCAGCACGCCGTCGCGGCGGGCGGTTTCGGCGTAGGTCACCATTTCTTTGATCAGGTGTTCAAGGTGCGCGCCCTTGGAGAAGAGCATCTTCTTCAAGCAGCCGGCCGCGCCGATGACCGAGTGGAGCGGCATCGACGCCATCGTGGCGCCCAGCGCGCAGCCGACCACCAGGAACATTTCGGCCGGCACCACGTAGGCTTTGATTTCACCTTCGGTGGCATGCCACATGCCGTAAATCAGGCAGCCCCACGCGAGGAGGTAACCTAAGAGTGTTGCCAGATCCATCGGACGATCTCCACGAGACGAGCGCAGTCCCGGAGCGGAATTACACTGACTCTGCTTCTATTTCGGCCACGGGCCGGGTGAAAGATGAACAATTATCGGAACCAAGGCCTGTGGACCGGGCCCTGCGGCGGCGATCGGCGATTCTTGCATCGATCCGACGCGACTCGTAGCATCGAGCCGCCGGGGAAACGAGGCGGGGAATGCGAAAACAGATCATTATTGGGCTGATTTGCGTCCTCCTGACGGCGGTCCACGCCTTTGCGGCCGGGCCTGTGATCGTCAGCGATCCACAACTGGTTCAGCAGATGATCGACGCCCGCGACCAGCGGGTGATTCCCACATTACTCCTATGGCTCGGCGCTGAGCAGGACGGCCGGCGGGTCGGTACCGGATCGGTCCGGTTGAAGATGGCGATCGATGGAGCCGACAAACTCGCTATTGGCGAGGCGGTTCCTTACCTCGGCATGATCGTGGATGAGCCGACTGCGACGACGACCATGATGGAGCGGGCGCTGACGGCGCTGTTGCGGATCGATCCAGACTATCCGCCGGCCCGGTTGCGGCCGATGCTGAGCGAGGCTCGGGCAGGGCGAAATCGGTACGGCATCCGCACGACGATCACCATCGCCGCGGCGCTGGCCGCTCGCGGCGACAAGGAGGGCCGCGAGTTTCTGGCCGACGCCCTCACCGCTTATCTGCAGCGTGAAATGGGCACCGCCGACAACGGCCTCGAGCAGTGCGTGGTGGAACTGAACCGGCTTGATGATCCGCAGATGATCGAGATCATCACCCCGATCATCCGCGACGAGGCCGGCAACAGCGATCAGTTGAAGATGAAGCGTCTGCTGTTGCAGATGCAAGCGAATCATGAGTCGGTCGCCGCGCTTCGAGCGCGAATCGCCCGTGCCGGCGGCGACGAACTGGAATTCCAATGCGCGCTCACGGCGCTCGGCCACAAGGGCGAGGCGACCGAGATCGATTTGTTCACGCCGCTTTTTCGCAACACGTCGAGCGCGCAGACTGCGCTATCGGCGATCGACGAGTTGGAGCGGCGATGGCACGTGTACCATCGACTCGCCGCAGCGGACAAAGTGTTCAATGCCAAGACGCCGGCGACGTCGCCTGCACTGCCCGAGGGATTGGAGACGTCACAGGCGTATGCGTATCAAGGCCTGAATCGTCGTGCCGTGGGCGGCAAACAGGTAATGGTCGTCAATCTCCTCGCCTTGAACGGTCACAGTACGAGCCGATACCTGATCGCCGACAACGACCGGATCGAACAGGCCGCCAAGGCGTGCATGCCGGAGTCAGTGGTGGTCGCGAGCATCGACGCGAAGGCCGAGCGCATCTTCTCGCTTACGCCGATGAACGAGCGGCCCGGTGAGGCTTCGCCGTTCGGATACATCTTTGTCAGCCATCAGAAGTTTGAGAACGATCCGGACGCGTCGTCTGGCGTGATCCTGCGGAAGCTCGGGCGCGAGTTCTCCGCAGCGGTGCCGCCCGCGGATGGGCGCGTTCTGAAGTTGGTGGGCCAGACCTCCAAATGCCTTGCTGAGTGTCGGCCGGGTGATGTCGTTGACGCGCGCTTCTACGTCATGAGCGGCCGGAAGTACCTCGTCTCGCTCGCTCCGTATCAGCCGCGTATGCGTGGGCGGTTTGTGCAGTTTGCGCGGATGGACGTCGATCACGTCTCGCAGAAATGCGTCGTGGTGGAATCCGGCGGCAAGCAGATCACGCTGGTATATCCCGACGCGAACACGCCGCCCGGCCAAGCACTGAGCATTGAACTGCTGCGGCAGATTTTCACCGGCTGCGCGGTGAACTGGATCGTCGATCCCGACCGACCGCAATTCCTGCGTGAGTTTCTGGTCGACGGCGACGTCTCGACCCGCTGGAACGAGCCGACGTACATGTTCGTCTCCGGCCGGGCCCAAGCGACCGCCTCATGGAGCAATGGCCAGCCGCGCTCGGGCGGACTGACCACCGGCGGCTACGACACCGAGGCGAGCCGGCTCGTCTCCGGCCTGGTTCGGCTGCGTGACGATCCCAAGTTACTTAGCAACATGGATCCCGACACGCGGAAGCAGGCCATCCAAACGCTGCAGTCGCACGCGAACACGCAGAAGTTTGCCGAGACCATCAACCAGTGCGGCATGAAGTGGCTCACCGCGCACGGCGATCTCGATCGCGCGGCGGCCGAGCAGGAAATCTTCTTTGTGCTTCAGCAGGTGCATGCCGACGTAAACGAAAAGGATCAAGATCAGATCGAGAAGGTGAAATCGCTGTTGACGCCGGATGAATATGCGATCGTCCTACGCGCCGCGCCGCAGCACCGAGACCCGATCCTGCCGCGCCGCCAGCGGCCGACTACTCGGCCGTAGGCAGGGCGATTGCATTCGCGCGAATGGGTGATTGGCGCGAGCATCGGGCCAATTCTTCGTCAGTCGGTGAGCGATCTAACGCAGCAAACGATTGCCTGATCAGTACGAAATCCGCCCGCGTGCACGTGAAAAACTTGGGTGTTTGCAGTACGATTGCCGCCTCAAACACCAGGCGTATTCATTAGAAAGGAACCGCCCCCATGCCGCTCATGACCACCAAACCGATGTTCGATCTTGCCTACGAAGGCGGATTCGCGATCGGTGCGTTCAACGTCAACAATATGGAATTGGCGCAGTCGATCATCGACGCGTGCGTCAAGGAAAACAGCCCGTGTATCCTGCAGATCAGCAAGGGCGCGCGCAAGTACGCCAATATCCGCTACCTCAAGGCGATCATCGACGCCGGCGTGGCCGAGAACCCCGGTGTGCCGATCGCCGTTCACTGCGATCACGGCGACACGGTTGAACTCATCGATACCTGCATCAAAGACGGCTACACCTCGGTCATGATCGACGGCAGCCACCACGGGTTTGACGAGAACGTCAAAATCACCGCTGAAGCCGTGAAGCACGCGCACGCCGCTGGCGTCGTCGTCGAAGCCGAACTCGGCATGCTCGGCGGCATTGAAGAAGATGTCGTCGGCATGGACGCTCACGAGTACGAAAAGAACGTCGAGAAGTTCCTCACCGATCCGCAGGACGCCAAGAAGTTCTGGGAACAGACCAAGTGCGACTCGCTGGCCGTCGCCATCGGCACCAGCCACGGCGCGTTCAAGTTCAAGCACGAAGCCAAGCTCGCGTTCGACCGCATCGAACAGATCATGAAGACTTGCCCCGGCCTGCCGCTCGTCATGCACGGCTCGTCGAGCGTGCCGCAGGAATTCATCGACCTCGTCAACAAGTACGGCGGCAACATGCCCAACGCCAAGGGCGTGCCTGAGGACCAGATCGCCATGGCCGTTCAGAAGTACGGCGTGTGCAAGGTCAACATCGACACCGACCTTCGCCTGGCGATGACCGCCAAGATCCGCGAAGTCTTCGCCACCAAGGCCGCCGAGTTCGACCCGCGTAACTACCTCGGGCCGGCCCGCGAAGCGATCACCAAGATGGTGCAACGCAAACTGCACGTGCTGAACAGCGCGGGCAAGAGCGAAGCCGTCATCAAGCAGTGGGAAAAGCTCGGCAAGCCGATGCCGTCCTACTACGGCAAGAAGTAAGCTGCTTCTAGCTGATGTAAAATGCAACTCTGCGGCCCGCCCTCACCGGCGGGCCGCTTTTTTGTTCTGGTTTTATTGATGCAGCACATCTTCCAAGCTGCGCATCGCTTCGTCCGGTGTGGTTCCGACGGGGGGTTTTGGTGCAGTGGGTTGAGTCGCCAATAACTTGGCGGGATCGATGTGAATGTTGATGGTCCGTGTCTCGGCGTCCACGGTAGTTGTGCCGAAAGTCACCTTGTCGGCTGCAGCTTGCAGGTCATCGAGCGGAGCAAGCAGGGCAGTCGCCTGGTCGCCGCTACCACTCGAGAAACTGAAGCGCTTGGTTTGAAAATCGGCGCCGAGTTTCTTGATTGCCTCGCCCACCAAGCGCGTGCGATCCTGCGACGGCAGGGCGCTCAATCCTTCGAGATGAAAGTGCACGACGTGCTGAGGCCCGTACTGAGTGTCCGCTGAAGGTGGCCCGGCTGGCCGCGGCCGCAATGCAACGGGAGGGGTATAAGGTGGCTTCGCCGTGGGCGCAGCTTTCGTCGGCTGCGGCTTGGTTACGGCCGATGGAGCGTTGGTCACCGCCGCTGGCGGGACCGTAGATGCCGTAGCGACGCGCTTCTTGGGCCTTACGACCAGCGCGATCAGGATCGTCAGACCGAACAGAAACACCAGCAACACCACGAGCGAGCCTGCTGCGAGTCCGCCGATCTTAAGTAATGCGTAGGGCCCGCCGAACGCCTTCGTTCGGCTCAGGTACGCGCCGGCAAACAATACGACGCCGGCAAAGAGAATGGCCAGCCCGATCAGGATCGCCCATGCGCCCATCCAACCAATCAGCACAAACTGCACGCCGAAAAACGGCAGCACCGTAGCCGCGCCGCCGAAGATCATCAGTCGCAGACCGATATGGCGGCATTGGCGTTGCTTGGGGGTCCAGAGGGGCTTGCCGTCGGGCGTCCAACTTTCATACCCCACCGGAATGACTTGCTTTGGAAAGCTGGACGCGGCGACCACGGCTGCCGGTGAAGGAATTTTCGGAGGCAGTGGCGGAGCGACAGGAGTGGCGGTCGACATCGTCATGGTAAACGGTTCGCCGCAACCCGTGCACTTGACGCGCTTGCCTTGCAGGGCCGGGTTCCACTTGAACCGCTTCCCGCATTTCGGACAGGCGATCGTTTCGGCCATGCAGTATTCCCCGTTTCAATAACGTTGGCGAGCATACCGCCGCCCGGCGGCACAGTCGACCCGGTAACGCCCGGCCGCGTTTGCTGGATCGATTCCAATCGGTAGATTGGCGGAATGAGCACTGTTCCGAACGATCATTTAAGCTCCATGCGGACAGACTATTGCGCGGGCGCACTGCCGGAATCGGCGATGCTCGCCGATCCGTTCGAGCAGTTCCACCGGTGGTTTGACGAGGCGCAAACCACGAAGGTGCCGGAGGTAAATGCGATGACGCTGGCCACCGCATCGGCGGCCGGGGTGCCTTCGGCGCGCATTGTGTTGCTCAAGGAAGTCGACCCGACGGGATTTGTCTTCTTCACCAACTACGAGAGCCACAAAGGTGCCGATCTGGCCGCCAATCCGCGGGCGAGCCTGCTGTTCTTCTGGCAGCCGGTGGAGCGGCAGATTCGGATTGACGGCACGGTCGAGAAAGTGGATCGAGCGACCTCGGACAAGTACTTCCACTCGCGGCCGCGCCTGTCGCAGATCGCGGCGACGGTTTCCAAGCAGAGCACGGTGCTCAAATCCCGCGCGGCGATGGAGGCGGAGTTCGAGCGGCTCGATAAGGCCAACCCCGGCGAGATTCCGCTGCCGGATTCGTGGGGCGGCTATCGCGTCGTGCCGAACGAGTTCGAGTTCTGGCAGGGCCGGCGGTCGCGGTTGCATGATCGGCTGCGGTACCGACGTGAAGGTTCGCAATGGATTCTGGAAAGGCTGGCTCCGTGAGCGACGTTCGAAACAAAATCCTCTTCCTTTGCACGGGCAACTACTACCGTTCGCGGTTCGCTGAGATGTGGTTCAACCACCTCGCGGCGGCGGCAGGACTGGACTGGGTGGCGGAGTCGCGCGGGTTGGCGATCGAGCGGGGCGTTCATCTCATCGGCCCGATTTCGCCGGCAACGGTGGTAACGCTCGTCGAGCTTGGTGTTGCGATGCCGGCAGAACATCGCCCGGTGCAGCAGTGTGCAGAGAGCGATCTGCAAGCCGCATCACACATCGTCGCGCTTAAGGAAGCCGAGCATCGGCCGATGCTGCGCGACCGCTTCCCCGGCTGGGAAGACCGCGTGAAATACTGGCACGTGCACGACCTCGACGGCGCCACGACGGCCCAGGCGCTGGGCGAGATTCGCAACCTTGTCGAATCACTCCTCTTCGAACTCCCCAGAGAATTGCACTTGAACAGCGCGCGCGCTGGGGTATAGTGCTCCGCAGTGAACAGGCTGATCAGGATGATCGGCTGTCGCATCCAAGGATGGAGCCATGCGATCTCTGACCCGTTTTGCACTCGCCGCCACACTCGGGGCGGGCCTCGTCGGCTGCTCGCACGAGCCCAAGCCTACGACGAGAGTTTCCTTTTCCAACCGAACTGAAACGCCGGACGCGCCGGTTTCGTCGTCGCCGTCAGAAGCCAAGGCCGGCGATGATTCGGCCAATATCCTTGCGCAGAAGCTGGCGGCGTATTCGAAGGAAGTTACGCCGCGACTGAAGGATCGCACGAAGCCGGCCGCGACGTCGGCCGGTAGTGTTGCTGCGGCCGAGCCGTCGAAGGTGGCATGGATGGGAGCGGACGGGCTGTCGCTTTCGCCCGCGGCTCAGAACGGATCGGCCGATCCGGTGGTGAAGCCGGCGATGGACACGCCGTCGGTGTCGTCGAACCAAGTGGCGGTGTTGAATTCTGCTCCGGCGCGCAAAAGTGCCGACGTGCCGCAGATTGTTCCTGAAGGCGAAGACTTATCCTCCGCCACTGGCCCGCATGGGGCGCCGGTTGATACCGATCAGCTTTTGCAGCAGCTTTCGGGCAAGGTGCAAACCAACCCGAAGGACCTCTCCGCGCAGCTCGATTATCAGCTTCTGCAGTTCCTCCGCGGCGAACAGGTGCCGCAGATGAAATCGCTCGGCGGTTTGCAGACCGAAGACCGCGAAGTGCTGACGGCCGTCCTCGACGGGCTGAGCAATTTTCGCAGCAACATCCGCAACGACAGCAATCAAATGCTCGGCCAGAAGATCCGCCCGCTGGTGGAAATGGCCGAGCGCCTTCGCGGCCAAGCCGATCTCGCACTGCCCAATGCGGCGCTCTGCACTCGCGTCGATGGTTTCGGCGTGTACGAGCCGATCAGCCCCGCCCGCTTCTCGGCCGGCAAAGATCATCCGGTGATCGTCTACTGCGAGGTGGAGAATTTCGCGTCGCAACTCAACGACAAGAAGCAATGGGAAACGCGCCTGTCGAACGAGGCCGTCCTATATACTGAAACCGGGATGGCCGCCTGGACCGACAAGAGTAAGGGCATCGTCGATCTATCCCGCAATCGCCGTCATGATTTCTTCATCATCAAGAAGACCAAGCTGCCCGGCACGCTGGTGATCGGGAGATACATTCTCAAAATCAGCGTGACCGACCAGCAGTCCAATCGCGTGGCGGAAACGACGATTCCCATCCAGATTGTCGCAGAGTAGTCCGGCGGCGGTTTCGGCCCTATTGTTCGCTGCGTTGTCGTTCATTTACTTCACGCCACTTTTGGGGTACTGACATGCTCCCCATTCGCTGGAGGTTCGTTATGCGCTGGCTCTTGTTGCTCACGATTGTCTTGATGACGGGTTGCTCTACGACCCGCACGATCACCTTTACCGCGATCCCGGCCGACGCGGACCTGAAGATCGACGGCGCGCCGCGCGGCAAGGGCCCGGTCACGACTGACATCAAGTTCACGGGCGCCGATGACGTCCACACGTTCAGCGCGTCGCGCAAGGGCTTTAAGGACCAGGAAATCGAGCTGAGGAAGGCCGACGAGCAACTGGCCTACAACATCGCGCTTCGCCCGCAGACTAAAAAGCTGACCTTTGGCGTTCTGCCCGTGCCGGGCAAGATTTTTGTCGATGGCCGGCCAATCAGCAACGACTTCACGCGGCAGGCCTCAGTTGAGCTGGAGTTCACCGTCGATAACAAGGACAACTGGACGACCCACAAGGTTCGCGTTGAACGGCCGAACTTTGCTTCGTCGGAAATCACGGTCAATTTCGGCGACACCAAGTCAACCTACGTATTGAACCTCGAGCCGCTGCGCAAGTCGATGACGATCACGTCGAATCCTGCCGGGGCGGAGATCAGCGTGGACGGCGATCCGCTCGGCAAATCCCCGGCGACGGACAACTTACGGGCGTTCTCATATGACGTTGAATCGGGCGCATTCGCGCCGCACGTTATTCGGGCGGTGAAGGCCGGCTTCGACCCGATCGAAAAGACCATCGGCTGGGACGACGGCAAAACCGACTACGTCATCGACATGCTCGCCAAGACCAAGACGGTGCGGATCGTCACCGACCCGGCCAACTGCACGGTCGACATCGACGGAACCAAGGTGCCTGTCGACGACAGCGGCATCGCGACGGCCAAGCTCGATTTTCCGCCGATCAACGACGCGGGCGAGTTGAAAACCTACACCGCCACGATCAGTAAGAAGACGGCCGACTCAGAATGGACGCCGCAGAAGTTGGTGATCGCTTGGGACGCGGGCCGGTCAGACTACAGCGTGGTGCTGAAGGAAATCCTCACCAAGCCGGTTCCGCTGGTGATCGCAGTGCCGCAGCGAACCGACGGCGGATGGACGTTCACGCCCAAGACGATCAACACGCTTGCGTGGAAGGATGTGACGGAGGGGAACAAGAAGGTTTCGCCGTCGCAGCTCACGCGGTTGCCTAAGGGAACCGGGATCGACACGATCGCTGTCTCGCCCGATGGGGCCTCGGTCTTGTTCACCATCTTGATCGTGGGCACGGAGAAGAACGACTTCCGCAGCCAGATGATGCTGGTAAAGACGGATGGCACCGGCGGGCCGACGTATTTTTCGGACGGCAAGTCGCTCGATCTCACGCCGAGCTTTACGCCAGACGGCGCTGAGATCGTCTTCTCCTCCAACCGCGCCGGCACTCGCTTGAGCATCTGGCAGATGTCGGCCGTCGGCGCGCCGGGCATCACGCAACTCACCAGCGGCGACACGAATGATCTCTGGCCGTCGATCGACTCCGATCCGAAGCCGCGCATGTACTACCAGACGCTCGTCGACACGCGGCCGGACTCGCGCCTGTTCATGACGCAGCTCGGCACGACGATCCGCACCGATCTCACGCAGCAGGGCGGCTACCAGCCGCGCGTAAGCCCCAAGGCCGACAGCGTGGTCTTTACCGCTTACAACGAGCGGACCGGCAAGCGCGACCTGTTCCTGATGAGCGACAAGGGCGGCACGCCGCAGAACCTGACGAATACACCTGAAATCGACGAGTTCGATCCCTCATGGAACAAGGACGGAAGCCAGCTAGCGTTTGTATCGGATCGCGGAATGGACCAGGAGAAGCGTCGCAACTACGACATCTGGACGATGGACGTCACCAAGTCTGACCCGCCGGTGCAGATCACCAACAACGGCAGCTGGGACGACAGCCCCGCGTGGGACAACACCGGCGACAACATCTTCTTCCGCTCCAACCGCGGCGGTGACTGGAATGTGTGGAAGGCGCCGGCGAAGTAGGCGCCATCTTTAAGTGGGCGTGACTTCAATGCCCTTGGACTTGAGCACTTCGTTGTCGATCTCGCTGTTGATCTCCGCGCCAGTCAGCAGCACCAGCGCGTCGATGTAAAAGAACAGTAGCAGGATCGCCACGCCGCCCACGGTGCCGTAGGTTTTTTCGTACTTGCCGAACATGTCGACGTAGAAGCGAAAGACCGATCCCAGCACCAGCCACACGATCACGCAGAACACCGCCCCCGGCGACAGAAGCTGAAACTTCGTCTTGGCGGCGGTGCCGTAGTGGTAGAGAATTCCCAGCACCAAAAACAGCAGCATGAACGACAGCGTGAAGCGGATGATGTGCCAGCCGATGAGGATCGGCGCGAGCAATCGTTCAGGCCAGCCGAGCCGCTGCATCCACTCCATGCCGTACGCCTGCGCGAAATTGGCGGCGATGGTTCCGAGCGGCAGCAGAACGAGTACGACAAGGATCATGGTCGCGACAACGATCGTCAGCAGGATTGCGAGCGACCGCTGCTTGTGGAACGGCCGGCGCGTGTCGACGTCGTACGCCGTGTCGAGCGCCGCCATCGTCATGGACATGCCGCCACTCGCCGCCCAGATCGTGATCGCCAGACCCACGCTGAGCAAACTTCCCTTCGGCTGGTGCATGAACGACTTGATGTTGTCGAGGATGACGTCGGCCTTCTTCGGCAGGTTGTCGGCCAGCGCGTGCTGGATTTGCCATTCCGCCTTCCCCTTTAGATTCTCCGGCAGGTACGGCAGCAGTGAGAGGAGAAAGATCAGAAACGGAAAGATCGCGAACAGCCACGCGTATGCCAGCGACGACGCGAGCATGAACAGGTTGTCGTGCCCGACCTCGGCCCACACCCTCTTCGAGAAGGTGACGATGCCGGTCTGCCGGAAGACGAGTTTCATGTCCTTGAGTTGCGCCATAAGTTTGGAAGGGTAAGAGGGGCGTGCGGCTACATCAACTGCCAGCGCCGCCGGGTGATCCACTCGGCGGCCAGCAGCGCGACCGCGAGGGCCGCCTGCATGGGCAGATCAAACTTGCCGTCCCACGTCGGGGCGTGGCCGATCAGCGTCAGGCCGCTGCGGATGAAACTCGCCAGCGGAACGGTTTGCTGCTTGGCCGTTTGGGAATCCGGATCGGCGCGAATGAGCTGATCGACGAGCGCCGGCAACTGGTTCAAATCGTACGCGAAGCCGTTAGTTGCGGTGGCGATCGACCGTAGCAGTGTGGGATTGGCCGCCACTTTCAGCATCTCGTCGGCCGGGGCGATCACGCTGAACGAAAGCTGCCGAGCGCCCAGTTGCGTGCCGTCCTTGGCGGCGATCAGCGTTGCGGTGTACTCGCCCTTAGCGAGCAGCGGCATGGCGATCTGGTACATGCCGGTGTGCGAATCGACCGGCCCGAGGTTGAATTGCTGCTTATCCTTGCTGCCGGAGCGTTCGAGCGTCAGGCTCACCTGCGCGAATCGCGTGGCGTCGCCCTTGGCGTCGCGCACCATCGAGCGGATCGTCACGCTCTGCCCGAGCTGGTAGATCGTCTTGGAGATCATCGCCTCCATGCCCGGCCCGCGCGAGCGGTTGCGGATGTCGACGCCCGCGAGCCAGCGGATCATCTGCCCCCACAGGCGGTTGTAAGGACTGTCCTGCCCCATGCCGCGCAGCGGGAGGTACCAGAGATACGTCGTATCGACGGTGAATGCCGCCGAGCGTCCTTCGCCGTACCGCTGCACGGCCAGTACGATCTGTGGCTTGCCGTCGGGTCCCGGCCGGTCCTGGTGCACCATCAAAATCGACGCGCCGTTCTTCGCCTTGGGCACGACCACATTCCCGCGCAGTGGAGGAAGCGGCTGCTTGCCGGCGCCTTCTTCAACGCCGAACCAGTCGGCGAGTCCTTCCATCGCCGGATGCGTGGAACCTTCCGCTGTCAGTCGCGGCACGAACGGCGTCTTCTCCTGCGGGCTTGAAGCGTTGCCGACCATCACCGGGAGCGCCCGTTCAATCGCCGAGCCCGCGTATCCGCCGGCGCCGAAGTTGTTCTGCCCGCCGATCATCATCAGGCCCGTGCCGGTGTTCACCGCCTGCTCGATCGCCGCCTGTTGCGGCTTGCTGAGGTAGCTGATGTCCAAATCGCCAAGGATGATGACGTCGAATTTCTTCCACTCCTCGG
>Ga0070665_100000462_pt1 | contig 59040 bp, 52 predicted proteins | sample KBSS13metaG_FD_65862 | JGI IMG/M metagenome (GOLD analysis project Ga0070665, IMG submission 65862) | Switchgrass rhizosphere microbial communities from Kellogg Biological Station, Michigan, USA - KBS S1-3 metaG | ecosystem: Host-associated > Plants > Roots > Rhizosphere > Soil ...
CGGGAGGCGGCACGTACACACCGCCGAGCGGCGGCTATAGCAATACCGGAAAAGCTGTCGGTATCGGCGTAGGCGCTGCGGCCGGGGCCGGGCTGCTCTACCTGGCATTGCATAAACCCTCGGTGACAGGTTGCGTGCAGCCCGCCGAAGACGGGCTGCGCTTCGTGGATGAGAAAAAGAACACGTCTTACCCGCTGGTGACCGGCGACGTACTCCTCAAGGCTGGCCAGCGCGTACAGTTGCGCGGCAGCAAGGCCAAGAATACTTCCGGCGTACAGACGTTCACTGCAAAGAAGCTGGTGAAAGACTTGGGATCATGCGACATAACGACGCCGGCCAGTGCACCCACATCAACAAGCGCTGACGCAAAACCAAATTAGCCATAAAGGCTTTCAAGGGGGGCAAAAAAGAGAGGCTGACGGTGGGGTCCGTCAGCCTCTTTCAATTTAGAAAGTTGAGTGAGATTCAGACCGCGGGGCGGCGGACCAGCGGTTTGCGTACCGGAGGCGGAATCATGGTTGCCATCTTGCGAATCATGGCCAGCACCAGTCGCTTGTCGCCGTCAGAGAGAGTCGAGCTGTAGCGCTTGATCTCCACCAGAAAGCGGATTTCATCCTGGGAAAGTTCGCCGAGCATTTTCTGCGTTTCTTTGTCGCGCGGCGTTTCGGTGCCCGGGAAGAAATCGGCGAGCGAGATGTCCATGGCTTCAGCGATCTTCGCGAGGGTCTCCAGAGAAGGCACAGTATGGCCATTCTCGACGCGTGACAGATAGCACCGCAGCAATCCCGTGCGCCGCTCGATATCGCCCTGCGACAGCCCGCGCTGGCTGCGATAGGTCTTGATGACTTCCCCGATGTTTACCTGCGGTTTCTCTTTCGGCATGTGCCCCTCACTCAGGGTGTTAGCATATTCACTAACAGTAGAAGCGGCAAGCGGCAATTTGCCTGTAATGATTCCTAAGAGGCAACCCTCCCTCGCAACTGGGCAAGAAGGAAGGAGTTGCTGGAAGCGGCTAGCGCGACGTGGGAGTAATCGTCACCGGCTGTTGCAGCCGGAACTCCAGCAGGGTTTCGCTGGGCACCTTCACTTTGTCGCCCTTGGTCAGGATTTGCACGCCGGCACCGGCGCCGCCTCCGGCTGCCGCACCGATCGCCGCGCCCTTGCCGCCGCCTGCAATCGCTCCAATGATGGCGCCCGCCACGGCGCCGCCGCCTACTTTTTTGGCGGTGGATGAGCCTTGGCTCTTGCCTTGGACGTTGTAGTCGCTGCTGACGACGGGATAATCTTTGCCGTCTACTACGATTCGCGTCAGTTCAAGTTGCAGTTCCGATTTGCCGGAGAACGTTCCACCTTTATCGGAGCTAGCCAGTCGCCCGTAAACGTCCGCACCTTTGTGGGCCACGAGAACACCGTTGACGTTCAAGTCCGTCTCGAGGCTTGCATGGAAGAGATCGCCGACGTGGTTCTTTGCGGAATCTACACCGTCGATCATGCGAACCAGGATCGATTGCCCCGCAGGAACGCTGACATCGCCTCCGGCGCCTCCCGCGTACGAATTCGCGGCAGCCGGCGGTGGTGCGGACGCTGGTGGTCCAGGATCGGCCTGCGGTGGCGGTGTTGCGGCCGGCGGGGGAGCGGTTGGCGTCGAGCGGGAGTTCCGCGTGAACGTCAAGGCAACAATGTCATGCGTGGGAAAAGTCTGTACCTCGCCGTCCACCTCGAAGCGCAGAACAGCCTGTGTTCCACCCAAGTATTTTCCCTGCAGTACGCGGCCGTCCTTGAGCTCGAGCGTATCGGCAAGTCCGATTCCAGCGAGTAGCAGTGTGGCTGTCACTGCCAACAAAGTCCTCGACCAATTCTTCATAGTAATTCCCTCTCCCGTTCCGATCGAATCGGATAGACCTAACCTTACCTGATGAACCCGCCCCACTATAAAAAGTTACACGATTCCTGGATTTAGATGACGCAACGAGCAAAACGGGTTGCGCTAAGGGTGAGCTACTGCGTCGCCGCATACAATTCGTGGCTGATGTCCTTCATTAAGGTCGCGCTTTGTTTAAGGTCAGCCAGCCCGCGGACCAGGACGACAAGGACGTACGGCCTCTTGGCGAAGACGATCGCTGCGTCGTGGTGGATTTTGGTGATTTCGCCGGTCTTGTGAGCAACGGCGACGCCTGCCGGCACGCCGGCAGGAATTCCCTCATTGAAGTGCTGGCGCTTGAGGATGGCGATCATGTCCTGAGAACTGGCAGAGTCGACCGCGCTTCCGCCAGCGATCGCTTCCATCAAGACCGCCAATCCACGAGCCGTGGTCGTGTTGTTGAGGCCTTTCTCAAACGCCTTCCCATCCTCTACGCCGCGCAGGACGACGACACTATCGGCGCCGAGAGAGTGGATGGCCGCGCGAATATTCTCCACGCCGAGCTTCTCGATGAGCAGATTTGTGGCGAAATTGCTGCTGACCGTAATCATGAGTTCGCATAGGTCGCTTAACGAGCGGGACTGGCCTTCGGCTTTGTAGAGATCGGCATCGGAATCATCGTCTGGGCTCAGTTTGTAGGAAGAACCATCAACGATGCTGTGGAACTCGTTTTTGATGACAATCTTGTCGGCGAGGCTCAACTTGCCTTGCTTTGCCTGATGAAACAGCTCAATCATCACCGGCACTTTCATCGTGCTTGCGGCGTGAAACACGTCCTCAGGACGCACCGACCATTCCGCCTTCCCGTCGAGCGTCTTGAAATACACGGCGACTTCAGCGCCGGAAGTGGCAATCCGTTTTTGAATGGTCGCTTCAGCGGCTAAGAGCTTTGCGTCTTGGCCAAAAGCGCAAGCGTCACATGCAAGAACAGCGGCAAAAAGCAGAGGAATAAATCCGAATGGAGTTCGCACAAAACGTGGCGCGCGGATTTTCATCGAGCGGCATTGTGCACGACGAACGAAAGCAAAGCAACGCTGCGCGATGTCAGTTGGTGGCGCCCGGCCCAGCCTCACCTGGCTCGATATTGAACCCGCTGACTTGAATCGCGGGATGAGCGCCATGGAGCTGTGAAGTGTCGTAGCGGACCGAGATCATTCGCTCTTCGCCAGGCAACAAGGAAAAATAGTTGTCGTCCCAGAACACAGGCACAACGTCGAGATCGTCTTTCTTGTTCGCGAGACGCAGCCGCACTTGGAAAGCCACGCTTGCCGACGGGTTCTTCACTCGAATGTGCACCTTGCCCTCGCTCGCGCCTGCGGGTTGTTCGATTGCCGCGCTGGCCTGCAAGCGGACGTGCGGCAGCGTAGCGAGACCGGTTAGATCGCCGAATTCAGCTTGTGGCGTGTACACAGTGTCCTGCTTTTTGGCCCAGTCCAGCGTGTCAGCTTTAGCCGAAAGCCAATAGAAGTTGTCGCTCAAGGCTCTTCCACGCGCATCCCGCAAATCAAGCCGCAGGAAGAAAGTCATGGTCAGGCCGTCTGCTTTCGGCAGTTCGAACGCCTTAACAGCGCCATCGGCGGGTACATCGACCGACTCTTCCTTTTCGGCCAAAAGTTTCCCTTCTAGCGAATACACCCGCGCGCGGACCTTCATGTTCGTGCGTTCACTGTAGGTATCGTTCACAACGGCCACGCTTTGATTGTCGTAGTCATACTGGACGTGGAGCGGTTCCATGGCCTTCTTCGTGCCAAAGTAACCTCCGCCGGGCACAAGGTAGTAGTCGTAAAGATGCCAGATGAGAGACGGCCAGGCGTTGTTGAGCATCCATTGAATCACCCCGGTCGAAGTGTACTTGTTGCGGCCATAGGCTTCGAACATGGCGCGCTCACCGTCATAAGCCATCGCTTGCGCCTTGCGTTCGTAGTCTTCGAGCGACGTCGCGGCCCCGTAGCGCCGCGTCAATCCCTCGGTAAACACGTTCACCGTGGTAAAGCGTTCGCCGCCGGCGTGGTAGTTCCACACCTCGTCGATCGGCCACAAATGTTCCTTCGGAAGGAATCGTTTCAGACTTTCCAGAGTGGGAATCGCGGGACCGGGGCTGGTTTCTGTGTTGTATCCGTACGCGCCGCCGGCTTGCGTATCGGCCAGCCAATATACGGGCGGAACATACTCATACGGGCCGGTCATTTTGACGCCGGATTTTCCGGTGACAGTCGTTGGCGTTTCGCTGGCGGAGGAAACGGAAGGATTGGGCCATTCGGCTTCCGAGAGAACGGACAAGTACATTTTCTCTACGTCGGCCGGAGGAGGCCCATCGCTGCCATATAGCCACACGTAAACGCTCGGATGGTTGCGCAACCGGCGCGCTTGATCGGCCATGGAGGCTGCGGCGATCTTGCGCGTTTCGTCCGTCCAGCTTTTCCACTCTTCCCACATGTCGCAGCAGGTCCAGCCGGGCATCACGAGAATTCCCATTTCGTCCGTTTTGTTGAAGAGTTCGTCGCGATCGATGCGGCCTTCAAGGCGGATCGTGTTCAGTCCCATGTGTTTCACGTAGCGTAGATCAGCGTCTAGTTTCCTAGGCATAGGGCGAAGAAACATGTCCGGAGCCCACGCGGCGCCGCGAATCAGGATTCGCCGGCCGTTGATTTTAAAAACGCGATGCCCCTTGTCCGTAAGTTCGCTGGTGACTTGCCGGACGCCGAATGAAACAGTTGCGCCGTCCGAGATTTCGGCCGCCGATTCGAACTGCAGTTTGGCTTTGTAGAGATACGGCGCGCCGATGGTGTAAGGCCACCACAATTTTGGCCGCGACAATTTGAGAGCAGCAAAGTGCTCAGGTTCAAAGCGGACAGTTTTGTTTTCACCTGCGGCAAGCGCAACCGGCAGCTTGATCGTTTTGCCGTCGAGCTCGGCAACCAGCGTTCCCTTCCTCGCCGAGCTGGAATCGTTTCGTAAATCGGCCGAGATCGTGAGGTCCGCTGCCGTAAAGTCCGCATTCAATTGAGTTTTCACGAATGGATTGCGAATCGTCACTGGCCCGTTGGCTGTCAATGTGACTTCTTTCCAGATGCCCATGTCTTTGTCGGCGGGTGTTGGATTCCAGTCCACCCAAGTGATGCCCAGGTCGTCCTTTGCCGGTGCGCTGATTTCGAGTGCGATCGCGTTTATCGCGCCGGGCTTCGCCAGCTTTGTCAGATCAAACTCGAAAATTCGATACGTTCCCGCAATTTCCTTGGCGTCGCCAATCTTTTGTCCGTTGAACCAAACGTTCGCGCGGTAATTGATTCCCGGAAAATGGATTGAGATGTTTTTCTTCGCGAAGGCCGCGGGAACCACAAACTCGTTGCGCCACCACCACGAGCACTTGAAAGGGCTGCCTTCGGGCATGTCCTGATTCGCGAAAAATGTCGCCGTGGAATAGTTCATCCCCGGCAGGCTCTTCATGTTTGTGCTGTAGGTTGGATCGGAGTAGGTCTTATCGTCGACGAGCGTCCCGACGACGGTGTTCGGCACGGCGGTCTTGTGCCATCCGTTTGTGGAAAACCCGACTTTAGAAACCTGGTCGCCGGTTGATTTCGCTTCACATGAGGACTGAATTTCCCAACCGCGCAGCAGTTCGACGGAGTTCGCTGAGGGTGGCGTGGTCTCGGCCGCGGCCGGCAGGAAAGTCTGCAACAACGTTGCCAAGGCTACTAAGGCTGCAGCGAGCACGATAGGGCGCATGAGTCCTCTTCGTCAGGTCGGGAATGAACGCGATGTCATATTAAACCGATTCAAATGAGCAAGAAAGCAGGTTTTTGTGCCGGAGTTTTTGCGAGACGAAACGCTGCGCGGTTTTCTTGGTGCCGGAGAAAGGAGTCGAACCTTCACACCCTTGCGGGTAGCGGATTTTGAGTCCGCCGCGTCTGCCATTCCGCCACTCCGGCGTGTTCTTTAAAAATAGCATGAACACGGAGATTCATCCACAGGGCGCATAATCCACAGTTCACCGGCTGGACGCCGCCTGTACGAAGCGTTACCCTACGACTCCCCGCTCCACAGGGGCCGGACCACAATCCGGCAGGAGCGGTTAGTCAGACCATGGCTTTCGCCGTAGCTATTCCTGCTCGTGCTCTCCCCGAGCACCGCGACCTCGCGTTCTGGATGAAACGAACGCTGGAAGAACTGGCTGAACTGCGCGCAGATCCAACGGCAGACTCCGTTCACGACCTCCGCGTGGCGCTCCGGCGTTGCCGCTCTCTCGGTACGGCAGTCTCCGAAATCGATCCGCATCCGGACTGGGAAGAGATGCGCGGTCACGCGCGTAAACTTTTCCGATCCATGGGCGAACTTCGCGACGCCCAGATCATGCAGGAATGGCTGCGCGAAATTCAACCGCACGACGATGCAATCAAATCCGCGCTCATTGCATTGCTTCAGCGCGAGCAGGAAACCGCGCAGGTCAAGGCACTGCGTCTGGCTGGCCGGTTCGATGAAAAGCGCTGGAGCGAGCTGGCCAGGACGCTGCGTGCTCGCCTAAGAAAAATTCCCGCCGATGGCGACGCAGCGCGGTGCCTGGCATTGGAACGACTTGATGAAGCACATGAACTGCACCGCCGTGCCTTGCGAACTGAAAGGCCCGAGCCTTGGCATGAGCTGCGCATAGGCGTAAAGCGCTTTCGCTATACGCTCGAACTGCTCGTGCCAACCCTGCACGACAAATGGATCGACTCGCTGAAACGAGTACAGGACGTGTTGGGTGACGTCCACGATCTGGACATGCTGCACGAGAAGATTTCGGAATGGCGAGCAGAGTCCGATCCGGAATTGACCAAGGGTTGGCTGACTCGCATCGCCGCCATTCGCCAGGAAAAATTGCAAACCTATCGCCAGTTGGCTCTGGGTGGCGCAAATATCTGGCAGAACTGGCTTGGCAGTTTCCCGCGGCACGAATGGCCGGCCTGCTCGGGCGGCAGAATCAGCGCGACCCGCAAAGCGATGGACCGCAGGCCCGCTCGAAGTCTGGCCATTTCGCGCATCGCGAGACGGCTGTGGTCTCAGCTGCGCGTAGCAGGCGCGAAACCGTTCGCCGATGCCGACGAACGCCGCGTGCTCGAGGCCGCTGCCCGGCTAAGTGGCATCCGCTACAGAGCGCGGTGCGAGCCCCGCATAAAATCAGCGCGCACGTTTCTGCTGAACGTTCCTGTTCCTCCTGGCTGGAGCTTCGCGGAGTGGGAACGCGTGGCGTGGGCCATCCGCTTTCAGCGTGGACCACATGCCGGGCCTGCGAATAAGAGGTTTTCGAAGTTGTCCGTCGAGCAGCAGACGGCAATCGGCTTCCTGGCGGGAGTGTTGCGTCTTGCTGTAGCTGCACAACGAAGCGGCGTGAATGCAGGCGCTGCTATAAAGATCGAATCTTTGCCGCAGGGATTGCTGCTCCATATTGAGGGCGTTGAGGAAACTCCCGAGGTCGCGGCGCGGTTCGCCGAAGCCAAACGCCCGCTGGAACACGCGCTGGGGAAAACAATCCTTGTTCAGCCCTTGGTTCAGGCGCAGAGTCCGCCCAGCCATTCGCCAAGCGAGAGAACAAAAAAGTCTTCCGCGCTTCCGCCGGTCCTCGCAATCAGCTAACTCAATCGTCCTTGCCACGCTTGCGCAGAATTTTTGGTGTGCTGAGCCATGCTAACGAGCCCGCAGGCGGACTGATGCGCGTAAGTTCCAGACAAGCAGCGCCAGCCTTTTTCAATTGCGTCAAATCCTTCTTGGCGCCAAGGGCAAAGGCGATCAGTTCATCCAAGTGTGGCGCGTGGCCGAAGCAAATCGCTGACTCTTCCGAACGCGAAGTTCGAAGCAACTCGCGAAAAAACGCAGCTGGCTCAGCGCCCGGCAATAACAGGTCGGTCTGTTTGATTTTGGGTTTCGAAAACTTGACGGCTTCGGCGAATATCTCCGCAGTCTGCATCGCGCGAACATAGGGACTGGAAAGAAACACACTCGGAGATATTTTCAGCGCAGCAAACCCACGCGCGACTTCCCGCGTCTTTTTCAGCCCTTCGGGCGTTAAATAGCGCTCCGGATCGGACGGGCTCTTCGGATCCTCCCGGTCAATCGCAATGCCGTGCCTCACGATGTACAGCTGCATTCCGGAGCTTCCTCCTCGTTTCGAAATTGTCACTGGAGATAGTCTAGTCGTTCAGCGGCCGGAAGTAGAGTTTGGTATGAAATTCCTTTTCGAAAAGCTCCGCGCTACGGCTCGCGTCGCGGATGTCTTCGCTGGCGTCGCCACGTGCCTGCAGGTGCAAACCTACTGCTCCTCTTTGAAACGCGGCTCGAATCGAGCTGATACGTTGGCGGTGGGAATGATCCAGTCCCTCGGCGACACGGACCAGAGAAGCCAGCCTTCTGGCTAGCCGCCGATCACCCGTATTGAGCGCCGCATAAGAAATGTGATGATTCGCCGGTTCGGCTTTGCGGTTGTGATATCGGACTACGGCGGCGGCCATAGCGCGCTCGCGCCCTTCGAGTCCGGGAATGTCGCCGTTCATTGTCAGATATTCCCCGTGTTTGTGATGACCCTTGTGACTAACCGTGTGACCAATGTCGTGCAAGAGTGCCGCAGTCTCCAGAATGACGCGCGCTTCGGGCGGCAGGTGATGCAAGGGTTGCAGCTGGTCGAACAGCTGCAGGCTCAGTTCGCGTACGTGCTCCGCGTGGCGCTGGTCGCGTTCCAGCCTGCGCGAGAAGCTGCGGGCACCCATGAGTATTTGCCGCGCAGCGGCGGTATAACGGTGCGGCTCCTTGCGCGTGAAGGCCGCAGTTGCGATTTCATGAATCAGGCCTTCCCGAATTCCCACCGCAGGAACGGCAAGGTGCCGCACATTAAGGTATCGCCCGAGGGTAATAAAGATGACCCCCGCAATGCCCATCACGTCCGCGCGATCGCGCCGGACTCCGTAGGTTCTCATCCGTTCGCGCACGTCCATGCGCAACATTTCCGGCAACCGCTCGCGAAGGAGAGAAAGCTCTAGCGTGGTTAAACCGTGGTGCCGCGGGCCCGGCGCGACGTTCGCCAGCGTTTCCGCGTTTCCGCCAAGCGCCACCGTCAACCCGTCGGCCAGGTTGGGACTCGATGCCAGTTTCGATTCGAGCAGCGCGCGCACATATTTACGAACCTGTTCCGCCTGCATGGGCCGAATATGCCCGTGCAGATTCAGCGTGGTCATCAATCGCACCGTGCCGAGCGGCAGCTGCGCCGTTTGCTGTATTCGGTGATCGCGCAGAACGCTGATCTCCAGGCTGCCGCCGCCCAAATCGGCGATACACCGCGCCTGACAGTCGGGCCCAAGTGCAGCGAAGACGGCTTCCCTGCCCAGCCGCGATTCTTCTGAAGCGCTGATGACTTCTACCTTGATTCCAGACTTCTGCTTGATTCGCTTGATGAATGCCTGACGATTGCCTGCTTCGCGTGAAGCGCTGGTCGCAACGGCGCGATAATGCGTCACGCCAAATTCGTCCATCACGTCGCGAAAGTGGCGAAACGCCTTGGCGGCTTTTTTAAAAACATCCTCGCTGAAGCGGTTTCGAACGAACACGCTCTCGCCGAGCCTCAGCGGGTAACGCTCATTGTGTAGCGGTTCAATGTCGAGGGCGGAGAATGCACGGACAACGGAGAGACGGACAGCGTTCGAACCAGCGTCAATCGCGGCGATGTGAACCGGATCAGGCATGCAATGGTTCAGCGGCTAGCGCCAAAGGTGCGCCAGGGCCGAAGAAGGAGTGTACTTGGTTGCGCGAATTCCCAGCTGCTCGGCAATGCGTTGCCGCAACAACTTGTTTACGGTGGAAACCGGCGCTTCGCCGTCGAGTTCCAGAAAATCGTGCCTTTTGGCGAATGCTTCGAATTCACGTTTGATCATCGTCTGGTAGCGGATGAACGACCAATACAAGTCGTGTGAGAGGGACATGTCGCGCCCCGCTTCCCAGTAACTGATAGCCTGCGCTTTGCGGAATTCGCGTCCGAACGCGGTTTCGGGCCGCACGTTCAACCAGAACGTTAGGTGCGGCCGCAAAGCCATGGCATATAGCCCGCTCAAATAATCGCGGTTGATGCCTCGCACTACGCTACGCGCAATCAGCGTAAAAATGTACCGATCGGCCAAAACAATCGTGCCTGACTTCAGCGCCGGAACAATGCGGTGCTCGAGCTGGTCGAAAAAGTCGGTGCAGTACATTAGCGCCAAAGTCAGCCGCGTCACCGCGTTTTTGGCTAACAATTCGTCGATATCACGGCCTACCAGGGTTGAACGACGCAAGCCACTCGTCTGCACCGCAAAACCTTCGGACTCCAGCCACTCCTGTAAGAGACTGATCTGCGTCGAGCGGCCCGAACCGTCCATGCCTTCAATCACGATCAGGGTACCCGTGATTTCGTGCGGATCAAATCCAACTAACGGTTCACCGAAAAAATGCTTTGATGACTCATCGTCGGAGACAACAGGCAGTCTGCCCGGAACCGGCTCTGCATGCTCCACCGCCACCGGTGCCGCAAGCTTTTCTTTCTCTTGCGATTTTTCTTTTTCCTGGTCCGGCATCTATTCGGCCTCTGCCGCGCGTGGCGCAAAACGCTTCAAGTCAATCTTCGATGCCACGATTTCGCGCATCTGCTTCTGCAATTTGTTCACGGGCAGCGTTCCATCCAGCACCACAAAATTGTCCGACTCTACCATTTTGTCGTAACCGTCCATGATGCGCGCTTGAAATAGACGAAAACTTTCGGGCCGGTCGTACGAAAGACCGAGGTCCATGCCCGCTTCGTAGTATTTCAGTTTCGGCCGGCCACTCAAGATGCGCTGCACGGCTACATCGAGCGGCGCGCGGAAATAAAACGTAATATCCGGCACAGGCGCGAACCGGTACAAGTTCCGCAGCCATTTTTCCGGGCAGCCCCGCGCCCCATCGCGCGCAAACGCCGTATAAATGTAGCGGTCAGCTAACACCAGATAGTCGCCCTGCAACAGCGGCATGATCTGGCGTTCGCAGCGATCGGCGAAGTCCGCAGCATGTAACAACGAAAATGTAGGTGGCGTCAGCAGCCGACGCTGCTTGCCGCGGCGCGTTGCGGACTTTACCAGCGGCGACGAATTCCATTCCGTGAAGTGCAACCGATAGCCGCCGATTTCCAGCCACCGCTTCAATAAATAAAGCTGCGTGCTCTTTCCGGAACCGTCTGTCCCTTCCACCACAATCAACGCACCGGGATACGCCCGGTTCGGCACGGGCCGGCCCGGCTGCGGCAAGGTGGACTTAATTGCTTCTGGCCGCGGTTGTTTTGCTGAACTTTCAGGATTTTCCATGTTGAGTCGAGCTTCAGTTGTATTCACGCTACCGCGCGATTGTTACAAGCGGATTACATCATACTGCTGGCGTGCGCGCAAAAATCGGCACGCTCTAGAACAGCGCCACTTTGATGCGCAGGAACTTCTTGGGGTTTTGCCGGAAATCACCGATGAGGAGCCGCATGTCGCCGGTAAGACCGGTGAGATTGTCATAAAGCTTGGGGTCGGAGAAAAGCTTCCCCGCCGAAGTCGTGTTGTCGTTCAGCTTGGCCGTCGCGGACGCCAAATTCGTGCTCGTGTCTTTCAAATTGTTATACAACTCATCGTCGGTCGCCAGCTTGCCGAGCGATCCTTTGCCTGCACGGACATCCGAGATCATGGCGTTGCCGTTGGTCAGTGCTTTTTTCGCCTCGTCATACAACGACGGATCGTACAAAAGTTTCCCGATCGTCCCCTTCTGCGAGCGAACGTCCGTCACGACTCCATTCACGTTATCCAGCGCGGAATTCACCTTGCCATACAGCTCATCCGACGCCACCAGCTTTCCGAGCGTTCCCTGCCCCTTCTGAACACCCGTCACCACCTGATCGCCGTGCGCCAGCAAACTGTTCAGATTCTTGTACGCTTCATCATCCGTCATCAGTTTGCCAATCGTTCCTTTACCCTCTTGTATGCTGGTGATCAGACCGTGAATATCCACGGTCAGTCCTTGCATGCTGGCCATCACATCGGAAAGCGATTTTTCCGCCGTCCCGGCCACTTCCTGATTTTCTTTCAACGGCACGCCGGTAAATCCACGCGCGATGTTCACGTAGCGGTTACCCAACAACCCTTCCGTCACCAGCGTCGCGGTAGAGTCCGTCAAAATATCGTCCTGAAAGCGCTTGTCCACTCGCATCACTACTTCGATATTGCGGCTCTTATCGGGAGCTTTCCCCGCTACGCGCGGGACCATCTTGATCGCTTCCACGTTGCCGATATCCACGCCGTCCAAACGAACCGGCGCACCGTTGGAAACACCAGCAACCTCGGGGAAATACGTGCGCAAGTTGTATTTCGGCCCTAGAAATCCCGGCCCCGTAACATAGAAAATTCCAACACCGAGCACAAACAGCGCCACGAGCACAAACAACCCAACGCGCAACTCCGTCCAGGTTAGCTGTCTTCGCTGCGCCATCTTTCTTTCGCTCCTTGTACAGCCGCTCCAGCCTACCTTATTTCACACCAGAAACCGCTTCAAATAGGAGTCTTTTGCCGCCGCAAGTTCTTCCGTGCGGCCTTCAAAAAATACTTTTCCGTCGCGCAATACGATAAAACGGGTATTCGAATCGGCCTCGGTTTTCGCTGCAGCTTTCCTGTCGTTGGGAAGCACGCGATTGCTCTCGGCATCAAAATAGAAATTTGCCAGTGCAAATCCGTCCTGCAGACGGTGCGTCGCAAGCAATGCCGTCACTCCGTACGTGTCGCGCAACCTCAAGATCAGCGTGATGATGGTTTGCGAAGTCAGGGGGTCAAGGCCCGCCGTTGGCGAATCGTACAGCACGATCGGCGGACGCGTAATCAAAGCTCGCGCAATCGAAACCCGCCGCCTCATGCCTCCAGACAATTCCGACGGCACCAGGTCAATCGCGTGCTCCAATTCCACAAAGCGCAGCGCCTCGCGTACTCTCGGCTCAATCTCTTCCTCCGCAACGTGCTCTTCGCGAAGGCGATAGGCCACGTTCTCCTCGACCGTCATCGAATCGAACAGCGCCCCTTCCTGAAACACAAAACCAATCTCTCGCCGAAACGCCAGTAACTCCTTTTCCGGCATTTCCGAAACCCTGCGCCCCAGGACGTTTACCTCGCCCTGTTGGGGACGCATCAAACCCGCCGCCATCTTCAGGCTGAGCGTCTTCCCCGTTCCGGTTTCGCCCAGCAGCACCAGCGTCTCTCGCGCGTACACGTCGAACGACAACCCACGCACGATGTCGCCCTCTTCGAAGCCTAGTCGCACATCGCGAAAGGAAATCGTCGCTTCGTTTGTCGAAAGGACGTTCAAAAGAGTTTGTCCGCCAGATACAACGCCAGCTTGGTCAAAAATGTATCGGCGACAATGATCATCACCGACGAAATCACCACCGCCTGCGTCGTGGAACGCCCGACACCCTGGGTTCCACCGCGCACCGTCAATCCTTTATAGCAACCCACCGTCGCCAGAATGAACCCAAACACCAAAGATTTCAGCCCGCCCTGCAGGATGTCCGACAGCTCCAGCGCGTCAATTGCGCGTGTCCAGAACTGCACGACACCGAGCCGCAGGGAGAACACCGCCGCCACGCAGCCGCCCACCAATCCGATAAAATCGGACATCACTGTCAGCAGTGGTACCACCATGACTGTCGCCAGCACGCGTGGCGTCACCAGCTTTCGGCTCGGGTCCGTGCCCATCGCGCGCATGGCGTCGACTTGCTCGGTCACCAGCATTGAGCCCAGCTCCGAGGCGATGCCAGAAGCACACCTGCCCGTCACCAACAGACTTGTAAGGGTGGGCCCCAGTTCACGCACCAAGGCCAGCGACACAGCGTCGCCCGTCAACGAAGTTTGCCCAAACCGCACGAACTGCGATGCCGTCTGCAACACCATGACAGCGCCAATGAAAAACCCCGTCAGCAGGACGATCGGGATCGAGCCAACACCGATACTGTCCATTTGGTCGAGCAAGTCCTGCCCATAAAATGGCCGGGTGAATAGATTTGTTACGGATTGCGCCGCCAGGTAGGAATATTCCTGCACGCGCAGCACGCTCTCTTTTGCGCTGCCGATGAGGATTTCGGAAATCGAAGATTCGCGAGCCACCTCGGACGGTGGGGGTTCTTTGCCAATACCCTGAAGAGGTGGGGAGTCAGCCACTTTTGCCTGTTCCGCGACGATAGTCCGGCGACAGCTAAATCGATTTCGCCTTCAAGCCAACCATGACCGGGTCACAGAAAAGTACTTCTTTGCAAGCGTAACTGCGCCTCAGACTTGCGTCAAGGAAGATGCTCTTGGATCACACGATTCCGCTCACTAGGACATAAGACCAGGCCTGGAAAAAATCGCCGGCAGCTTCCAGTGACGCCTGCTCTTCAAGAAATTCCTCGACTTCTGAAGCGGAAGCCGTTCCCTGCTCGATGGCGTTTTTCAATGAGCTGGCCATCACCTTAAGGAAAAATTCATAGGGAGTCTGTATTCCGAACAACTCGACGCGGAGATCCTTCAGGCCGGCTTTGCGGGCGAGTGCAGGCAGGTCTCGGGCAGAGTTCGGATTCGGCACCGTTGCGGCCACGACTGAAGTCATTTTTCGCGTAAGCTCGCGTTTGTTGGAGTAAATCCCCGTCGCGTCCACGTCCACGTCAAGCAGTGCCACCCTTCCTCCGGGTTTTAATACGCGCCTCATCTCCTGGATCGCGGCCAGCCTGTCCGGCACGTAGAGAAAAACACGCTCGCAGCGCCCGGCGTCGAAAAATCCGTCCGGATAAGGGATGGCGCAAGCTTCGCCAACACGGAATTCCACTCCTGGCCGTCCTGCACTTCGGCTCTTGGCTGCTTCGACCATGGCAGAGCTGATGTCGACGCCCGCGGCCAACCCCGCGGGCCCTGTTATCTCGGCCACGGGAAAGGTCGCGCCACCAATTCCGCATCCGAGATCGAGCACTTTTTGTCCTGCCGACAAGTTCAGGTGCTTTGCCGCCGCGGCACGAATCTTTCGGATGTCTTCACGCTTGTCTAGAAAATCTAAAAAATCAATAAAGTACGCCGGCGACGCGTCCGGCTGCGTGAACTTTCCTACTTGTGTCATTGGGCTTGATCGCTCCGAGTGGCGGAGAAGATATCACGTCGGCTATATCGTCACAAAATAGTGGCGAGGTCGCGTTTCAGTGGACGTAAAACCCGCTCTTCGCCAGCATCACGTAGTCCTTGCCCTTCTTCCCAAACGAACCAACCAACCGCAGATCCAGCTTGTGCGCCTTCCCTTCCGCCGCGCTGGCTTTCGTGTAGTACCCCAGCGTGTAGCGCGTCTTGATTCGTGTAATCATTGCGCGAAATGCCTCATCCAGATGCGCCACATCCTGCACGTTAAAAATTTCGCCACCCGTCTGGTCCATCACCGCGCGCAGATTCACCAGCCCTTTTTCCATCGCCGCATGCAGCATCGTTCCTGGCGGGTTATATCCCGGAATCTTCAGGTTGTATAAAACGGCGTCCGACGCAATCAGCTCCGTTATGATGTCGTGCGTTCCCTCCCCGCCCGAGTACGTCGCCACATCATCGCTGATCAGAATGATTACCCGCCGCCCGCGATTCGGCGCATTGAGCAGATACTTCGCCGGTACAAAGATCCCATCATTGATGTTCGTCGCTCCGCCCACTTTGAACGCGTTGATCTGTTCCGCCAGCTGTTTCTTGTCCTTGGTAAACGGAACCCGCAACTCCGCTTCCGTAGAAAACGTAAACAGCGCCACTTCGTCTTCCGGCTTCAACGCGCTCAACGCAGTGTTTGCAGCGTCCCGCAATGGGCTCAGAAACGGTTCAATCGAATCGCTCAGATCTAAGACCAGCGCCACGTTCAGCGGCAACTCGTCCCGGCTGAAAATCTCCACCTTCTGCGCCGCCCCGTCCTCCCGCAGCTCAAAATCCTCTTTTTTCAAATCTCCGAGGATCTGCCCAGCCTTCGTCTTCACCGTCGCGTCCACCATCACCAGGTTCACCGCCACCCGCATCACCGACTGATCCGGCTCCTGCGCCAGAGCAGTCGTTGGCAATAAACTGGCAAAGCACACAGCCAAAATCAAAAAACGCATTTTTCCTCCAACTGAATCCACATTTTTGGCTGATTGGCTCTTTGGGTTGCCTACAGCGAGCCGTGGAATATCTCTATTCCTCGCGATGCACTTCCCGTATCGTCGCCTCTGCGCAAAGGATCTCTTCAATCTTTCTCACCATTTGGTCATCTCCGGCAATTTTCCCCGTGCCTTTCAGTCGCTGCCCCATGGAACGCTTCTTCTCGACAATGATCCGCCACTCACCTTCGTCTCGATTCGCGCTCGACTCGTCCGAGTTGCCGCTCATGCACAGGTAATATGAATCAGCGCCCTGCGTCACTGGGAGTTCCCAGCCCCAATCTTCCTGATATGGTTGGCTCACGGCTACTTCACGATCGATTAACTTTGTCCGTAACCATTCCGCTAAATCTTCCCCAAAGCAACATGGATTAATGAAATGCTCGCCAACCGTCGAAAGGTTGAACCGGCTGGTCTTGAAAAGAATCTGCAAAGCGTTCATTGGCGTCAGCACGTTAGTTTAGCCGATAAAACCCGCTTCCCGACGGTGGCAATGAACACCTCAGCGACTGCCTAGACGCAACTCGCCGCGCCAGTTAAACTCTATCTTCACTTTTCCAATTTCCATTTTCGATTTTCAGGACTCAACGGATGCTTCGTTTCTACACCGCGGGTGAATCGCACGGTCAAGCGCTCCTGGCATTCATTTCCGGACTGCCCGCTGGCTTGCCTGTAGACCTTGAATTCATCAACCACGAACTCCATCGCCGCCAACTCGGCTACGGTCGCGGCGGCCGCCAAAAAATCGAAAAAGACCGCGCCGACATCTTCGCCGGTGTCCGCCACGGCCAGACCATCGGCGCCCCGATAGCATTGCGCATCGAAAACCGTGACTGGGCCAACTGGGAGAAAATTCTTGCCGTAGAGGCTTATCCCGAAGACGATTCCACTGCGAAAAAACTCGTCGCGCCCCGCCCCGGCCACGCCGATCTCGCCGGCTCGCAGAAATTCAATTTCCACGACGCTCGCTACATTCTTGAACGCGCTTCCGCTCGCGAAACCGCCGCTCGCGTAGCGGCCGGAGCGCTCGCAAAGCAACTCCTTCACGCCTTCGGCATCGAAATCGCCAGCCACACCATCCAAGTTGGCCATACTCGCATCGAGCGCACGCCTTCCTGGGAAGAAATCGTCGCAATTTGTGGCGACCTCGAATCTCCATTGCGCTGCGTGGATTCCGCCGCTCAGGAAAAAATGAGAACCGAAGTCGATGCCGTCTTGAAAGCCGGCGACACGGTCGGCGGCGTCTTCGAAGTCGTGGCGCACAACGTTCCCGTCGGCCTCGGCTCCCATGCCCAGTGGGACGAAAAGCTCGACGGCCGCCTCGCGCAAGCCGTGATGAGCATTCAAGCCGTCAAAGGCGTCGAAATAGGTGCAGGCATCTTCGCGGCAGGTGCTTTCGGCAGCGAAGTGCAGGACGAAATCTCCTACGACCAATCCGCGCAGAAGTTCTCTCGCACCTCCAACCGCGCTGGCGGTCTCGAAGGCGGCATCACCAACGGCGAAGACGTCATTGTCCGCGGCTATCTGAAACCAATCTCTACGTTGCGCCGAGCGCTGCGCACCGCAAACATGGTCACCAAAGAACCGGTCCAGGCCGCTTATGAACGCTCCGACTGGTGCGTCGTGCCCGCCGGCGGCGTCGCCGGCGAAGCCATGGTCGCTCTTGTCCTCGCCGATGCTTTTCTGCAAAAATTTGGGGGGGACTCTTTGACGGAGACTCGCCGCAACTTCGAGGGCTATGCCAGACAAATCCGCGACTTCTGAAACCGCCGAAACTCCGGTCACAACGAACCCGGAAACGCCGGCCGTCCCGCGCAAAATCTATCCGATCGTGAAGTACGGCGATCCCGTTCTCGAAAAGCCCGCCAAGCCCATCACGAAGTTCGACGCCGAACTGGAAGAGCTTGCCGAAGACATGTTCGCCACCATGTACGCGGCCCAGGGCATCGGCCTCGCCGCGCCGCAAATCGGCAAAAGCATTCGCATCGCGGTTGTCGACGTCACCAGCGGTAAAAATCCCGAGGCCAAAATCGTTCTCGTCAATCCCGAAATTACTCACGGCGAAGGCGAAAAACGCGAAGAAGAAGGCTGCCTTTCGATTCCCGGCTTCCGCGGCTATGTCGTCCGCCCGCATTTCGTCACCATCAAAGCGCAAGATCTGAAAGGCGAGACGTTCGAAATTCGCGGCGAAGACCTTCTTGCCCGCGCCTTCTGCCACGAAATCGACCATCTCAACGGCATTCTCTTCCTGCAGCACTTGGGCATGCTCAAGCGTGACCTCATCAAGCGCAAAATCAAGAAACTCAAAAAGCAAGGCGAGTGGTAATAATGTCGGTTTTAGTGGCACAGACTTCAGTCTGTGCGAGATCAGCCTCGTGCTTGCAGCGAGGGGACTAGCCCGGTGCGCATTCTTTTTTGTGGCACTCCCTGGTTCGCCGTCCCCAGCCTAAAGCACCTTCTTGCCCAGTCAGACTTCGAAATCGCTTCCGTGATCACCCAGCCCGACCGCCCGCGCGGGCGTGGCCACGAAGTCTCCTTCGCTCCAATAAAGGAAGTCGCGCTCGCCGCTAACATTCCCGTCTTTCAACCCGAAAGAATTCGCACTCCCGGATCCGAACAATTCCTCCGCGAAGCCAATCCCGACGCGATCGTTATCATCGCCTACGGCCAAATCATTCCGGCAGGACTGCTTGACATCCCACGCCTTGGCTGGATCAACCTCCACGCATCGCTTCTCCCCAAATATCGTGGCGCCGCTCCCATTCAATGGGCCATAGCCAACGGCGAAGCCACTAGCGGCGTGACGTCCATGCGCATCGATGCCGGCATGGACACTGGCGATGTCATCCTCCAACGCGAAACTCGCATTGCGCTCGACGAAACGACTCCCCAACTCGCTGAACGTCTCGCCGAACTCGGCGCGCCCCTCATTGCCTACACTTTGCGCGGCCTGCGCGACGGAACGCTCACGCCGAAACCGCAAGACCCCTCAGCCGCCACCCTCGCTCCGTTACTCAAAAAAGAAGACGGCCGTATCAATTGGCAACAACCCGCGCAAGTTATTTACAACCGCATGCGCGGCTTCACTCCCTGGCCCGGAGCCTACTCGCACTTCCGCGGCACCGCGTGCCACCTTCTCGGCGAGCCGGTGTCTAACTCCGCTAGCGGCGCAACGCCCGGCCAGATTCTCAATGACGGCAATCAATTCCTCGTCGCCTGCGGCCAGCAATCCTTTTTTCGCGTCTCGCACGTCAAACAGGAGGGGCGCAAGCAAGTTTCGGCTGCAGAGTTCGCCAACGGCGCGCGATTGCAATCGGGGGAACACTTTGGCAACGGCTAATTGCGCGCCTATTTTTGCTCAGGCATACTGAATTTTCACCGCCATCCACGCGAATCTTCTAGCCACTCGGGAGAGTGCATTTTGCAAAATCGACTCTGGCCATTACGTCTGACCGCAGCGGCGCTTGTCGCCTCGCTCGCCCTTCCCGCGAACATCCTCGCGCTTGCGGACTCCCCTGACGACACACCCAACGTAAACTCGACCGCACCACCAGCCGCCCAGTCTCCCGACCCCGTCATGCAGGTCATGCAAGGCGAACTCTCCCGCGCCACCGCCGGTCTCGCCAAATCCGATCCCGCGCCCTACTTTCTCAGCTACACCGTCTACGACCAGCACATGATCATGCTCGTCGGCTCATACGGCTCGCTTCTCACCGATACGGAAATGCACCGCCGCCAAGCCGATGTCACGATGCGCATCGGTTCACCCGCTCTCGACAACACGCACGGCCAGAGCCGCCCGAGCGGCATGATGTCCGGATTCCTGCCGTACGGTAACGAAACCAATTCCCTTTCGCGCGTTCTTTGGGAACTCACCGACCGCGCCTACAAACGCTCTTCGCCCGCCTTCCTCAACGTAAAGACGAACACTGCTGTCCGCGCCGAGGAAGAAGACAAGTCGCCCGACTTTTCGAAAGAATCTCCCGTCACGCACACGTCCGAAGATGTCAAGCTCCCCGAATTTGACCGCGCCGGTTGGGAAGCCGAAATCCGCCGCATCTCGTCCGTCTTCCGCAAATATCCCAACGTCTACTACGCCAACGTCGTTCTTCAGGTACAGGACGCCAAGCAGCGCAAAGTCACCAGCGAAGGCACCGCCATCATCACTCCCAGTGTTTCCACTCGCCTCATCATGGAAGCGCAGACTCGAGCCGACGACGGCATGGACCTTCTCCGCGTCGAAACTTTCCAGGCCCCGTCAGCCAAAACTCTTCCCGACGAAAAAGAACTCACGGCCAAGGCCGAAAAAATGGCCACTGACCTCGATGCGCTGCGCAAAGCGCCGGTCGCCGAGCCCTACGCCGGCCCAGCGCTCCTGAGCGGGCGCGCAGCCGCAGTCTTCTTTCACGAAGTCCTCGGCCACCGCCTAGAAGGCCACCGCCAGCGTGACGAAGACGAAGGCCAGACCTTCACCAAAAAAGTCGGCCAGGAGGTTCTCCCGAAATTCCTCAGCATCGTCGACGACCCGACCAAGAAAGAAGTCAACGGCATCAAGCTCGCCGGAACTTACGACTATGACGACGAAGGCGTACCCGCCCAGCGCGTCGACGTCATCAGCAACGGCGTTCTGAAGAACTTCCTGATGTCCCGCATGCCGATCAAGGATTTCGAACACTCCAACGGCCACGGCCGCAATCAACCCGGACTCATGCCCACCGGCCGCCAGGGCAATCTCATCGTCAGCTCTTCGCAAACCGTCCCGGAAAAAGACATGCGGCAAAAGCTGATCGACGAAATCAAAAAGCAGAACAAGCCCTACGGCCTCTACTTCGATGACATTCAGGGCGGCTTCACGCTAACCACTCGCCAGCTTCCGCAAGCCTTCCAGGTTCTTCCCGTCGTCGTTTACAAAATTTATGCTGACGGCCGTCCCGATGAACTCGTCCGCGGCGTGGACATCGTCGGCACACCGCTCGCGGCGCTCACCCGCATCATCGCCACCAGCGATGAGCAACATGTTTTCAATGGAGTCTGCGGCGCAGAATCCGGCAGCGTCCCGGTTTCTGCCGTAGCTCCCGCGATGCTCTTCTCCGAAATGGAAGTCCAGAAGCGCGGCCACGAACACGATCGTCCGCCGATCCTGCCGCCGCCGGGCTTCGAAAATCTGCCGACAAAGACCACAACAGCAGCCGTCCCTGCGCCAGCGGCGGGAGTGAATCAATGAGGATTTTCGAATCAATGAAATTCATCCGCGCCTCACTGCTCGCCATCGCGCTGATCACTTCGCTCAATTTTGTATCGCCGACACTCGCCGCGCCTGACGGCGACGCCAAGGCGCCCGATCGAATGCTCGCCGCAAAGGCAGCCGCGAACGGAGATCCTCTGCTGCAGGCGCTCATCACTGAGCTCGAGCGCTCCAAAGCCCAGCTCAAAATGGATCAGCTCGGCGCGCCCTACTACATCGAATACCGCGTGAGTGATGTTGAGGACTACTCCACGGAATCCGCCTTCGGCGCCACGCGCGAAGATCAACGGATCCACGTTCGGCTGCTCCGTGTCGTCGTCCGCCTCGGCAACTACAAGCAAGACAGCTATTACAGCGCCGGCATCGGCGGCAACGCGTTACTGCCGCTCGACAACGATCCCATCGCCCTCCGCCACCAAATCTGGCTCGCTACTGACGAAGCGTACAAAAACGCCGGGCAGGCCCTCACACAAAAGCAATCCGTGCTCAAGCAATTCAGCAAGGAAGAAAATCCCGTCGACGATTTCGCGAAGGCCACGCCCGTCCAACTCATGGAACCAACCCTTTCACTGAAAGTCGATGCCGACGCCTGGAAGAAAACGCTCGAAACCGCTAGTAATCTTTATCGCGAATACCCCGACATTCAGTCCGTCTCCGCCAACGCGCGCTTCACCGTCGTGAACGACTACTTGCTCAACACGGAAGGCACCGTCACGCGCAACGGCAAATCCGTTTATACAGTTCAGTTCAGTGCCTCCACGCAGGCTCCCGACGGAATGCGCCTCGGCCGCACTCCCGCTTGGACCGTGGCCAAAATCGAGGAACTCCCAACTCGCGAAAAACTTCTCCAGGATTCCAAAGCGGCTCTCGACACGCTCGTCGCTCTGCGCAAGGCTCCCATCGTTGACGAAGAGTATCGCGGCCCCGTCCTCTTCTCTCCCGACGCTGCCGACGACATCGTTGCTTCGCTTATCGGTGGCAACATTCTTGGCCGCAAGCCCCAGCTCGGCGCACCCAACCGCACTACCGGCGCGTTCGCCACCAGCTACAAGTCGCGCATCCTTCCCGCGTTCGTGAATGTTGTGGACGACCCGACGATAAAGGACTTCAAGGGCAAAAGCCTCATCGGCTCTTATGATGTCGACTCGGAGGGCGTCAAAGCGCAGCCCGTGGACGTCGTGACCAAGGGCATCCTCAACAATTATCTTGTTGGCCGCCAGCCTATCCGCGATTTTCCAGAATCCAACGGCCACGGCCGCGCCGGACCTGCCGCTCCACCTACGCCTAGTCTCGGCGTCTTGCTCGTCAAACCGACCGAGCCACAATCGCCGGAAGCGCTGAAAAAACACGTCATGGAGCTTGTCAGCAATGGTGGTCAGCCGTTCGGCTATCGAGTGGAAACCATGGCCGGCTCCGCTCCGCGCCTGCTCTATCGCGTCTACGCCAAGGACGGCCGCGAAGAGCTCGTCCGCGGCGCTGTCTTCTCCGAACTCGACGTCCGTGCCCTGCGCAGCGATCTCAGCGCGCTCGGCGACGACCCGCTCGTCTCCAACCGCACTGGCGGCCTTCCCGCCACCGTCATCTCCCCATCGCTGCTCTTCGACGAACTCCAGGTCAAGCGCGCCGACACCTCCAAGGACAAGTTGCCGGAGTATCCCGCTCCACCGCTGAAGTGATGTCGTAGCGCCGGCATCCTGCCGGCGTTCGCGGGTTGTCACCGCGGCGCCTGCGGCGAGGCTTACTTCGCGGGGTGCCGCAACTTCGCTCTCAAGGGAGCGGGGTTAGCGTTCCATCGCGTTTCGATTCTTTCTTGTCTTTCCTTCCAATCCCATGTAGTTTTCGCTCACCAGCTCCCGCTTATCGGGAAAACGACGAATGCCTTGCCCTGAGTTTCGAAAGAGATCTCATCGGTTTGTAAATTGGTGGTTGTCCGCCGCATTTCTCGCCACGGTCGCCTTTTTCGCGCCGTCCGAGACATTCGCGCAATCCTCGCAAGACTCAGCCCAAAAACCATCCGCCGAAAAACCCGAACCCGAGCGCGGCTACGCCGCCTTCTACAATTCCTCGCTCGAAGGCCACAAAACCGCCTGCGGCGGCACCTACTCCGCCGAAAAATTCACCGCCGCCCACCGCAACCTTCCCTGCGGCACCAAACTCCGCGTTACCAACCTCCGCAACGGAAAATCCGTCCGCGTCACCGTCAACGACCACGGACCAAAGACTTCGAGCCGCATCGTTGATCTTTCTTTCGCCGCCGCGCGCTCTCTCAACTTCATCAAACAAGGCACCACCCTGGTCAAAGTCGAAGTCCTCCGCTAACCGTTTCACTTCCACCTGTCCCAACGGCCAGTTCGGAAAATCTAGCCCTCCGTACAGTTGACTCCGCCTTCCCGCGGCTCAATTCTTAAGACGTTCTTATAAATCTCGGCAAGCGTTGGGCATTCGTTTTCGCGGCCTCGCAGACTCTGCCCCTGCATCGTCGCTCTTCTAGAGAATCCATCTAAACGATTGCCCTCGCTATTCGGCTAAAGGACATCGTCCCCATGAACTTTATCCGGCGGTGGCGGCATGGCGCGGAGCGCCATCAGGAACAGCTGCTCGTCAAACTCTGGACCATCAACAGTCTGGACGCTGACAATCACACGCAAACGGCGCAGCTCACTCCCAAACTCGCCCTGGCCGCTAGACATGAACTCAGATCCAGCCTCAAATATCTTTCCGCCGCAGAAGTCGAATCCACCATCGAAGAAACTGTTTCAGAAAAGGCCTATCATCACGACGTTCTCAACAACCTCCGCCGCCAACTGAACCACAGCCGCAACGGCAGCGAGTAGCCCAACTTCAGTTTGAGCTGTTTTCTCGCTGGCTCTCCACAAATCCGCGAATCAGAATTGCAGGAATAGCGCCGCCGCGACGTACTTCTGCCAAGCTTGTGACAGGCTTGCGCGGCCACGGTGACAACTCATCCTTCCACCGTGATATAACCTATCCACTATGAACTCCACCCCCGCACCAGCTCCGAATCCAAATAAAGCCCTTTGGGAAAAAGGCGACTTCACCGAAATTGCCGCTTTCATGCGCGATTCTGGCGACGCGTTCGCCAAATCGCTCGGCATCAAGCCCGGCATCGCTGTTCTCGATCTTGGCTGTGGCGATGGCAATACCGCTCTGCCCATCGCCCGTCTCGGCGCCGACGTCACCGGCATTGACATCGCCCGCAATCTTGTCGAAGCGGGCAACCGCCGCGCCGCCGCCGCTGGTCTCTCCAATCTGAAATTTCAGGAAGGCGACGCTTCCAATCTGCACGGCGTGCCCGATCAGTCTTTTGATCTGACAGTCTCGCTGTTCGGCGCAATGTTCGCACCCCGCCCTTGCGACGTTGCGAAAGAAATGGTCCGCGTCACTAAGCCCGGCGGCCGCATCGTCATGGGCAACTGGATCGCTGGCGATCCCACCTTCGTCTCGCAGCTTCTCAAGATCAGCGCATCGTTCCTCCCGCCGCCTCCTGAAGGCTTTATCAGCCCGGTCACCTGGGGTGTGGAAGCCAATGTCGTTGAACGTTTCGGCCAAGCCGGCGTCCCAAGTGAAAAAATCTCCGCGGTCAAGGACACCTGGTATTTCACCTCTTCCAATCGCAGCGCCGCCGATTTCATGGACGCCTTTAAAAAGTTCTACGGCCCGACAATGAACGCCGTCGACGCCGCCCAAAAATCCGGACGCCTGGAAGAATTGGACTCCCAGCTAACGCGGCTCGCCACCTCGCAAAACACCAATAGCTCAGGCGGGACACACGTCCCCGCCACGTTCCTACGTGTCACCGTCCAACTCTAGCTCTCGAGCAGTTTCCTCCGTTCGCTATTCGCGCAAGTGAGGAAGCATTTCGATTGGCCCCGTTCCAAATTGGAACGAGCTGCCCGTAATATCTTTCGTAGCTATGAACATACAGATATATATTGTTCTTTACATTATACTCGGACATACATACACTTCCCAAATGACAAGCGCGGCTCTCAGTCCGCTCTGGCCCTGTGCGTGGGCGCCTAAAGTCTCCGGTTAGCCCGCGCCACGGAGCTTCCGACTGTCGCCGCTAAGTCCGTTAGAATCCGCACTTACAAAAACAAAGGACTCTAACCTCCTTTAAAATCACCACTTCTGAAATAAACGGGGGAGCGGGGCCTTGTCAGCCTCAAGCCGCTCATCAATGAAAATTCCTGCCACGCTCTTTCGCCCAGAGAAACTGGGTCGCAAAATCGCCAGTCAGAGTCCGAGCGTACGCCTTAAACTAACCCCATGAACTTTCGCGAACGTCTTGAATGGCTCGCCCGTATGGTCTTCCTCGCCTTCATCCTGGCCTCCGCTGCCTTTCTCAGCGCCATCACCGCCATGCGCATCGCCATTCACGGTCGCGAAGTCACCATGCCCAATCTCGTCGGCAAAGGCGTGAGCGAAGCCAGCAACGACCTTCGTTCCCGCGGCCTCATTCTCCGCGTAGCCGACCGCGTCTACTCCGAGCAGCCCATCAACACCATCGTTCGGCAAACCCCTTCTCCGGGAATGCTCATGAAGGTTTCCCAGCAAGCTCATGTCGTCTTGAGCCTGGGCCAGCGCGCGCTGCAGATTCCCGACCTCGAAGGCAATTCCCTTCGCGTCTCGCGCATTGAGTTGTTGCGCGGCGGCCTGCAGGTGGGAGAAGTCTCTGCCCTTTCAGTTCCCGACGTGGGCGCCGACACCGTCATGCTGCAAAACCCCAAGCCCGGCGGAGCTTCCGCCACTCCCCGCGTCGACGTCCTCGTCTCCCAAGGCGCTCGCGAAGATGCGTACGTCATGCCTCATCTGATCGGCCTGAACGTAGCGGATGCGGTGCGGAAACTGGAGATCGTAAATATCAAGCGCAAGCTGAATACGCTGAGCGCGCCACAATGGCCCCACGGCGCCGTGGTGGACCAGACACCCACCGCCGGCTCGCGCATTCCGCTATCCTCCACCGCCGAACTCACCGTTGCGGAGTAATGAAAATTTCCGCCAAAATCACATGAGCGACGAACAACAGACGCACAGCGAAGCGACTGTGGCCACAAGCGAAGCACCAGCTCAAAGCGCTGATTCGATTTCGACTGAACCGAATCAGGCCTACGAGCCGAAGCGCGGGCGGCCGCCGATTCGGCTGAGTTCTCTGCAGATTATCTTGTTCGCAGCGCTGGCTGTTTTCACGCTGTATATCACGTGGCGGGCGAAAACACTGGAGAAATCCTTATCCAAACGCGATGAAGTAAGCGCCATCGTCACAAAGCCGGCGCCGGCATTTTCGCTCGCGTCGCTCGATGGAAAAACCGTTTCGCTTGCGGACTACGCCGGAAAGAAAGTGGTGATCAGTTATTGGGCAAGCTGGTGTGGACCGTGCAAAGTGGAAATGCCGGAGCTGCGCGAATTCTACAAGCGGTATCACAAGGCGGATTCTGACTTCGAAATCCTGGCGATCAGCATCGACGAAAATCGCACTGACGCGGAAAAATACGTAACCGCGGAGAAGATTCCCTTTCCTGTCCTGCTCGACCCGCAAAGCAAGGCCGCTGATGCCTATTCCGTCGAAGGAATTCCGACCATGTTCGTGATCGGGAAAGACGGAAAAGTGGAATACGCGCACACCGGACTGGACGAAGCAATGCAATTCAGGCTGATGAGGCAGTTAGGAATTCAGTTTCCGGGAACTGAAACCACCGGGGACGCCAAGGCCGGAGATGAAAAGGAATGACGGCCACGATTGAATTCAACCGCGTCAGCAAAACCTATCGCCGTTTGCTCGGCGGCATGCGCGTGCCCGCGCTGAATGACGTTTCTTTTCAGGTGATGCCTGGCGAAGTCTGCGGATTTCTTGGCCCCAACGGCGCAGGAAAAACCACCAGCATCAGCATCCTGATGGGATTTATATACGCGGATTGGGGACGCATCCGCGTGTTGGGTCACGAACCAGGCGACATTAGCGCCAAGGCCAGAATTGGGTTCGTGCCGGAGAATTTTGCGTTCTACAAGCATTTGAACGCAGAAAAGCTGCTGCGTTTTCACGCGCGGATCGCCGGCGTCGCCGAAGACCGAACGAATGCGCTGATTCCGGAACTAATCGCAAAAGTGAAGTTAAACGGATACGAGAAGCTGAAGATCGGCCGCTACTCGCGCGGCATGGTGCAGCGGCTCGGAATCGCGCAATCGTTGCTCGCCGACCCGGACTTGTTGGTGATGGATGAGCCGACATCGGGACTTGATCCTTCGGGACGTAAGGAAGTCCGCGACGTCATTTTGTCGCTGAAAGCTTCAGGCAAAACCATCTTCCTGAGTTCGCATCTGCTCGCAGAAGTGGAACAGATCTGTGATCAGGTGGTTATCGTGAATCGCGGCCACCTGGTTCGCACAGGAGCAATGCAGCAACTGCTGGCGACCGGCGACCAAGTGGAAATCCTTGCGAGCGGTGTGAACGAAGAAGTTCAACTTCTGCTACAGGAACGCGGCGCAACCGTCGAGACGTTGCCGAGCGGCGTGCGAATTCTGGTCGCCGGAGCCTACAAGCGCGAGATTGTGGAAAGACTTTGGGCGGCGGGTTTTGACGTGTTGAGCTTGAGGCCGGTGAAGGGCTCGCTCGAAGAGTTGTACATGACGCTGGTTGGCGGCGGAGGTGCCGCATGAAATTGCGCACCATCGCACTCAATACGTTTGGAATCTTCCTGCGCGACAGGTTGCTGATTATTTTTGGCGCGCTTTTTTTGTGCGTGATTCTGCTGATGATGACACCCCTCCTGACACTGAAAGGGCGGACTACCGCCTCCAACATGGAAGGCATGCAGGCTTATGTGCTGCAACTGGTAGCAATGATCATGTACATGGTCAGCGGAGCGGGCAGCCTGCTGGCGGCGTGGGCTGCTGCTGATGCAGTGCACACGGAAATGAAGAGCGGCACGATACTAGCGGTGATGGCGCGCCCCGTGAAGCGATGGGAATTCATGCTCGGAAAGTACTTGGGCGTGCTGCTGCTCATGGCGTGCTACGTAGTGGCGATGGTAGGCCTCAGTTTTCTGCTGGCATGGATAGGTGGACAAAGGGTGCAATCGACACTCTGGGTGCTCTTTGTCTATCCGATGGTCCGTTATGCGATTTACGCGTCGCTCGCCGCGCTGGTGGCGACGGTAGCACACCCCGTAATCACCTGGGCGTTCACCCTATTGCTGGGAGTTGGCGCAACGATCGTAGCTCCAGGCCCCGATGAGCCGGTGAGCTGGATTGGACGCTGGATCAAAACGGCGCTGTACTACGTGCTGCCGTCCACAAATTTTTTATCAGAGGATCGGTTCCTGGTCATCAAGCATGCAGCGTTGCGGCAAACCCACTGGGGAGAACACGCGATTACGCTGCTCTACGGCCTCGACTACGCCCTTGTCCTCCTGCTTCTAGCGATGTGGTCATTCCACTATCGCAGCCTGAAACGCGACTAGGACTCGATACTAGGGCCGCGACCTAAGAGTCGGGTGGCCACCACAAGTCCCAAGGTTTAGTCGGCAGCACTTGCGCTCGGGCCTCCACCTGACGCTTGCGCAGCTTTTCTTGCGACCCCGGGCGGCGGAACGTGAAGATCTTTCAGCGACTCGAGACGAATTGCTTTTCGTTCGTTGGGAACAGTGGACAGCGTGTCGGCAGCCATCACCAGCGGATCAAACGTTACGCCGCTCTCATCTGTGATCGTCGCCAATGTGACCTGGTAGGTATCAAATTCGCCGAGGCCAAATGCCTCGATTCCGAATTTGGTGATGGCCTCGCTTTGATCGAGGATGAAGCCGTACGCGCGAAGCTTCGGAGCCGCGCTGGCGGCTTCTTCGGTAACAAGAACGATTTTCCAGAAACGGCGCGGAACTTTCACAGGGCCGCTGCCGAAGTCGTGCTTAAGGTCGTGCTCGTCGAGAATAGGACCGGCAAAAATGCTCATTTTATTGCCGACATTGCTTGCTTGCGACGTGATTTGATTTTCGAGTTCACCCCACAACCCCTGAAGATTGCTGCGGTTGAACCGCTCGTGCTGCGGTGTGGAGTTGGTGAAATGAAAGCTGTCTGAATTGGCGAGGATTTCTTCTTCCGGAGTCTCGCCCCAGGCAGTATCGTCACGGCGAACGATGTGCCCGCGGTCGAACTTCTTCGCGGGAGCATACAGCTCGGCATCCTGAATCTGGAGATCTCCCGCGATGCGCGGATCGGGAATCCAGGTATCCGTCCCGAACTCGGAGCGATCCTTGCGGTGTTTCGCCGGTGTGAAGTCGACGTTCACCGCGGACCACATTTGCAGCCTGCGCTCCTCGTTCATAACCAGGCTGTAGTGATGATATTTCAGAACCAGTGGTGCGCTGTCTTTCTTGAGAATCTGGGACATCCGCGCAGCGGTCACTCCGGGCGGCGGAACGTTCACGGCGAGAAAATTCGGCTTGTATCCGGGTCGGTCAGCGTAGTTGGGATCGAAGCGCAGCTTTTTCTCGACGGCTACCGTGAGAGCCGGTTGAGCTAGTGGCGCCAAGGCTTGAAGCAGGGGCTGCTGCGCAACGGCGGCGGCCGCACGTCCGATGTAGAAATTGGCTGTTCCCTGAACGGTGATGGAAATTCCGCGAGAGGCATCGAGCGTACCGGTTTTTGCTCCGTCCATTGACGTATCCTCCGATTGGGTTTCGACAGCGGGAAGTCTTGAGAAATTCTCGCCAAAAGTTGTGACAAGTTGCGCGAGCGCGGGCTGATATTCCGGCTTCACGCGGGCGGCGGACAGGTTCTTGCAGATGACGCTGACGCGAACGCCTTCGTTGGCCACCCAATGAATCGCGGAATCGGGCATGGCGTTGTTCCACGGAGTTCCATCGATCCTCATGATCTGACCGTTCTTCATTTCCGGAACGCCGCTGTGGTGCAGGCCGACGACCTCCCAGTCTTTGTTGAAGGCGGGAGAGCCGGAAGAGCCTGGAAGGGTGTCCGTGGTGTACTGCAGGAAGGCATCCGCATCGGTGGGAGCGATGAGGAGTTCGTTGTCGCGGACGCCGTACTTCTTCGGACCACCTTCCGGGTATTGAATGATGCTGACGTCCTGTCCAACGAGAATCTTGCCGGGTGTAGGAATCAAACCGACGGACTTGAACTGGGCCAGCGAAGCGCCGGAGCCAAGAGCTACCGGCGAAACACCGACGACGGCAAAGTCGAGCTCCTCATTAGCGTAGAAGAAGCGGGAGGTGTCGAACAGGAAGATGGTCCCATCAGAGAGTACGCCGTCCACCTTCTCATAGCCGAATTGAATGCCGCAGTTACGAGTTTCCTCGGCTGCCGCGAACACGTGGTGATTGGTGATGATGAGATTGGCGCCAATGAGGAAACCAGTGGCGAAACCTGCGGGTTGGCGGCCTGCGGCGTTGAGCTGGACGATGCGGCCAACGGGGATACCGGCGATGCGCGCGAGCTCATTGGGAGGCGCGTCGTCAAGATCCAGCGTAGGACCAATGCGACGCTCGGTAAGGCGGGACTCCGTTACGCCAGCTCGCGCGAGGGTCAACCGTTTCTCTTCTTCGCGCATGCGATAGAGCCGAACACGCTCCGGGCTGTCGGCAGCTTCCGGTCCGCCTATCGCCAGCTTGCGTACGGCTTCCTCGCGGCGAGCGAGCAGGCCTTGCCAGCGCTCACCTGCTCTGGTGGCCCGAAGGAGTTGCCGTTCCTTGACGGCTTGCATGTAAGGCATGGTGCACCTGCCTGGAAGACGGATTGACTAGTAGTGACTAAAGGCGGAGTTTCGTATCACACGGAGGGAGGCGATTGGACCTCGGAGCCTGGCGGCCAGAGTGAACAACGGAGGCAGGGAAGCCGCGCTACGTCCGGTCGGTGCCAACACGAAAACAGCGTTGAGCGATACTAGACTCTCACATTTTGTTATTGTCAAGGACATTATTGCTGAGGGCCTTATTTTGTTGGGTGGACGGGCAAGCTGAAAGCAAGGTGCCGAGTTGCAAGTGGCTCGAGCGCATTGGGACAGCGAAGGACTGCGCTGATGGCAGCTCAAGCATCGACGTCGGCCACGGCTCCAGGCGGCCCAAGAGGCAGAAACTCACGCAGATGTATTGGGATGTGATTAAGTCTGAAGCAGAGTGCTGGAAATTCAGTTAGGCTCTGAGCTTTGAAGGGGGCGGAGAAAAATTCGAGGGCGCAACCGCCGGCGGGCTTTTGGCCCTTCGGTTGTTGCGCCCTCTAATTGATCCGTAAAGTTTCTAACCGTCCCGCGCCTTCTGTCAGTGGCGGCCCGCCTTGCGGCTTGCCGATTCTTTCATCTGGCGGCGATCCGGCTTCGAATCCTTCTCAGTTCAATTTCGCATCGCAACTTCACCTTGAACTCGCGGCGCTCCAGCCTCGGCCTTGCGGCTTCGGCCTGAACTCCTCTCGCTCGCGGTTACGCCTTGCGGCGCGTTGCGCGCTCTACTGAGCCGTAAAGTTTCGGACCTTGCGTATTCCAATCCGGCGGTTCGTCTGTCGTTGCGCTTGCGCGTTCCGGCTGGCGGCCGTCTGAGTAGAGCGTGAAGTTTCGTTCCTTCCGGTTTTCGGTTTCCTTGCACGGCATACGTTTAAGTTTGCCGCGCCTTTCCACCGAACCTGAAAGGCCTTCCACTTCCCGGTTGCGTCCAGCGGTTCGACCAGTTGTTTAGACTTGCCAATCCTCTGTTACGCCACCGTCAAGGCTTCGAGCTTCGCAGTTCAATCTCGCGGCGCTGCATACGGTTAAGTTTGCTGCGCCTTCTCAACTGAATCCGTAAAGTTCTATGCTCTCCGGTTCAATCTGGTGCGCAAGATATTCCTAAAGAAATTTCACGTCAACGAAATTCGTGATTCACACTTGTGAAAATCTGTGGACGCTTGTTGAAAGTGGTGGGAATTTGCACAGACGGACGCGAGAGAAGCAGATGGGCGCAAATCTCACGCAAGGAAAAACCCCGCCCTCTGAAGAGGGCGGCTACCTGGAATTACACCCGCAAGTTCAGCTAATTCTTGGCGATACCGGCGTTGTTTTTCTTGTCGGCGAAAAGGTTTTCGACGGGCATTTTGGCGTCGAAAACGAGGTTGAAGAAGCCGACCATCATTTCGTCCCAGCTCTGTTCTCCCCAGATGACTTCTTTGGTGGGATCGGCGTTTTCCGGATTGCTGGCGGAATTATCGAAGTGCGCCGTGCATTCGATGCGCGTGCCTTTGGGGAGAGCAATGGGTTCGGTGAGGTTGTACCAGTTCTGCCAGTGCCAGTCATAGTGAGGAACGCTAAGCAGGGTTTTGCTTTCGCCGGAAGGAAACACGACGCGATACTCGAAATCTTTGCCGCGGCCGTGCATGTGGGGATGCAATCCGGAGAGTTTCACGTCGGATCCGACGGTGAAGTCAGAATCCACGCGGTAGTTCGGGTGGCCGGGAGGAATTTTGAACGTGCCGTTCGTGGCTGAGAGCGTGAGAACGCGCTCTTTGGGCGGTTCTTTGGCGAAGACGATGCCCAGCTTGGACTGATCCTTAGTCGCGTGCCCGTGCGGCGTGTAGTGGACCTGGAAAATGATGTCTGAACCGGCTTTAATGAGCTTGGCCTGGCCGGGGCGCAGGATTTCCGCGGGCTGGCCGGGCGCGTAGCCGACCAAGAAGTCGCTGGGGAGCGCGCTGGTATCGGGTTCTTCTTTGGTCTTGACCTGAGGAGCGATGAAGAAGACGCCCGGCTTCTGGCCACGGAACCAGTTCGAATTGGGCTCGCGGACAAAAGCGATGATGTGGTGAACGACCATACGGTCGGTGGGGCGAACTTCGGCGGCCTGCACCCACATGTCTTGCGTAAAGCCGGTGGGAACGATGATGTGCTGATAGTCCACGACGCCTGATGAGGGGACATCAAACGGGACAGGGAGTTCGTAAACCTTGTCGGGCTTGCCGATTCCCCAGCCTTCCACCCAATCCGCAGGAGGAGGGAGATCCTTTGCATCGCCTTCGGGCGCGCCCGTATCGGCCCATTTCAGCAGGGTCTCTTTCTCGGCGGGAGTCAGGCTCATGGCGTTGGAGAAGGAGCCGTAGCGTGGGTCCGCGAACCACGGGGGCATCTTGCCCAACTCGACAGCGACCTTCATTGCTTGGGCCCAGGGTCGCACCTGCTTGTAGTTGAGCATCGGGAAGGGACCGGCTTCGCCGGGGCGGTGGCAGACCTGGCAATTCTTCTGAACGATGGGCGCCACGTCCTTCGAGTACGTGGGTGCAGCTGGGGGTTTTGCGTCGGCGGCGGCGCGAGCGAAATGCAGGCTTGCCGCCGCTGCTGTTGTGATGGCTACCGCACCCAGCCAGAGCCGCACATTCATGAGGATCGCACCTCGCCCCTTCGAATCTGGCAAGACTATAGCGCGAGTTTGGGACTTTGCGTAGGTTTGAATCGGTTTAGAACTACAAACGCCGCCCGGCTTGACTAGCCGGGCGGCGTCCAAACAGCGGCGCGTAAATCTTCGCCCCGATTACTTCGCTGATTGTTTCTTGTGCAGGTCGGTGCAGACCGACATGGCGTTGTTGGGATTGACGGCAGAATCGCCCTCTTCGATGTGCTGGACGACGCCATTCTTGTCAATGACGATATTGGCGCGCTGAGCCCACTCGTAGGTGTCGCCTTGGACGTCGTGGCCTTTGAGAATGCCGTAGGCTGTGAGCATTTTCTTGTTCATGTCGCTGAGGAGGGGGAACTTGATATTGATCTGCTTGGCGAAGGCGGCGTTCGCTGCGGGGGAATCCATGCTGACGCCGAAAATTTCCGTATCCGAGGTATCGATTTTGCCGGAGTCGATTCCAGACTGGACCGCCTGGAGTTGTTTCGTTCAACCACCGGTGAAGGCGAGAACGTAGACGGCAAGCAGGACGTTTTTCTTGCCCTTATAGTCGCTGAGCTTGACGGGTTTCCATTGATCGCTCAACAGGGTGAAATCGGGAGCAGTGTCGCCAACCTTAAGCGAAACTTTCGCGAGTTTTTCCTGTTGAGTAGTCGTAGAGAGAAGGGTTGAAGCAGGGATCGCGGCTAGAACGAGCGCGGCCAGAATTCGTTTCATGCACAGCCTCCAAGAGAAGTGCGCGAGCTAACGCATTGACTGTACGGCAGTTAAGGCGTGGAGTGATAGTAAAAATTTTGTCACGGCACGTTGGCCCGCGAGAAACGCGGAACTACATGTGAAGTATCGCCGTATCTTGCTCAACCACAAACGGAGGAGAGTGATGCCCGACTGGAATCGAATTGCGTCCAGCACCAACCTGGTCATAGCAATGATGGCCGTTATCTGCGCATGGATCGTCGCTCCGGCGGGCGCGCAAGAGGCGCCCGCGATTCACTCTAAGGTGAATCTGGTCAACGTGGCGTTTACGGCGCGAGACTCCACTGGCGCACTGCTGGATGGGTTGGCGGCGGACGACATACGTGTCATTGAGGATGGAGCCGAGCAAAAGGTCGCCTACTTCGCAAAGAGCGCAGACGTGCCGCTGACGCTGGGATTGATTGTGGACGCGAGCGGCAGTCAGGATCGCTTTTCCAAGCAGCACGAAAAGGACATCCAAGTTTTTCTGAAAAACGTGCTGGGACCAAAGGACCGCGCATTCTTGCTGTGCTTCGGAAACCATTTGCGGCTGGTGAGCGACTTCACACAGTCAGGGCCGGAAATGATGGAGCGCTTAAAGCGATACGAAAAGGATAGCGGCCGCTTCGCGGAGATTGGCCCCAAAGAAGATCGTGATCTGGGAACAGCGTTTTATGATTCGATCTTCTACTCGACCGAGGAAAAACTGGCGAATGGGGATGGGCGACGCGCTATTTTGATTTTCAGCGATGGCGAAGACAATTCGAGTTCGCACGACATGATGTCGACGATCGAAGCTGCGCAGGCGGCGAACGTGCTCGTTTATACGATTCGCTACACCGAGACCGCGAAGCATGGAGAACTTACCGCGCGAAACAAGTACGGGATTCGCGTGATGGATCGGGTTGCGAAGGAAACGGGAGCTTGGAACGTAGATGCGAAACAGACGAATCCCGCCGAGTATTTCCGCAGGATCGCGGAGGAACTAAGGACCATGTATGAGGTCGGCTACTACCCCCTGAATCCGATGAAGGATGAAAGCTTTCGGAAGATTGTGATTCGGCCGAAGGCCGAGGGCGTGACGATTCGGGCGAAGAGCGGGTATTTTGCGCGGTAGCTAGGAGCAAGATGCCGGGCTTCGCAGCAATTCTTGGCGCGCCCGCAGAAGTCGCGGGATTGCCCGGCGCTACATGCGCTCGCTAGCGCAGGTAGCCCCAATTGTGCAATTTGTCGGAGTCTTCCACCCAGCGGTCGCCGATGTCGGTGCGGTAGTACATGTTGGGGATCAAAATATTGCGGATGCGCGAGTAAACCTGAGCCTGCGCCTGTTTCATGGTGGTGCCGGTGCCAACAACAATTAGCACCACGCCAGAGGTTCCAGCCACGAGCCACTGGCCGTTCACTTCTTTTACGTCTTCGATGTGCACGCCTTCGATGCTGGGCTTTTTGAAGACGATGGCGGCATTTTTGGAGAACGATTCGAAAGTAGCGTCGTCATCAAACGGAAACGGCGGGACGACGATGCGAACGCCGATCTGAAAACCGCTGCGCGTGCGCCATTTGGGTTCCTGTCCGTTGGCGAGTTCCCAGAAGAGATCGCTGATCGGAGTGAGCATTCCTTCCTGCTGGATGCTGATGGTCGGATAGCCGAAGCGTGAAGTGAACTCCAGCGGATAGATGCCGTTGTTGTTCACGATGCAGTTGAGGTCGATGTAGCCGACGTAGCCTTCTTCGGCGAGCTTGGACTCCATTTTGAGGAGGGTCTGCGTGAAGAGGCGGTTGGGTTCGCTCCAGAACATCGAAGTGCCCATTTCGCCGGTGGGCGGACCGATGTTGCCGGGGAAAAGTTTTTTGTGTTCGAAATTGATGTTGACCGGAGTGATGAAATTTTTCCCGTTGAAGAAAGCGCCGACGGCGACTTCGACGCCGGTGACGCGGCGCTGCAACTGAAATACCTTGATTTCGTCGGCGAAGGCTTTCTTGTACGCCTCGAGCATCCGAATGACATCGTCGCCGTCGTCTTCTTCACCGACGAACAAGCGGCGCTTGACGTTTTGCGCTTCGCCGCTGGGCTTGATGACGTAACGATCGGGATTTTTTTTGACGAACTCGATGGCCGGATCGAAGGAGTCGAAGTCTTCGTAGGGAATGATGTTGACGCCGGAATTTTTCAGTTCTTCCTGGCCGAAGGAGCGGTCGTCTTCGAGGCGATCAGTGTAAGGGGTTCCGCCGATGACGGGCTTGCCGGTGGCGCGGAGAGCTTGCGCTTTTGCGCCCTGGCCGAGCGTGTCATCGAAAACGACGATGTCAGCCCACTTGGCATCGCGTTCCCAATCCTTTGATTTCGGAACGAACCCGTCGGCGATGTCCTGTTCGCTGGCCGCCTCAATGAAATAGCGGACGTCGTGGCCTTCTTTTTGAACTTCCCAGGCGATGTCACCGATCAGACCGGACAGAGAAACGAAGAGAAATTTGCGCTTGTCCATTAAAGCGGGTGGATGCTCCTGACGTATGTTAAGGGCAGTGGGGCAATTTATGGTTACAAAACATTCAAAATGGCGAATCGACCCGAGCAACCCGAACGCTGGCTGCTGATTCTGACCAAACTGAGGCAACCTGACCGGAGGGGCGAAACGCCTTGAAGTTTCTCTTCCCTGTCCATTGGTTCAGGTTATACTGAAATTGTTGCTATCGGCATAAACACGCTCAACTTCAGCCGAAAGTCCAGTCCTGAGCCGGGCAACAATTCAGAACTCCTTGCCGTGAGGTGACGTTTGCGCCGCATTCTGTTTGCCGTTTTGGTGATAGCCGCACTTTTCGCCGCAGCCAACGCCCAAGCTCAGACTCAGCCCAACACGCAAAGTACTCCCGCCAGCGCTTCCCTCAGCAATGTTGGGAAAGACGTCAAAAAAGAAGACTCTCCCAAGAAGGAGTCCAAGAAGTCAAAGAAGAAGGACGCGGTTGCGGAGGATGAGTCCGCGGCGCCGGATAAAGTCCTCTATGAGCGGGCGCTTTTGAATATCAAGAAAGGCCGGCAGGAAGTTGGCCGGCTGAACCTGCAGACACTGATCAACACGTATCCAGACAGCGAGTATCTGGCGAAGGCGAAGCTGGCGATCGCGGATTCCTATTACAAAGAAGGCGGCAGCGCAAACTGGACGCAGGCCATTGCCGGTTACAAAGACTTCATCGTGTTCTTCCCCTTCTTGCCGGAAGCGCCGTACGCCCAGGCTCAGGTGGCGATGACGCACTTCAAGCAAATGGAGAAGCCGGATCGCGACCGCACGGAAGCGAAGGCGGCGGAAGAGGAATTCCAGACGTTTTTGCAGAAGTACCCGAAGGATCCACTCGTACCCAAGGCAGAACAGCACCTGCGCATCGTGCAAGAGGTTTTGGCCGAGGGCGACTACCGCATTGGCTACTACTACTACGTGAAGGGCGACCGTCGCGCATCGGCGGGCCGTTTGCTTTCTGTAACGAAGCGCTATCCGCTCTACAGCAAGTCGGACCAGGCGCTATGGATGCTGGGCGACATCTTTGAGAAGAGTGAGAAGAAAGAGATCGCCTCGGTTTATTACTCCCGGATCGTGAAGGACTATCCGCTCTCCGAGTTGGTGCCAGAAGCAAAGAAGAAACTGGTGGCGTTCGGAGTGCCGGTCCCGCAACCCGATCCCAAGCAACTGGCGTGGATGCAGGCGGAGGCGAATGCCCCACGCGAGAAGCCTGGCATCCTAAGCAAGCCGATGTCATTGGTGCGGACAGGACCTGGCGCGGAGAAGGTTGTCGCCGCCCGCACCGGCGTCCCAAACATGGAGCCCGAAACGGACAGCACGTCCGTGGCAGATATCTTGACGGGTGGCGGGAAGACGGCGCTTGCACTCGGAGCCGGCAGCGGCAGCAGTGCGCCGGGAAATACACGCCCCGTTGACGTAGCCACACCGGAAACGGGCGCTGCGGGCGGCTCGACGATAGAAGCTGGGGACACCGGGGGGACGGCAGAAACGACGGCGCCAGCCGCAGACGCAGGCAGCGCTGCGGGCAGTGCGGCTACGCCGAGCGGCGATGCGCCCGCAAATCCGCCCGCCACTACCGGAACCGAAGCCGCAACACCCCCTGCGACCGGGACGGGATCCGACACGAGCACTGGAGCTTCTGCGACAGATCCAAATGCAAAACCGGCGGACAACGCAACGACTGATTCTAAAAAGGAATCCTCCAGCAAGAAGAAAAAGGGACTGAAGAAGATCATTCCCTGGTAATCGATCTAGCGGCGCCAAAAGACGCAACTGATACTGAAAAATCTGGGAACCGAAATTCGGCAAAAGCCGTACTTATGGCCGTGTTCCCTTCCGACACACGCTTGGGCACTTTGCGTTGACGCCCCCCTCCCCCGATGCTCCAATTACGCTGTAGCGCTGCTGTGTGAGCGCAGCATTGCGTCTGTATGGGCGTTTGTGCGGGTGCCTCGGAGGAAGTTCGGTGGCCAAGATCCTGGTTGCGGACGATAACAGCAACATTCAGAAAATGGTGGGCCTAGCCCTGAAAGATCAGGGCATTGACGTGGTGGCCGTGGGCAACGGCGAAGCGGCGGTGCGCAAGATCAATGATGTACGGCCCGACCTTGTTTTGGCGGATGTTTTTATGCCAGTGCGCAACGGCTATGAAGTTTGTAACTACGTAAAGCAGGATTCCGCGCTTTCACATATCCCGGTGATTTTACTGGTCGGTGCGTTCGATCCGCTGGATGAGCAAGAAGCGCAGCGAGTTGGCGCGGATGGAGTACTGAAGAAACCCTTTGTTCCGCCCGATCCGCTGATTTCCATGGTGAAGTCGGCGCTGACGCGCGCCGGAGTAGTGATTGGAGGAACTGAGTCGGCTACGCCGCCTCCTCCCCCAGTTGCCGCGAGCAGGCCCGAACCTCCGCCGCTTCCGAAGATCGCGCCACCGCCACCTCCTCCGCCGCCGGCGCCAGAACCAGAATTAGATTTGGGCGTGCCGGTGTTTTCGTCTCGCCCGGCTCCGGTGAATATTGACAAGGCCGACCAGCCATTGGCGTTTGGCACTTTGCTCGACACACCCGCGCAGGAAGAAGCTGTGTTCACGACTTCGTCTGAAAGCCCAGTGGCGCCGGAGCGCGATTGGAGCCACAGTGCCGATCAGGATGAAGAGCCCGAGGAGGAACCTTCCTCGAATGGGTGGCGGTCGAGTTCTATGGACGAACTCCCGAATGAGACTCCCGCCGGGCAAACCGACTGGCGCGAAGCGGCGTTCGCAGGAATTGGCGCAGAAAAATCGCATCAGGAATGGGCACCATCGGTAGAAAAGAACAGCCTTTCGATCACGGAAGACGAGGCTGCGGAACTCGCAAAAGCCCAGCAACCTTACGCAGCTGAGGCCACAACGCGTGCACCGGAAGATTGGTCGAAGGCAATCAACACGATTTTCGATAAGCCAGTGGCGGTGACGGAAGTTCTAGCGCCACCCACAGCGCTGGAAATCGCAGCAGCGACGCCGGTCGTTGAAGAGGCACCTGCACCGTCAGTCTCAGAGCCAGTGTTTTCCGCTCCGGCGACCGAGGACAAAAGCGAAGCGCCTGCTGCCGAACCGACTCCAGCACTGAATTCCTGGATGGCGGGAGCGCTGAGTCCGTGGGAAGCGGAACTGCAGCGCGCGAATGATCTCTCGTCGACCTGGGACAACGCAACGATTGCGCCAGCGGAGTTGGCAGAGGAAACCTCTGCAACCGAAGCGTTCCTGAACTCCGGTTTGATGGCTACGGCGCATGAGCATGTGGTCGAAGCCATAGAAGAAGCGAAGGCCGAACAAACGATGGACGCTGCGCCCGTTGAGGAAGCACCAGCCGAAGTCGAAAGCTTGTATACGCCTGAAGTTCCTGCGGCCGAGGAATCGTTGCTTTCTTTCGCTGCCGAGCCTGAGCCGGCCATCGCTGACGTTCCAGCCGTAGCGCCTTTAGCCGCCACACCGTCTTCGGCGGAAGCCAACATGGACGAACTGGTCGCAAAGGTTCTGGCGAAGATGAATCCGGAAGTCTTGCAAGCCGTCACGCGAGAGATCCTGAAGCCCGTCGTCGAAGCGCTCGTCAAGGACGAGCTGAGCAAGAAGTAGTTCACTTCTATTCCCCGCAGGTTCGCTGGAAAAGTCATCGCGCAGGCCGTTTGACGACCTGACTTTGCTACCCGTATAGTCGAAGATTACGCAGAACACGCCGGAATCCGCATATCCAACAGGAGAATGAGCAGGCATGGCCCGGGAGATTGCCAAGGCATACGATCCGCAACAGATTGAGGGGCGCTGGGCCGAGTTTTGGGTAGAGGACAATCTCTTTCGCGCCGACGCCGATGCGCCGGGACCGGTCTTCTCCATCGTGATTCCCCCACCGAACGTAACTGGTTCGCTCCACATCGGTCACATGCTGGACCACACCGAGATCGATATTCTGGCGCGGTGGCACCGCATGCGCGGATTCAACACGTTGTACCTGCCGGGAATGGACCATGCGGGCATTTCCACGCAGCGCGTGGTGGTGAAGAAGCTAGCGGACGAAGGGATCGACTACAGGAAGCTTGGCCGTGAAGAGTTTGAGCGGCGCGCCTGGCAATGGAAAGCCGAGAGTGGCGGCGCGATCATCGGCCAGATGAAGCAAATCGGGGAAAGCTGCGACTGGACCCGCGAGAGATTCACACTGTCGCCGGAGCTCTCACGCGTAGTGACCGAAGTCTTCGTGCGCCTCTACGAAGAAGGCCTGATTTACCGCGCGCATTACCTGATCAACTGGTGCCCGAACTGTTTGACGGCGCTAAGCGACCTGGAAGTCAATCATGAGGAGCGCGCCGGACATCTGTGGTACATCCGGTATCCGGTGGTTGGTGGCTCTGAGTTCGTGGTCGTCGCAACGACTCGGCCGGAAACCATGCTGGGCGACACGGCGGTTGCGGTAAACCCAGAAGATGAGCGCTATCAGCATCTGATCGGCAAAAAGCTGAACTTGCCGCTGATGAACCGGGAGATTCCGGTCATCGCGGACACTATGGTGGACCGCGAATTCGGAACGGGCGCGGTGAAAATTACGCCGGCTCACGACCCGAACGACTTCGCCGCAGGCAAGCGTCACAACTTGCCCGAGATTAATGTGATGACCGACGAAGCCAAGATGAATTCCAACGCTGGCGCCTATGCAGGACTGGATAGGTTCGCGGCGCGCAAGAAAATCGTCGAGGATCTCAAGGCGCAAGGACTGCTGGAGAAAATTACGGACCACACGCTGTCGGTGGGTTTGTGCGAACGCTGCAAAACTGTTGTGGAACCGCGGGCGTCGGACCAGTGGTTCTGCAAGATGCGGTCGCTGGCGGACCGGGCCATGCAAGTCGTCGAACGCAACGAAATCACGATCGTCCCTGACAATCGCCGCGAAGAATTTTTCCACTGGATGCGCAACATCCGCGATTGGGTGATTTCACGGCAGCTCTGGTGGGGGCATCGGATTCCCGCTTGGCACTGCGGAAGTTGCGGAAAAGTCAGCGTGGCTCGCACGGCTCCGGCCAAGTGTGCGCATTGCGGATCAGACAAGCTGCGTCAGGACGACGACGTACTCGACACCTGGTTCAGTTCGGCCCTGTGGCCTTTTTCGACGTTGGGCTGGCCGCAAGAAACTGTGGACTACAAGAAGTACTACCCGACAAGTGCGCTCATCACCGGGTACGACATTCTGTTTTTCTGGGTCGCGCGCATGGTGATGATGGGCCTGCATCTGACTGGGCAAGTTCCTTTCCGTTCGGTCTATCTGCATTCTCTGGTGCGAACCGGCAGCGGCGAAAAGATGTCCAAGTCCAAAGGAACGGGTCTCGACCCTGTCGCGCTCAACGAACAATTTGGCACTGATGCAATGCGGTTCTGTCTGACGTCCATGGCGGCGCCCGGCACGGATATTGTCCTTTCCGAAGATCGCCTGCTCGGTGCGCGATCGTTTGCAAACAAAATCTGGAACGCGGCGCGGTTTTTGTTCGTGAACCTGGACAAATTCGAAGAGGGCGGCGCGAAACTCGAAACGCTCGCAGCACCTGAAGTTCGCGAAAGCGCTCCGTACGCTTTCAATGGTTCTGTCCCATTGATCGACGCGTGGTTGTTTGCGCGGCTGGCCGACACTCTGGATGTAGTGAAGACAGCGTTCGCGACCTACCGGTTCCACGAAGCGGTGCAGAGCATCTACCAATTTTTCTGGAACGATTTCTGCGATTGGTACATCGAGTGGATCAAACCAGAGCTCAACAACGCGAACCGCGAGCGCTCTACGATCGCCTGGCAGAACCTGTTTGCCGCGTTCGACGCGGCGTTGCGCCTGCTGCATCCCGTCATGCCGTTCTTGACTGAGGAACTGTGGCACCAATTGCCGCAGCGCGCCGGTGCGAAATCCATTGCGCTGGAACGCTATCCGGAAGCTCGTCCCGAATGGCGGAATGATGCGGCCTTGCGTGAGTTTGCGCTCGTGCAAGAAGTCATCGCGACGGTTCGCGCTATTCGTGCCGATATGAAGCTCGATGCGAAGAAGCGCGTTGCGGCGGAGTTTTCCAGCAGCGATGCCACGGTTCGCTCGATGATTGAAGCCAACCTGGATGGCATTTTGCGGTTGGCCTTGCTCACTGAACTGAAAATCTCCGCTGACAAATTGCCGCAAGGTGGCGCGGTGCGATCGACCTCCCTATTCGACATACGAATCGTCTACACCGAAACGGTGGACGTAGCCGCAGAATGCATTCGCCTTAAGAAGGAACATGAGCGGCTGGCGAAGAATATTGCCTCGAAGGAACGCCAACTTGCGGATGACACGTTCCGCAGCCGTGCACCGGAGAAAATCATCCAGGGGCTTGAGGCTACCTTGGCTGAGCAGCGCATCGAGCTTACCAAGACGACCGAGCGGCTTTCACAGTTGAATTGCGCCTAAAAACCGCGCTAGTGTTTCCCGCGGCACATCCATGAACTGGGATTCCGAATACGTGCAGCGCCTCGTGCAGACCGCGATGGAAGAAGACGTTGGCGCGGGCGACGCAACTGTGCTGGCCACAATTCCCGCCAAAGCAACTGGCAAAGCGCGGATCCTTGCGCGCGAGGACCTCGTTTGCGCCGGGCTGCCGATGGCGGAACGAGTATTTCATGCCTTGGATCCGGAAATACGGATCGAGCAGCGAGTGCAAGAAGGCGCGCTGGTTCCCAAGGGCGACGTGCTTTTGCATTTAGACGGAAAGGCGCGCGCGATCTTGACTGGCGAGCGGGCTGCGCTGAACTTTCTGGGACGGCTTTGCGGAATCGCAACGCTGGTTCATCAATTCGTGGAGAAAATCCAAGGGACCCGCGCACGGATTCGCGACACGCGCAAGACCACACCCGGGCTCCGACTACTCGAGAAATACGCGGTGAAAACCGGTGGCGGAACCAATCATCGCATTGGACTCTATGACGCCATTTTGCTGAAGGAAAACCACATCGCGCTAGCAGGAGGAGTTAAAGCTGCGCTGGACCAGGCGAATGCGTACGCCGCCCTGCACGCGAAGCCTAGCGCGCTGACCGCATATGAGGAAGCGGTTCCGGTGCGAGCTACCGACACTGTTTTGCCGATCCAGATCGAAGTTCGCGATGAGCGCGAACTCCGTGAAGCACTCTCGGCCGGGGCCGAGTCTGTGCTGCTGGACAATATGTCGCCTGCCGAAGCCAAACAGTGTGTCGCGTTAGCGCGCAGTCTGCAGCCCGAATCCATCGTCGAAATTTCCGGTGGCATCACTCTAGAAAATGTTCGCGCCTACGCGGAAACCGGTGCTGATTTTCTGTCTTCCGGGTTACTTACACACTCCGCTCCTGCGGCCAATCTGAGCTTGCTTGTGGACTCTATCGAGGACAAGTAAGCTACCGATACGTTTATGGCCTCCACTTCCCTGCCGGGTGCAACCGACAAACGGCTCGCTTCTCTCGTAGCACTTTTCGCGAACAACGCCACGATTTCGATCAGCGGAGCGCGGATCGCACGCGAAATCGGCGTGTCGCGCTCGACGGTTTGGCGCTGGATCGAACAGCTGCGCGAGGTCGGCGTCCGCGTAAAGGGCCGTCCGCACACCGGATATTTCCTGGAGCGCGTGCCGGACGTTCTGACCCCTGACCTCTTGCGCGGGCAGCTGAAAGGAAGCCTTTTCGGAAAGCGCATTTATCACTTTTTCCGCACCGATTCGACGAACCGTGTCGGCATGGAACTCGGCTACGGAGGCGAGCCCGAAGGTGCGGTGATCCTTGCAGAGGAACAAAGCGCAGGCCGAGGCCGAGCCGGGCGAAGCTGGCACTCAGAGCGAGCTACGGGCATTTACGTAACGCTCTTGCTGCGGCCAAAGATTTCGCCGATGCAGGCGCCATTGCTGACGATGATGGCGGGACTCTCGGCACATGCCACGATCCAGGCGCGAACCGGACTACAGGTCGACCTGAAGTGGCCGAATGACTTGATGCTGAATGGTAAAAAGCTGGGTGGCATCCTGACCGAAATGTACGCTGACACGACGCTGATTCGCTTTGTCATCGTGGGCATCGGAATCAACGTCAATCAGGAAAAATTCCCGGGCGAATTAGGCGTGATCGCGACGTCGTTGCGTGCTGCGACCGGTGCCAATCAATCGCGGCTTGAGTTGCTGGCGCGTTTGCTCCGCGAATTTGAGAGCGATTACAATCGTTTTCTCCGCGAAGGGGCGTCGTCCGTCACAACGCGCTTCACAAAGGCGTCGTCTTACGCTTTCGGCAAGAGAGTGCGCGTGGCGAACGGAACGGAAAGCTTCGCTGGAGTAACCGCTGGCCTCGCTCCCGAAGGTTTACTGCAAGTCGAGCGCGAGGACGGCAAAGTCGTCACCGTGATTGCGGGCGACGTGACGGAAATCAATTGACTGAGTGCCAGCCACCATGCTGCTGACCATTGATGTAGGCAACACCAATACGGTGCTAGGCGCTTTTCGCGGCGAAGAACTGACTGCGCACTGGCGGCTGACTACGGCGCGCTCTCAGACCGTGGACGAATATGGCGTGCTGATCCGTAACCTGTTCACCTTGAAAGAACTCGATCCGCGTGAAGTGCAAGGAGTCATCGTCAGTTCGGTGGTGCCGCCGATGAATTGGACGCTAGCGCAAACGTCAAAGATCTACTTTGACCAGAAAGCGATGTTCGTCGAGCCGGGCGTCAAGACAGGAATGGCGGTGCTGGTGGATAACCCCCAAGAAGTGGGAGCAGATCGAATCGTCAACGGAGTAGCAGCCTTTCACAAATACGGTGGGCCTTGCATCGTAGTGGACTTTGGCACGGCGATTACGTTCGACGTCATTTCGGCCAAGGGAGAGTATCTCGGCGGCGTGATCGCTCCAGGGATTGGTATAGCGGCCGAGGCCTTGTTTGCGCGCGCCGCGAAACTGCCTCGCGTCGAAATCAAGGATCCTGGAAAGGTAATTGGCACAAATACGGTGGCGCACATGCAGTCTGGTTTGTACTACGGCGCGGTGGACATGGTGGATGGAATGTTGTCGCGCATGAAAACGGAGCTGGGCTGCAAAGTGAGAGTTGTGGCTACTGGTGGCCAGGCGAAACTCGTGGCCAAGGGTTCCAAGCATATTGAGGAGACCGACGAATTTCTGACGCTGGAAGGCCTGCGGCTCATCTGGGAGAAAAACCAGCCCCACGACGCGAGCAAAAAGAACGAACACAGAACGGCCCGGTAGTTCGGGAATGGATCGCTGGAATTACTTCAACTATTTCACGGAAATTGAAGAATATTTTTGGAAGAAGCGCGGCTCGCACTTGCTGGTGTCTCCGCTCGACTGGGCGATTATGGAAACCTGGCAGAAAGCAGGTGTTCCGCTGGAAGCCGTGTTCAAGGGGATCGACCGCGCATTTGAAAGCTATGGGCGCTCGCGACGGGGCGCTGGAAAACCGCTGAAAAGCTTGGCGTACTGCACGGACGCGGTGCTCGAAGCCGCGGATGAATCCCAGGAAGCGGCAGCGGGCAAAGCAGAGGGCGGCGGCAGTAGAGAGAAGACGGAGCCGTTTGCGCGGGATGAGTTGAAGGGCTATTTTTCGCGCAACCTAGAGATGCTTCGCGCCGCAATCGGCGCCCACAGCAAAAAGTCAGAGCTCGTGAGAACATTAGAAGAGAGCGTTAACGCCCTGCAGAACTGCTCTTTGGTGCTCGAATCGCCGGGGGCGATCGACGTCGAGGATCTTGAGCGCCGGTTGACAATTTTGGACGAACGCATTCATGCAGGGTTGCTGCTTCAGGCGAGCGACGAGGCAATGTTGCGACTGCGCCGTGAAATGGACAGCGCTCTCTCGGCTTATCGCCGCAAGATGAAAGCCGAGCAGCTGGCACTCGTTGAGAAACAATATCTGCAAAAGCGGTTACTGGAAGAGTTTCGCATTCCACGCTTGAGCCTTTTCTATCTTTCTTAACGTGCTTCGCTTCAAATTGAAAATTGCACCAACGATTCGCCACTGTTCTTTTCCGGCGAATCATGGAGAATAAGAGCGGCTATGTCGGATGAATTACAGTTATTGATTGAGAAGATGGTGTACGGGGGCGACGGCTTAAGCCACGCCGCGGGTAACACCGTGTTCGTTCCCTTCGTATTGCCGGGGGAACAGATCAAAGCAGAGACGGTTTCTCGCAAGAAGAAATTGGTGTGGGCCAAGGCACTCGAAGTCGGCCAAGCACACGCCGAGCGCGTCAAACCGTTTTGCCCGCATTTTGGCGCGTGCGGCGGCTGTCACTATCAGCACGCAAGCTACGAAGAGCAGGTCAGGCTGAAGCTGGAGATTTTGCGTGAGACGCTTTCACGAATGGGCAGCGTGAACTGGGCAGGCGAAATCAAAACCCACACCTCGCAACCAACGCACTATCGAAACCGCGCGCAATGGGCCGTGCGGCATGCCAATCCGCGCGCGCTGGGCTATTTTTTGCCGGAAAGCAACACGATCATGCCGGTGGACCGCTGCGACATCTTGTCGCCTGCACTGGCGGACACGTTTTCTCGCCTGCAGGAAATCACCCGCAGCGGCTCGTTGCCAGAGGAAGTGCTCGAGATCGAAGCGTTTGCAGATTCGACGGATACGAAGATCGCGTTGAATGTGGCTTTCAAGCATTTTGGGGCGTCGGCCACTCAACTCACGAAGCTTTTTCGTGATGCGCTTCCCACACTCGAAAGCCTCCTTTTGCTCGACCAAAAGACGAACCGCTTTGAACTTTCCGGACCAGGCTATCTGATTCAGCAGGCCGGCGGGTACGAGTTTCGCGTGAGCCATTTGTCATTCTTCCAGGTTAATCGGTTTCTGATCGACGATCTCTTGAAAACAGTGATTGGCGGAGTGAAGGGAGACTCTACTCTTGATCTGTATGCTGGCGTCGGCTTCTTCACGCTGCCTTTAGCCAAGCAGTTCCAGCGCGTTGTAAGCGTAGACGCAAACCTGTCCGCCACCCGCAATCTGCGAGAAAACGCGGAGAAAGCCGGCCTCGCTGTAGTTGCAGAGAGTGCGCACACCGAGGAATACCTGCAGAAAACTTCCGAAAAGCCGGATTTCGTCGTTCTCGATCCTCCGCGCGCAGGCTTGGGGCAGTCCGCCGCGCACAAGCTTGCCGAACTCGGAGCGAGCGAGATAGCTTACCTTTCGTGCGATCCTTCCACGCTGGCTCGAGACCTGGCGGTTCTCTTGCAGACACCGCGCAAGCCAGCGGAACTTCCCGAACCGAAGCATAGGTACGAAATTGCCTCCGTCGATTTTTTCGACTTGTTCCCACAGACCTTTCATATCGAAACGCTCGTGCGGTTGCGGCGGATGTAGTGAAACTTCCGGCCGTCGCCATTGCCGCCGCTTTTGCTGGTGGTGTGGCAATGGGCGGGCCGGCGATTCACTCGCCAGAAGCTCATGCAGGCGACGGATCTCCGTCGTTACGCAGGCACGTTTACCGCAGGTGTTCCGTGATAAAGGCGCATTTGATCGCATGGCCTATCTACGCGATCAGGGCATAGATCTGACCGCCACGCTGCGTGCGCCGGAGTTGCTCGACGTAGATTCGCCTGGGCCGCGTGCCGCAAGTTCGCTGCTTGCGCGAATACGTCGCCATTTGCGCGAGGAACTTTCGCTATTGACGATTTTGCGTACCTATGTGAACGGTGCGATTCACATTGCCACGGATGGAAAGCGATTCGATGTTTCGTGTTTTTGGCGCGTGCCCTCAAATTGGAGAGCAGCTCAACCGGAACTCAGACCGGCCAGAAATGCCACTTCAACAGGAAAACCAGCAGCAGCAATAAGAATCCGACAGCCGCCTCGTATTCATGGTTTTTTTTGTACTGCGCCAAGGAAAAGCTGCCCGCACTCGTACCATCCAATTTCATGGGAGTCATTCGAGGAAAAAACAACGGCACGGCTGCGGCGTATGCCTTAAAAGCCTCACCATGCTGCAGGAACAGCTCGCTTTCCTCGCGCCGCATCACAACTGCATACACGATCGCGAAGTAGACGACCAGAATCGTGGCGGAAATCCACGACCGCGTCGCAATTCCCGCCCCGAACGCAAGAACTGCACTCCCCAGATAAAGTGGGTTGCGTGTATAGGCGTAGGGCCCCGTCACGGTGAGCACCGATTGCTTGTGCAGATACCCGGCGGCGTACGCACGAATGCACAAGCCGAGTACACCTACGATCGCACCCACGATCACGCTACGCGGCGTGGGCCTGGCAAACCACAAAACGAATACCGCCAGTACATAGCCTACTCGAACGCGCCATCGCGCAAAAAGCGCCGCCGCATTGCTCATGCGGCTTCACGCAACCCGTGTAACGCGGCCATCACTTCTTCCACACTCACGTGCAGAAGTGATTCGTCGGGTTCCGCTCCGCGTTTGTAACTTGTTTCTGCGCCTTCCCAGCGCAGCACGACACCGGACCGCCAATAAGGACCATTTCGCGCGGGATCAGTAGGACCAAAAATCGCCACGATCGGCGCTCCCAACGCGTCGGCCAAGTGTAGCGGGCCGGTATCACCCGCCACGACCGCGCTCGCGTTCTTAAGTAACGCCATTAATTCTCCCAAGCTTCCGGAATATTTGGCTGGGCAGGATTTTCCTGCCGCCGCAAGCACGTCATACGCCAGATTCTCTTCTCCCGGACCGGCGTTGATTACGCACCTTAACTTCAGTTCTTCAGAAATCCGCACCGCCAGCTTTCCGAAACGATCCGCAGGCCAACACTTGGATCGCCAACCTCCACCAGGACTTAACACGACATACTCGGTGATTCCCTGGCTCGCCAATGTTTTCTTCACGGAAGCTTCGTGCTCCGCCTGAATGCGCAACTGCACATCAGATGTACCCGCATTCGCGCCCACCCGCAGCGAAAGTTCGCCATTCTGATCGGCGAGATGTGAAACAGGATTCACTCGAACGCGGTCGGTGTAGAGCACCGGCACTCCCGCTTCGCGCACCGTTTCCGAAGAGAATCCGATTCGCCTGGGCACCCGCGCCAGGAATGGCAGCGAAGCAGACTTCCACAAACCCTGGTAGTCAATCGCCGCTGCAAAGTGATGCCGGTGAATACGGGCAAGGATGCCCCGCAGCGCTGCCCAGTCGCGAGTGTCTAGGGTCCAGACTTCATTCGCGAGACCGCTCGAACGCACCAACGCTTCCCACTTCGGATGCGTCAGCCAAGCAATCTCCGCCTCAGGATAACTTGCACGCAGACCTGCTACGGCAGGAAATGTATGCACAATATCGCCCAGCGAGCCGAGCCGTACGGCAAGGAATCTCTGCTTAGCCATTTGGCGTCCGGCGCACCGATTGCAACAGCTCGCGCGTCGAATGGTTCTTGGGATCGCCCACGATGGCTACGCGGATTCCCAGTCGATCGGCTGCTGCTCGCTCCGGCACGGTTTCTGCCGTGTAGTCCGTTCCTTTCGCGTGCACGTCAGGGCGAATCTCGTCCAGCAGCGATTCAACGTTCGGTTCGGCAAAAATCACCACATAGTCCACAACACGAAGCGCCGCCACCAGCAGCGCACGCGCTCGCTGATCAAGGATCGGCCTGCCCGGACCTTTCAGTCCGCATACACTGCTGTCAGCGTTTACGCCCACGATCAATGCATCGCCTTCTTCGCGCGCGCCTTCCAGATAGCGGATATGGCCAACGTGCAAAATGTCGAAGCAGCCGTTGGCAAAGACGATTTTCTTTGACTGTGCACGAAGTTCTCGCGCGACCTCTCGCAACCGTCTGCGCTCGACTACCTTTTCGTGGGCGGGTCGCATTTTATGCGGCACTGCCGGACACTTCGCCGCGGATCGCCGCCAGCAGTTCTCCCCTCGTGACGACCGCAGTTCCCCGTTTCATCACCACCAGGCCACCTGCGATGTTCGCGATGTGCGCCGCATCGAACGGTTTCGCTCCGCACGCGAGCGCCAAGGTGTACGCCGCCAGCACTGTGTCCCCGGCACCCGTCACGTCCACCGCCTGATCGCTTCCGTGAACCGGGATAAGTGTCGCGCCTTTGCGTCCGTGCTCGAAAAGGGCCATCCCATCCTTTCCACGCGTCACTAGCAATGACTGTAGCGCCATCTTCTTGAGCGTAGTTAAACCCCGTTTCTCCAGTTCTGTAAGGTTTCGGCCAATCGTCGTGTGATGCAGCGCTTCGAGTTCAGCTTCGTTCGGGGTAGCTGCAGTGATTCCGCTGCCAGCATAAGCCTGTAGCGAATAGCGCGCGTCCAAGGTGACAGGCAATTTGCGTTTCCCCGCGCGGACTGCTTTGCCAACGGCGCTCGGCGATGCAACGCCGAAGCCATAGTCCGAAATAGCGAGCCCGTCTGCGGTTCGCAACTTGCTTTGCAGCTTCGCCGCGACTTTCGCCAACGTCGAGTCGGAAGGCACGCAACCAGGTTCGCGATCCACGCGCAGCACTTGTTGCGCCACGGTGTGTGTCCATCCCGCAAGAAAACGCGTTTTGGTCGGTGTATTCCAGTTCTTTGCCCGAATGATGCCGCTGGCATCTACGCCGTTCTCTCGAAATTGTTTCACCAGAGCGTCACCAACCGAATCTTCGCCGACCACGGTAACCGGCGAGACGTTCGCACCCAGCGCCGCAAGATTATTCGCAGCGTTGGCTCCCCCGCCCGGCACGACTCGCGTTTCGCGATGCCGCAGAATCAAGACCGGAGCCTCTCGCGAAACCCGCGAAATATCGCCATACTGAAATTCGTCCGCGACAAAATCCCCAAATAGAGCGATCCTCTTGCCCGCGAACCGTTCCACAATTTCGGCCAATGCTGCCAGATCCGCCGAACCGTGTGCCGCGTTCTTCGTTGCCGCACTCATCGCCGAGCTTCTCTCAAGATCCACTGCACGGCCTCCGTAAGATCCTTGGCCACAAAATCCGGTTGATGCGGCCACTTCGCCGCATGCCATGCCAATTCACCTTCGCCAAATCCGGTCCTTACCAACACGCTTTTGCACCCAACGCGATGCGCCATGGCCACGTCGCCGCCTCGGTCCCCGACCACAAAAGATTTTTTCAGGTCCAACCGCAGCTCCGATGCAGCTCGCTGCAACATTCCTGCTTTTGGCTTGCGGCAGCCGCACTCGTCGGCTGCAACATGAGGGCAATAGTACACTCCGTCGAGCCGCGCGCCGAATGTGTGCAGTTCAGAAAGCATCCGTTCGTGAACCTCGTGCACCAGTGACTCAGGGAAATATCCTCGCCCCACCCCGGACTGATTTGTCACCACGACCACCGGCAATCCCGCATCATTCAATTTTCGAATCGCTGCCGGGACGCCGCTCAACATACGGAATCGGCTGATGTGATTCAAGTAGCCGACCTCTTCGCTGACGGTGCCGTCGCGGTCCAGAAACACGGCGGGGCGCAACACAGAACCTTCAGGCAGGAGCCACCCCCGCAGCGATCTGGAGCAAATGCTTGCTGACCATTTCCGGCGCTACGGCCATCATGCAGCGGTGATCCGTCGGGCAGCGCCGCAGAAAACAGGGACTACAGTAGGGCTTTTCTTGAACAATCGTGCACCGTGGCGTCACCGGCGCCGTGCCGTATGGATCTGTGGGGCCGAAAACCGCGACCACTGGCAGTCCAACTGCAGCCGCCACATGCATCGCTCCCGAATCATTGCCCAAAAATGCGCTGCACCGCGAAAGCAGCGCCGGCAATTCGGCAATTTGTGTCTTGCCGGTCAAGTCCAGTGCAGGCTGGTTTAGCCCTGCTTGAATTGCTGAGGAAACTTCGCTTTCGGTTGGCGTCCCAAACAGTATTACGTCAGCGTCGCGTTCCTTTTGCAATCGGCGCAACGCCTTTGCGAACCGTTCCGGTGGCCAGCACTTCGCCGAACCGTAAGACGCTCCTGCGCCCACCGCGATTCGTGTAGCGCCAGCTCTTGCGCCCAGGTAGCGCAATTTCTCCTCGGCTCGCTTCGCGTCTTGCGCTTTCACATGCAGCGTGATCTCCGGTACGTCTGGCAGCGCATCCAGCCATCCCGCACGCCGCAAAAGTTCCAGGTAGTAGAACTTCTCGTGCGCCGGAATTTCTCCAGCCTTCGGTACGCGGATCGCCTTTGTCAGCAGCATTCCGCGCCCATCGCGGTTATAACCGATCCTCTGCGGGATCCCTGCACGCCAGGCGACCCAGGCTGCATCAAACGCATTCTGCAAAAGCAGCGCCGCGTCGAACCGTTTTTCCTTAAGCATCGCCGCGAGCTTTTCTCGTCCCCGCATCCCAGCGTGCGCGCCCTTGCGGTCGTAAGCTATCAATTCGTCCGCGATTCCCTGCCCTTCATAAATCTGTGCCACATAGGGCAATGCCAGGATCGCGATATGCGCATCGCCAAACCGTTTCCGCGCAACTTGCAGCGCAGGCAACGCCATGATGGCGTCGCCCACCCAATTCGTCGCGCGGATCAGCAGTCTCACGACTCGGCCTTCGCAGCGTCTGGCAACGCTCGACGTACAATCGCCCAGAATTGCCCTTCATCCCTAATTTCCATGGCTATTTCGCAACAGTAGACGGGTACGGCAAAATTCACGCCGCGCAAGTTCTGTGCATCCTTCTCCGTCGTAACCACGGCCTTGGCGCCTACACTCTTCGCCAACATCTCCAGTTCTCTGCCGTCCTCTTCCGAATAGCAATGATGATCACGAAAAACCTTTTTGCCGGCGACCTCAACGCCCCATTGCGCCAAATCCGCGAGAAAGGCCTGCGGATTTCCGATTCCACAAAACGCGAATACTGGTTGCGGTATTTCGGCCACGCCGACCAGTTCTTCTCCTCCTTTGAACCACTTGAATCCCGTGAGCCGGGTTGACGCTCGAAAAACAGGCAGAACAGACAATTTCGAAATATCGGGTGCGGTGGAGAGCGACTGGTGCGCCCTGGTAAGCACCACTATATTAGCTCTTGCTATAGCGGAAGGCCGCTCGCGTAGCCGTCCGGCGGGCAGCAAGCGTTCTGCGTTCAATGGGCGCGTCGAATCCACGAGAACAATGTCTACGTCTCGGGCGACCGCAAGATGCTGGAAGCCGTCGTCCAGCAAAAACACATCCACCGAACTGGCAGATTCGATTTTTCGTCCCGTTGCAAAGCGATCAGGCCCGACGCCAAACACAACACGATCGCCCAACCTATTTCTCAGCAGCTCGATTTCGTCGCTCGTTTCTCCAGAGCCACGGTAACCCCGGCTCAAAATCGCAACGCGCTTCCCTTCAGCAAGAAACCTCTCGGCAAGCCACAACACCATCGGCGTCTTGCCAGTCCCTCCCACCGTAAGATTCCCAACGCTCACAACAGGAGAAGCCAGTTTTCTCACTCTCAGCACGCCTGTGGTATAGAGCCACACGCGCAACCTCGCTCCAACGCCATAGAACCATGACAACGGCCAGAGCAAAACCCGGATTGGCAGCGGCCAGTCCATCTATCCGTTGGCTTGCACTCGATCCAACGCAGACCTGATTGCCGCAAGCGCTCGCTCCGTCGCACCGCGGCTTTCTTCCACCAACCGCTGAGCTGTCTCGCCCATCTTCTTATTGCGCTCGGGATTGCGCAGCAACTCGATCCAAGAAACGCCCGCGTCCTCGGGGCTGCCGACCTGCAACGCGGCTTCCGCACCGACAAAGCGCTCAGCAATCTCTGCAAAATTTTCCATGGACTCGCCGAATACAGGGACCTTTCCGAATGCGGCCGGCTCCAAAATGTTGTGCCCGCCTGACTGCACGAGCGAACCACCAACGAATACTCCGTCTGCGAGCCGATATAGCGACGCCAACTCGCCAATACTATCCAGCAGCACCACAGACACATCGCTGGAAATCGATGCGTCACCGCCGCCATGGGCAACCTGGCCGTTTGGCGACGCCACTCGCAACGCCGACCGCTTCACCCATTTCTGATGCGAGTCTTCGATGAACTGCGCCGCCGCCTCAAACCGTTCCGGCTTGCGCGGCGCCAGCACCAGCAGCGACTTCCTGTGTTCTCCCTGCACAACCCCAAATGCAATCAGCGCCAGCGGCTCTTCCGTCGCGACTACGCTTCCCGCGACAATCAGCGGCCTTCGCCCCTCGCGCGCAACTTCCGCCTCAAGCCATTCCGCCAGCGGGGTGCTCCTGGGCAGCTCCATGTCGAACTTCAAATTTCCGCCGACGTGTATTCGCCCGGCCGGAGCGCCCATCGCCTTCACGCGCTCCGCATCCTTTTCGCTTTGCATCCAGAAGCCTGCAGCGCGGCCCAATGCGTCTTTCCAGAAAGGCCGCAGATAAAACCCAAACAGGCTCAGCCACGATTGTGACCGTGCAAACGAGCGGTCGGAAATTCGGCCGCTCACAAATACGGCGGGAACGTTGTTCTCCGAAGCCACACGCAAAAAGTTAGGCCAGATCTCCGTCTCAAGAATCACGATGATCGCCGGCTTCACCGCAGCCATGGCCCGGCGCACACAAGAAGCCCAGTCCAACGGAAAATAGATCACCGCGTCTGCAAAAGGCATCCGCTCGTTCGCCAGCCCCTGCCCGGTAATTGTGGTCGTGGAAACCACCAGCGGCCGTTCCGGAAACTGCTCCTTAAGCCGCTTAGCCAGCGTCACCCCTGCCAGCACTTCACCTACGGAAACCGCGTGCAGCCAGATCGCGCCGGGGCGTTCCGCCGGCAACCTCTCCAACGCAGGAAAGGACAGCCCCAGCCTTTCCCGCAAATTCGACAGATATTTCTTGTGGCGTATGCCGTGCACCAGCCAGTAAGGCGTTAACAGAATCGCGACAAGCCCCATCAACAGGCTGTAAACGAGATACACTCCGCAAGGCTCCGGTCTGACCCCCAGGTGCCACTGCCCGCAGGGCAACCCTGCACACAACCCAGGAATCGAAGGCGTCGAGATGCAAAAAGTCTATTATACCCGGATGAAAATCGCTTCCTCCGCCGTCATCTCCGTGGCGCTGTTTATCGTGCTCCTCGCTTTGCCTTCCCGGCCAGCCGCGCGCGCCCAACAACAGTCCGCGTCGAAACCCATCACCACCGCTTCGCTCGATTCGCACGAAGGCCTAACCATCGCCGCCGAACCATGGCTCTCCGCCGAACGCTACAAACAAGCCTTCCCCAAAAAATCTCCCTACGCAGCAGGCATACTTGCCATCAAAGTCACTCTGCGCAATGACTCCGCCGAAAGCATCAAAGTCGGTATCGGACGCATCCGCCTGAATCTCACTTTCGAAGACAACGGCCGCCAGGAACTTCCCGCGCTCACGTCCGAGCAACTCGCCGATGCCGTACTTCATCCTCGCGTGAAGAGCCCCTCAAGACCGCGTATCCCCCTGCCTCTGCCAAGTTCTTCCGGTGGTCGCGACAAAAAATGGGAGGAATACCAAACAATCGCGGAAGATAATGGGCTGCACGCCAGCGTCATCGCGCCGCATTCCACTAGCGAAGGCCTTCTCTACTTCGATCTGCAAAACCAGTTCGAACTCCTTAACAACGCGCGCCTCTACATCCCTGATCTGCTGGCGCTCGAAAAAAATCAAGCGCTCATGTTTTTCGATATTGATCTCAGCCGACCTGGCGCGCACTAAGTCAGCGCATCGCGAAAAACACTTCTCCGACTTTCCTTGGGAATTTTTCACAAATTTGCGCCCCTTCTTTCCGTCCGTTAACATCGTTGAGTAAGCTTTCTGCGACCAACTCTGGATCTCATGCAAGACTTTCTCATCTCTCTCAATCCCGAACAGCGCCTCGCCGCGGAAACCACCGAAGGCCCGGTGCTGCTGCTTGCCGGCGCGGGTACCGGCAAGACCCGTGCCATCACATTTCGCATGGCGAATCTCATCTCCAAAGGCGTACCCGCCGAGTCCATCCTCGCCGTCACCTTCACCAACAAAGCCGCCGAGGAAATGCAGACTCGCGTCTCCGACCTCCTCCTGAAAGCTGGCGTCCCGCCCGAGCGCCCCTGGCTCTCCACTTTTCATTCGCTCTGCGCCCGCCTTCTTCGCCGTGAAGCTGCTGCCGCTGGCCTTCCCTCAAACTTTTCCATCTTCGACGACACCGATCAGCTCGCCGCTGTAAAGCTCGCCATGGGCAGCCTCAATCTCGAAGACGAAGAGCTGCAACCTCGCGCCATCCTCAGCCAGATAAGTTTTGCCAAAAATCACGCGAAATCGCCGGAAATGCTGCGCTCCGAGGCGTACACGCCCGACATGCGGCACGTTGCCGACGTCTATGCGCAGTACGAAAAGCTCCTCGCGCAAGGCAAAGCGCTAGACTTCGACGACCTCCTTCTCCGTTCCGCTCGCCTGTTGCGCGATTCGCCGCAAGTCCGCGAAAAGTGGCAGCGCCGCTTCCAATACATCCACGTCGACGAATATCAGGACACCAACCGCGTCCAATACGATTTGCTTCGCCTTCTCGTCGGCCCGCACCAGAACATCTGCGTTGTCGGCGACGAAGACCAATCCATCTACCGCTGGCGCGGCGCCGACGTTTCCATCCTTCTTAGCTTTTCGCGCGATTTTCCCAACGCCAAAGTCATCCGCCTCGAACGCAACTACCGCTCCACGCAAAGCATCCTCGACGCGGCCGGCGCCGTCGTCAAAAACAACTCCGAGCGCCTGGGCAAAAATCTGCGCGCTGAAATTTCCGGTGGCGCCAATCTTCGCTACTTCGAGGCACGCGACGCCCAGGCCGAAGCCGAGTTCGTGGCGGAAGAACTTCGCAAACTCATCGACGACGACTCCTCGCAAACCTGCACCGTCGAATACCGCACCAATTTTCAGTCGCGCGCCTTTGAAGAGGTCTTCCGCCGCCGCGGCATCCGCTACAAACTGGTAGGCGGCTTCAGTTTCTATAAACGCGCCGAAGTGCAGGACGCGCTCGCCTACGTTCGCCTTGCCATGCATCCCGAAGACGACATCGCCTTCTTGCGCGTGCTCAACGTTCCGCCGCGCGGCATCGGCAAGACCACGCTCGAATCCCTCCGCGACCTGGCTCGCAAAAACGCAACGTCCTTCTGGAACGCCATGGAGGACTTTGTCACTGCGAATGCCAGCGGCCGCGCAGTCACTCCTCTCCGCGCTTTCATGGACCTGATCGCGCGCCTGCAAGCTGCGCTAACAGACAAGGAACCGGCCGATTTCATTCGCTTTGTACTCGACGAATCCGGCTACATGGGCATGCTGCGCGACCGCAACGCTCCCGAAGACGTCGCTCGCATCGAGAACCTGGAAGAACTTACCCGCGCCGTGGCGGAAAGCATGGACGCCGGCGAATCCTTCACCGATTTTCTCGACGCCGCCGCACTCGTCAGCGACGCCGACTCTTTCGAAGGCAAGCCCGGCGTCACACTCATCACGCTGCACAGCACCAAAGGCCTCGAATTCGATCACGTTTTCCTGACCGGCATGGAAGAAGGCATTTGCCCGCACAGCCGCTCCATCAACGATGGCGACGCGAAAGGTATCGAAGAAGAACGCCGCCTCGTCTATGTGGGCATGACCCGAGCGCGTAAAACGCTCACGCTTACTCGCGCCGTCTACCGCCGCGTATTCGGCGATGAACAGCGGATGCGCGCGTCGATGCCATCGCGCTTCCTCGCGGAAATTCCCAGCGAACTGGTAGACACTGTCCGTGGTTCGATGGCGGAGATCGGCCAGTCGCGTCGCTATGAGCCCGATCCCGAATACTCCTACTCAGCCGAGGAATTTCTCAAGCGCGTCCGCCGCGGTAACGCTCCGGCAGTTCGCCAATCCCAACCGCCTCGAGCTCGCACGGAGCCCAGTTTCGGCCGCTCCATCAGCCGCCGAGCCGGTTCCGATCCGCTCATCGGCCAAAAAGTCCGCCACCCCGAATACGGCGTAGGCACCATCATCGGAGTCGAAGGTGATGAAGATGACCGCCGCCTCTCCGTCACCTTCCCCGGCCGCGGCACCAAGAAATTCGTAGAACGCTACGCCCAGCTCCAGCAAGTCTAATCGTCCCATCTGCTCCGGCTCGTCATTCCGAGTGTAGCGAGGTATGGT
>Ga0070665_100000464_pt1 | contig 58895 bp, 50 predicted proteins | sample KBSS13metaG_FD_65862 | JGI IMG/M metagenome (GOLD analysis project Ga0070665, IMG submission 65862) | Switchgrass rhizosphere microbial communities from Kellogg Biological Station, Michigan, USA - KBS S1-3 metaG | ecosystem: Host-associated > Plants > Roots > Rhizosphere > Soil ...
ATGGCAAAGGCGGTAAGAAAAGCGTCAGCCACGATAACTACCCGCAGGTGCATAAGCACACGCCGCGCCTGACTTCCGTGGCCAACATTGCCTTGTTCCGCCTGTTTAACCGCGATCTGTTTGGCAATCTTAATACCCTTTATCGCACCGTGACGCGCTCCCAGGGGCCGGTTGTGCTGCATTTCCACGTGCTTCACAGCTACTGGCTGAATCTGGAAGAGGTGGTGGTGTTTTGCCAGAAGGTGCAGGCCCACAAACCGGATACCCGCTTCGTCTGGACGCTGCACGATCACTGGAGCGTGACCGGTCGCTGCGCCTTTACCGACGGGTGTGAAGGCTGGAAAAGCAACTGCCAGAAGTGCCCGACGTTGAGCAACTACCCGCCGGTGAAAGTGGATCGTGCCCATCAGCTGGTGGCCGGAAAGCGCCAGCTGTTCCGCGACATGCTCTCGCTCGGCTGTACGTTTATCTCCCCAAGCCAGCACGTGGCCGATGCCTTTAACAGTCTGTATGGGGCAGGGCGCTGTCAGATCATCAATAACGGTATCGACGTGGCGACAGAAGCGATTCTGGCCGAACTTACCCCGGTTGCAGAAACCCCGGGTAAACCAAAAATCGCTATCGTTGCGCATGATCTGCGTTACGACGGCAAAACCAATCAGCAGCTGGTGCGCGACATGATGGCGCTGGGTGACAAGATTGAACTGCACACCTTCGGCAAGTTCTCGCCGTTCGAAGGGGCTAACGTGGTGAATCACGGGTTTGAAACCGACAAGCGCAAACTGATGAGCGCCCTCAATGGGATGGATGCGCTGGTATTCAGTTCGCGCGTGGATAACTACCCGCTGATCCTGTGCGAAGCGCTCTCCATCGGTGTGCCGGTGATCGCCACCCACAGCGATGCGGCACGTGAAGTGCTGGAAAAATCGGGCGGGACCACGTTTGCGGAGTATGAGGTGCTGCCCCTGGTGCAACTGCCGAAGGCGCAGATCGCGCAGGCCGTTTTTGGCACCGACCTGGAATCGTTCCGCAACCGCAGCCGCAAGGCCTACAGTGGACAACAGATGCTGGAGGAATATGTCTCGTTCTATCAGAGTCTGTAGTTATCTGCTGCTGCCGCTGATTTACCTGCTGGTCAATGTCAAAATTGCCCAGCTTGGCGAAAGCTTCCCGATAACCATAGTGACCTTCTTGCCCGTTCTGCTTCTGCTGTATGTCGACAAAATCAACCTCAAGAAGCTGATGATGGCCTTAGGGCTGGGCGTGGGTCTGACGCTATTTAACTACATCTTTGGACAGTCTCTGGATGCCAGTAAATACGTCACCTCCACCATGCTGTTTGTTTATATCGTCATTATTATTGGCATGGTCTGGAGTATTCGTTTCAAGGTTATTTCGCCACACAATTATCGGAAAATCCTTAGGTTCTTTTATATTGCCGTTGCGTTAATTGTTATGCTTGCTGCACTGGAAATGGCGCAAATTATTTTGACCGGTGGCAGTAGCCTGATGGAGATAATTTCGAAATATCTCATTTACAGTAACAGCTATGTATTGAACTTCATCAAGTTTGGCGGAAAGCGTACGACAGCCCTCTATTTTGAACCGGCGTTTTTTGCTCTGGCACTAATCTCAATTTGGCTCAGCATCAAACAGTTTGGTATCAAAACCCCTAAGACCGATGCTATGATTCTTGCAGGAATTGTTCTGTCAGGATCGTTCTCAGGGGTAATGACATTTATCCTGTTTTACCTGCTGGAGTGGGCGTTCCAGTACCTGAACAAAGATGCGATTAAGAAAAAACTGCCGCTGGCGATTATCTCTCTGACGGTATTTATGGTTGGCGTGATATTTGCCTTCCCATACATCTCTGAACGTCTGGGAGATTTGGGAACCGAAGGCTCGTCATCCTATTATCGTATCATTGGTCCGCTGGTGATGGTGGGTTATTCCTTAACCCATATCGATGGTGTAGTAAGATTCGGCTCACTTTACGAATATGTTGCATCATTCGGAATCTTTAACGGTGCGGATGTCGGTAAAACCATAGACAATGGCCTGTATCTGTTAATTATCTATTTTTCGTGGTTCGCCGTACTGTTGACACTGTGGTATCTGTTTAAAGTTTTCAAAATGATGATTAACGCGTTTGGTGATAACCAGAACTTTCGCGTGCAGCTTTATCTGTTTACACCGGTGTCGTTGTTTTTTACCGGGTCAATATTTAGCCCGGAATATGCTTTCTTGATTGTCTGTCCGTTTATTCTGCGCAAAGCGCTTAATATTACGAACGTATGACGAAATGAGGTGATTTATGTTTCTTAGCGTCATTACTGTCGCTTTTCGTAATTACGAAGGGGTGGTAAAAACCTGGCGCTCGCTGCGCAACCTGGCGCGCGATCCAAGCCTCACCTTTGAGTGGATTGTGGTCGATGGCGGCTCGAACGATGGTACGGCGGAGTTTCTGGAAAAACTCAACGGTGAGTTCAACTTACGTTTCATCAGCGAGAAAGATAAAGGCATCTACGATGCGATGAATAAAGGCATCGACATGGCGCAAGGCCGTTATGCCATCTTCCTGAATTCCGGTGACGTATTCCATGAGGATGTGGCGTTATTTGCCCGTCAGCTGGCGCGCCAGAAAGAGGATGCGATGTACATTGGCGACGCGCTGCTCGATTTTGGCGATGGCCATAAAGTTTGCCGCAGTGCGAAACCCGGCTGGTATATCTACCACAGTTTGCCTGCCAGCCATCAGGCCATTTTCTTCCCGGTAAAAGGTCTGAAAAAACAGCCTTACGATCTGCAGTATAAAGTTTCTTCAGATTATGCGCTGACTGCCAGCCTGTATAAATCAGGTTACCCGTTCCGTCGAATTAAAGGGCTGGTATCTGAATTTTCAATGGGCGGCGTGTCAACGTCTAATAATCTGGAACTGTGCCAGGATGCCAGAAATGTGCAGCGTAAAATATTAGGCGTGCCGGGGTTCTGGGCGGAATTATCTTATTTATTACGTCTGCGTACCACGGGTAAAACGAAAACCTTATATAACAAAGCCTGAATATAAGGAAACGTAATGCAGGATCTTAAAGGTTTCTCCGTGCCGAAAGGCTTTCGGGGCGGGAGCGGTATTAAAGTGCAGTTGTGGTGGGCCGTACAGGCCACTTTATTTGCCTGGTCACCGCAAATACTGTACCGCTGGCGAGCTTTTTTATTGCGACTGTTTGGCGCAAAAATCGGAAAAAACGTAGTCATTCGCCCGTCGGTAAAAATTACCTACCCGTGGAAATTAACGCTTGGGGATTATGCGTGGGTAGGGGATGACGCGGTGTTATATACCCTTGGCGATATTACGATTGGCGCAAATTCAGTGGTTTCACAGAAGTGTTATTTGTGCACCGGCAGTCACGATTTTATGAGTCAGCATTTTGATATTACCGCCACTCCGATTGTGATTGGCGAAAAATGCTGGCTGGCGACAGATGTTTTTGTTGCACCTGGTGTTTCTGTTGGCGATGGCACGGTAGTCGGTGCCCGCAGCAGCGTTTTTAAATCGCTACCGGCAAATAAAATTTGCCGTGGCAACCCCGCAGTGGTGATACGCGAACGCGTTGAAACTGATTAAATTCATAAGTAGAGGAATATAAACATGTCTAAAGTCGCTCTCATCACCGGCGTTACCGGACAGGATGGTTCTTACCTGGCAGAACTGCTGCTGGAAAAAGGTTATGAAGTACACGGTATTAAGCGTCGTGCTTCTTCATTCAACACCGAACGTGTGGATCACATTTATCAGGATCCTCATGCGGCGAACCCGAAATTCCATCTGCACTACGGCGACCTGACCGATACTTCCAACCTGACCCGTATTCTGCAGGAAGTGCAGCCGGATGAAGTGTACAACCTGGGCGCGATGAGCCACGTTGCGGTCTCCTTCGAATCTCCGGAATACACCGCTGACGTTGACGCAATGGGTACGCTGCGTCTGCTGGAAGCGATTCGCTTCCTCGGCCTTGAGAAGAAAACCCGTTTCTACCAGGCTTCCACCTCTGAGCTGTACGGTCTGGTGCAGGAAATTCCTCAGAAAGAGACTACCCCGTTCTATCCACGTTCTCCGTACGCGGTGGCGAAACTGTACGCGTACTGGATCACCGTGAACTACCGTGAATCCTACGGCATGTATGCCTGTAACGGCATTCTGTTCAACCACGAATCCCCACGTCGTGGTGAAACTTTCGTTACCCGTAAAATCACCCGCGCTATCGCTAACATCGCACAGGGTCTGGAATCTTGCCTGCACCTCGGCAACATGGATTCCCTGCGTGACTGGGGCCATGCCAAAGACTACGTAAAAATGCAGTGGATGATGCTGCAGCAGGAAAAACCAGAAGACTTCGTTATCGCAACCGGCGTGCAGTACTCCGTACGTCAGTTCGTTGAGATGGCTGCTGCTCAGCTGGGTATCAAACTGCGCTTCGAAGGTACCGGCGTGGAAGAGAAAGGCATCGTGGTTTCCGTAACCGGCCATGACGCACCGGGCGTGAAACCGGGCGACGTGATTGTACAGGTTGACCCACGTTACTTCCGTCCTGCTGAAGTGGAAACCCTGCTGGGCGACCCAACCAAAGCACACGAAACACTGGGCTGGAAACCAGAAACGACTCTGCAGGAGATGGTTTCCGAGATGGTTGCCAAAGATCTTGAAGCAGCGAAAAAACACTCCCTGCTCAAGTCTCATGGCTACGAGGTTGCCATCGCGCTGGAGTCCTGAGAATGACAAAACAACGTATTTTTGTCGCGGGTCATCGCGGAATGGTGGGTTCCGCGATTGTTCGCCAGCTTGAACAGCGCGGTGATGTCGACGTGATTGTCCGTACCCGTGACGAGCTGAACCTGCTCGACAGCAAAGCGGTACAGGACTTCTTCGCCAGTGATCGTATTGACCAGGTGTATCTGGCGGCGGCGAAAGTGGGCGGCATTGTTGCCAACAACACGTATCCGGCGGATTTCATCTACGAGAACATGATGATTGAGAGCAACATCATTCACGCAGCGCATCTGCACAACGTGAATAAGCTGTTGTTCCTCGGCTCATCCTGTATCTACCCGAAAATGGCGAAGCAGCCGATCGCTGAGAGCGAACTGCTGCAGGGCACGCTGGAAGCAACCAACGAGCCGTATGCGATTGCCAAGATTGCCGGGATCAAGCTGTGCGAATCCTACAACCGTCAGTATAACCGCGACTATCGTTCGGTGATGCCGACCAACCTGTACGGACCGCATGACAACTTCCACCCGAGCAATTCGCACGTGATCCCGGCGCTGCTGCGTCGTTTCCACGAGGCAACGGCCGAAAATGCACCGGATGTGGTGGTGTGGGGCAGCGGTACGCCAATGCGTGAATTCCTGCATGTGGATGACATGGCGGCTGCCAGCATCCACGTAATGGAGCTGGATCGTGAGGTGTGGCAGGAAAACACCGAACCGATGCTGTCGCACATTAACGTCGGTACTGGCGTGGATTGCACCATTCGTGAGCTGGCGCAAACCATCGCGCAGGTGGTGGGTTACAAAGGCCGCGTGGTCTTTGACGCCACCAAACCGGACGGCACGCCGCGCAAACTGCTGGACGTGACCCGTCTGCATCAGCTGGGCTGGTATCACGAGGTATCACTGGAGCAGGGGCTGGCAAGCACCTACCAGTGGTTCCTTGAAAACCAGCACCGCTTCCGGGGGTAATGATGTTTTTAAGTCAGGAAGATTTTGCCACGGTAGTGCGTTCCACTCCGCTCATCTCAATTGATTTGGTGGTGGAGAACGAACGCGGCGAGTTCTTGCTGGGAAAACGAACCAACCGTCCTGCACAGGGCTTTTGGTTCGTGCCCGGCGGGCGCGTGCAGAAGGATGAGACGCTGGAAAATGCTTTTGAGCGTCTCACTCTGGCGGAACTGGGCCTGCAACTGCCGATGGCGGCAGGCCAGTTTTACGGGGTCTGGCAGCACTTCTATGACGATAACTTTTCGGGCACCGGTTTCACCACGCACTATGTGGTGCTCGGTTTTCGCCTGAAGGTGAGTGAGGCAGACCTGCGTCTGCCTGATTCTCAGCATGACGACTACCGCTGGCAGACGCCAGAGGCGTTGCTGGCCAGTGATAATGTGCATGACAACAGTCGTGCCTATTTCCTGGCCGATCGTCAGTCCGGAGTGCCGGGCTTATGAAAATTCTGGTGTACGGAATCAACTATTCGCCGGAGTTAACCGGAATCGGTAAATACACCGGCGAAATGGTCGAGTGGATGGCGAGCCAGGGACATGACGTGCGGGTCATTACCGCGCCGCCATACTACCCGGAATGGAAAGTAGGTGAGCGCTATTCAGGCTGGCGCTACCGTCGCGAAGAGGGTGCCGCGACCGTCTGGCGTTGCCCGCTGTACGTGCCGAAACAGCCCTCAACGCTAAAGCGGTTACTTCATCTGGGCAGCTTTGCCCTGAGCAGTTTCTTCCCGCTGATGGCGCAACGTCGCTGGAAGCCGGATCGCATTATCGGTGTGGTGCCAACGCTGTTCTGCACCCCAGGCATGCGCCTGCTGGGCAAACTCTCCGGCGCGCGCACGCTGCTTCACATTCAGGATTATGAAGTGGACGCCATGCTCGGCCTGGGAATGGCCGGCAAAGGTAAGAGCGGGAAGGTGGCGAAACTCGCCAGCGCCTTCGAGCGCAGCGGCCTGCATAACGTGGATTATGTCTCGACCATCTCGCGCTCAATGATGAACAAAGCGCAGGAGAAGGGTGTACCGGCGGAAAAAGTGATCTTTTTCCCTAACTGGTCTGAAGTGGCGCGTTTTCGCGACGTGACAGACAGTGACGCTCAGTCGCTACGCGCTCAGCTCGGTCTGCCTGACGACCAAAAAATCATTCTTTATTCAGGCAACATCGGCGAGAAGCAGGGGCTGGAGAGCGTCATCGATGCCGCACAGCAACTGAGCCATCAACCCTGGATGTTTGTCATCGTCGGGCAGGGCGGCGGAAAAGCGCGACTGGAAAAGATGGCCAGCGAGCGCGGCCTGACGAACGTGAAATTTTTCCCGCTTCAGTCTTACGAGGCACTGCCTGCGTTGCTGAAGATGGGCGACTGCCATCTGGTGGTACAAAAGCGCGGCGCGGCAGACGCGGTGTTGCCGTCCAAGCTGACCAACATTCTGGCAGTGGGCGGTAACGCGGTGATCACGGCGGAAGCCGAAACAGAATTAGGCCAGCTGTGCGACAGCTATCCGGGGATCGCCGTTTGCGTGGAACCGGAATCGGTCCCGGCGCTGGTCACCGGCATTGAACGGGCACTTGCCATGCCAAAAACGAACACGGTGGCACGTGAATATGCCGAACGCACGCTCGAGAAAGAGAACGTGCTGAGCCAATTTATTGCAGATATACGGGGATAAATCATGAGTCAAACCACTTTGTATCCGGTTGTGATGGCAGGTGGCTCTGGTAGCCGGTTGTGGCCGCTGTCCCGCGTGCTCTATCCAAAACAGTTCCTCTGCCTGAAAGGGGAGCTCACCATGCTGCAGACGACGGTTAACCGCCTGCAGGGTGTGGAGTGTGAAAGCCCGGTGGTGATTTGTAACGAACAACACCGCTTTATTGTCGCCGAGCAGCTGCGCCAGCTGAACAAACTCACAGAAAATATCATTCTGGAGCCTGCCGGACGTAACACCGCCCCCGCGATTGCGCTGGCGGCGCTGGCGGCCAAACGCAGCAGCCCGGATTGCGATCCGCTGATGCTGGTTCTGGCGGCAGACCATGTTATTCAACAGGAAGAGTCGTTCCGCGAGGCGGTACGCGCGGCTATTCCTTACGCCGAAAACGGCAAACTGGTGACTTTCGGCATCGTGCCGGACCTTCCGGAAACCGGCTACGGGTATATTCGTCGTGGCAATGTGACCCCGGGCGAAGGCGACAGCGTAGCGTTTGACGTGGCGCAGTTTGTCGAAAAACCGAATCTGGAAACCGCGCAGGCGTATGTGGCCAGCGGTGAATATTACTGGAACAGCGGGATGTTCCTGTTCCGCGCTGGCCGCTACCTGGAAGAGCTGCGCAAATATCGCCCGGATATTCTGGACGCCTGCGAGAAAGCGATGGCGGTAGTGGATCCGGATCTCGATTTTATCCGTGTTGACGAAGCGTCTTTCCTCGCCTGCCCGGAAGAGTCAATTGACTATGCGGTAATGGAACGCACGGCCGATGCCGTTGTGGTACCGATGGATGCGGGCTGGAGTGATGTTGGCTCCTGGTCCTCCCTGTGGGAGATCAGCGCCCATACCCCGGAGGGTAACGTCCATCACGGTGATGTTATCAGCCACAAAACGGAAAACAGCTATGTCTACGCCGAGTCCGGTCTGGTGACCACAGTTGGCGTGAAGGATCTGGTGGTCGTACAGACGAAAGACGCCGTGCTGATTGCTGACCGTAATGCCGTGCAGGACGTTAAAAAAGTGGTGGAGAAGATCAAGGCCGATGGTCGCCATGAACACCATATCCACCGCGAAGTGTATCGTCCGTGGGGCAAATATGACTCCATCGATGCCGGTGAACGTTACCAGGTGAAACGCATCACCGTGAAACCGGGTGAGGGGCTGTCGGTACAGATGCACCACCACCGTGCCGAGCACTGGGTCGTGGTGGCGGGTACCGCCAAAGTCACGATTGATGGCGAAGTGAAACTGCTGGGCGAAAACGAGTCAATCTATATTCCGCTGGGGGCCACGCACTGTCTGGAAAACCCGGGGAAAATTCCTCTCGACTTAATTGAAGTGCGCTCCGGTTCGTACCTGGAAGAAGACGATATTGTCCGTTTCCAGGACCGTTACGGGCGGGTATAGCGCCGTCTCTAAAGCCGGATAGCGTTTCGCTCATCCGGCCTGCGAATGAATAAAAACAAATTTGCCTGTTAATCGGGCGGGCCAACTGTTGCCTGAAAAAGGGGTCATCATGGAAAAATTAACCTGTTTTAAAGCCTACGATATTCGCGGCAAGCTGGGCGAAGAGCTGAATGAAGACATTGCGTGGCGCATTGGCCGCGCATACGGCGAATATCTTAAGCCACAAACGATTGTCCTGGGCGGCGATGTGCGCCTGACCAGTGAGTCCCTGAAGCTGGCGCTGGCAAAAGGGCTGCAGGATGCGGGAGTGGACGTGCTGGATATCGGCTTGTCCGGTACCGAAGAGATTTACTTTGCCACCTTCCACCTCGGCGTGGACGGCGGTATCGAAGTGACGGCCAGCCATAACCCGATGGACTACAACGGTATGAAGCTGGTGCGCAAGGGCGCGCGTCCTATCAGCGGCGATACCGGTCTGCGTGACGTGCAGCGTCTCGCCGAAGCTAACGATTTCCCGCCGGTGAATGAAGCAAAACGCGGCAGCTATAAGCAGATCGACCTGCGTAAAGCGTACATCGACCACCTGCTGGGCTACATCAACGTTGCAAACCTGAAACCGCTGAAGCTGGTGATCAACTCCGGTAACGGCGCGGCCGGCCCGGTGGTGGATGCGCTCGAAGCCCGCTTTAAGGCCCTGAACGTGCCGGTAACCTTCGTTAAGGTCCATAACACCCCGGATGGCAACTTCCCGAACGGTATCCCGAACCCGCTGCTGCCGGAGTGCCGTGACGACACCCGTAACGCGGTCATCGAACACGGTGCCGATATGGGTATCGCCTTTGACGGCGATTTCGACCGCTGCTTCCTGTTTGACGAAAAAGGCCAGTTCATCGAAGGCTACTACATTGTCGGCCTGCTGGCGGAAGCGTTCCTCGAGAAGAACCCGGGCGCGAAGATCATTCACGATCCGCGTCTGTCCTGGAACACCGTGGATGTGGTGAATGCCGCGGGCGGCCAGCCGGTGATGTCCAAAACCGGTCATGCCTTCATCAAAGAGCGTATGCGCGAAGAAGACGCCATTTATGGCGGCGAGATGAGCGCCCACCACTATTTCCGTGACTTTGCCTACTGCGACAGCGGGATGATCCCGTGGCTGCTGGTGACCGAGCTGCTGTGTCTGAAAGGGCAGACCCTTGGCGAGCTGGTACGCGACCGCATGGCGGCCTTCCCGGCAAGTGGCGAAATCAACAGCAAACTGGCGCAGCCGGCCGAGGCCATTGCCCGTGTGGAGCAGCATTTTGCCCTCCATGCGCTGGAAATTGACCGCACCGACGGCATCAGCATGGCGTTCCCGCAGTGGCGTTTTAACCTGCGCTCTTCAAATACCGAGCCGGTGGTGCGCCTGAACGTGGAATCCCGCGCGGATACCGCGCTGATGGAAGCGCGAACGAAGGACATTCTGGCTCTGTTGAATCAGTAAATAGCTTTCCCCCTCCCCCTGATATGGGGTGAGGGGGCAGGTGTTGAACTAAAGGAACAACGATGACGAATCTAAAAAAACGCGAACGAGCGAGAACGAATGCATCGTTAATCTCCATGGTGCAGCGTTTTTCTGATATCACCATCATGGTCGGCGGATTATGGGTGGTGAGTTGGGTAAGCGGGCAATCCTTCTTCTACATGCATCTGCTCATGGCGCTGATTGCGCTGGTTGTGTTCCAGATGATCGGGGGGATGACCGACTTCTACCGTTCGTGGCGTGGTGTGAAAATGACCACCGAACTGATGCTGTTGCTGCAGAACTGGACATTAAGCCTGATCTTCAGCGCAGGGCTGGTGGCATTCAGCCATGATTTTGATAATCGCCTCGTGACGTATCTGTGCTGGTATCTGATTACCAGCGTCGGCATGGTGGTATGCCGCACCCTGATCCGTTTTGGCGCCGGCTGGCTGCGTAACCGCGGTTATAACCGTCGCTTTGTCGCCGTGGCGGGGGATTTGCCGGTAGGGAAGGTGCTTCTCGATAGCTTCCGCAAAGAGCCATGGTTAGGTTTTGAAGTGGTCGGGATTTATCACGACGCGAAGCCTGGCGGCGTGCCTTCAGACTGGGCCGGTAATTACGAACAGCTTATTGAGGACGCGAAAGCCGGCAAAATTCATAACGTCTACATCGCGATGCAGATGAAAGATGAATCCCGCATCAAGAAACTGATGCGTGAACTGGCCGATACCACCTGTTCGGTGATCCTGATCCCGGACGTCTTTACCTTTAACATCCTCCACTCCCGTATTGAAGAAGTGAACGGCGTGCCGGTCGTGCCGCTGTATGACACCCCGCTGTCGGGTATCAATCGCGTGCTCAAGCGCCTGGAAGATATCGTGCTCTCTTCACTGATCTTACTGCTGATCTCCCCGGTGCTGTGCTGCATTGCCCTGGCGGTGAAACTGAGCTCCCCGGGCCCAGTTATCTTCCGTCAGACCCGCTACGGCATGGACGGTAAGCCCATCATGGTGTGGAAATTCCGCTCAATGAAGGTGATGGAGAACGACAAGGTCGTGACCCAGGCGACGCAGAACGATCCACGCGTTACGCGGGTGGGGAACTTCCTGCGCCGTACCTCGCTGGATGAGTTGCCGCAGTTTATCAACGTCTTTACCGGTGGCATGTCGATTGTCGGACCCCGTCCCCATGCCGTGGCTCACAACGAACAGTACCGCTCGCTGATTGAAGGCTACATGTTGCGCCATAAAGTGAAGCCAGGCATTACCGGCTGGGCGCAGATCAACGGCTGGCGCGGCGAGACCGACACGCTGGAAAAAATGGAAAAACGCATCGAATTCGACCTGGAGTACATCCGTGAATGGAGCCTCTGGTTCGATATCAAGATCGTCTTTCTGACCATCTTCAAAGGTTTCGTGAACAAAGCGGCGTACTAAGATGAGCTTACGTGAAAAAACCATCAGCGGCGCCAAATGGTCAGCGATGGCGACCATTGTCATCATTGGCCTCGGCCTGGTGCAGATGACGGTGCTGGCGCGCATTATCGATAACCACCAGTTCGGTCTGCTGACCGTCTCGCTGGTGATTATCGCGCTGGCCGATACGTTGTCTGACTTCGGCATTGCTAACTCGATTATCCAGCGCAAAGAGATCAGCCATCTGGAATTGACCACGCTCTACTGGCTGAACGTTGGGCTGGGGGTGTTCGTTTTCGTGCTGGTGTTCCTGTTGAGCGATACCATCGCCAGCGTGCTGCACAACCCCGATCTGGCACCGCTGATGCGTACGCTCTCGTTTGCTTTTGTGGTGATCCCGCACGGGCAACAGTTCCGCGCGCTGATGCAGAAAGAGCTGGAATTCAACAAGATTGGGATGATCGAGACCAGCGCCGTTCTCGCAGGGTTTACCTTTACCGTGGTCAGCGCCCATTTCTGGCCGCTGGCCATGACCGCTATCCTCGGGTATCTGGTTAACTCTGCCGTGCGTACGCTGCTGTTCGGCTACTTTGGCCGCAAGATTTACCGTCCTGGGCTGCATTTCTCTCTCGCTTCGGTGTCATCCAACCTGCGTTTTGGCGCGTGGCTCACCGCCGACAGCATCATCAACTATGTCAACACCAACCTCTCCACGCTGGTGCTGGCACGCATCCTCGGGGCGAGCGTCGCAGGGGGGTACAACCTGGCATATAACGTCGCGGTAGTACCACCAATGAAGCTCAACCCGATTATCACCCGCGTACTGTTCCCGGCGTTCGCCAAAATTCAGGACGACACCGAGAAGCTGCGCGTCAATTTTTACAAGCTGCTCTCTGTGGTGGGCATTATCAATTTCCCGGTTTTGCTGGGGCTGATGGTTGTCTCGAGCAACTTCGTGCCGCTGGTGTTTGGCGAGAAGTGGAACAGCATTATCCCGATCCTGCAGCTGCTGTGCGTGGTGGGGCTGCTGCGATCCGTTGGCAACCCGATTGGCTCATTGCTGATGGCTAAAGCGCGGGTTGATATCAGCTTCAAATTCAACGTGTTTAAAACGTTCCTGTTTATTCCGGCGATTATCGTCGGTGGACATATGGCCGGCGCCATTGGGGTCACGCTTGGTTTTCTGCTGGTGCAGATCATCAACACCGTTCTGAGCTACTTCGTGATGATCAAGCCGGTGCTGGGCTCCAGCTACCGGCAGTACATTCTGAGCCTGTGGCTGCCGTTTTATCTGTCACTGCCTACCCTTGCGGTGAGCTATGGCCTGGGCATCGTGCTCACTGGCCATCTGCCGCTCGCGGCCATGCTGGCAATACAGGTCGCAGCAGGTGCACTGGCGTTTGGCGTGATGATTGTGCTGTCACGTAATGCGCTGGTGGTGGAGATGAAGCGCCAGTTTTGCCGTAACGAAAAAATGAAAACGCTGCTTCGCGCAGGCTAGTTATTTAAGAGGCCATTATGAAATTACTTATTCTTGGCAACCATACCTGCGGCAACCGTGGCGACAGCGCCATTCTGCGCGGTTTATTGGATGCGATTAACACCCTTAAGCCTGAGACTGAAGTGGACGTGATGAGCCGTTATCCGGTCAGCTCTTCCTGGTTATTGAACCGCCCGGTAATGGGCGACCCGCTCTACAGCCAGATGAAGCAGCACAACAACGCTGCCGGCGTGATGGGACGCGTGAAGAAAGTTCTGCGCCGTCGCTATCAGCACCAGGTGTTGCTGTCCCGTGTAACTGATACCGGCAAGCTGCGTAACATCGCCATTGCTCAGGGCTTCACGGATTTCGTTCGACTGCTGTCGGGCTACGACGCCATTATTCAGGTCGGCGGATCGTTCTTCGTCGATCTTTACGGTGTGCCTCAGTTTGAGCACGCACTTTGCACATTCATGGCGAAAAAACCGCTGTTTATGATTGGTCACAGCGTCGGGCCGTTCCAGGATCCGCAGTTTAACCAGCTGGCAAACTATGTCTTCGGCCACTGCGATGCTCTGATCCTGCGTGAGTCGGTAAGCCTCGATATGATGAAACGCAGTGAGATTGACACCTCTAAAGTGGAACACGGGGTGGACACCGCCTGGCTGGTGGATCATCAGGACGACAGTTTCCAGGCGAGCTACGCAGTGCAGCACTGGCTGGACGTGGCGGCGAAACAGAAAACGGTCGCCATCACCCTGCGCGAACTCGCACCGTTTGATAAACGTTTAGGCACCACCCAGGCGGCGTATGAGAAAGCGTTTGCTGACGTAGTGAACCGTGTGCTGGACAGCGGATACCAGGTGCTGGCGCTTTCAACCTGTACCGGCATCGACAGCTATAACAAAGATGACCGCATGGTGGCGCTGAACCTGCGCAACCTGGTAAACGATCCGTCCCGTTATCACGTAGTAATGGACGAACTGAACGACCTCGAGATGGGCAAATTGCTCTCAGCCTGTGACCTCACCGTGGGCACGCGTCTGCACTCGGCGATCATTTCGATGAACTTTGGCACGCCGGCCATTGCGATTAACTACGAGCACAAGTCAGCCGGTATTATGCAGCAGCTTGGCATGCCTGAAATGGCCGTTGATATTCGTCATCTACTGGATGGTTCGCTTGGCGCGATGGTGGGCGATACCCTGGGGCAATTGCCTGCCATCAATGAACGCCTGGCCGTCGCGGTGAAAGCCGAGCGCGAGAAGGGAATTGGGATGGTGAAATCGGTGCTCGACCGCGTCCGGGAGGGGAAATGAAGGTTGGTTTCTTCTTACTGAAATTTCCGCTGTCGTCTGAAACCTTTGTGCTGAACCAAATCACCGCGTTTATCGATATGGGATACGACGTGGAGATCATCGCCCTGCAAAAGGGCGATACACAAAATACCCATGCGGCGTATACGCAGTATGGACTGGAGGCGAAAACCCGCTGGCTGCAGGACGAGCCCTCTGGAAGAGTAAATAAGCTGCGCCACCGGGCCAGCCAGACCTTACGCGGGATCCATCGTGCGTCGACCTGGCGCGCGCTGAATGTTTCCCGCTATGGCGCGGAATCGCGCAACCTGATCCTGTCTGCCATTTGTGGTCAAACGGCGCAGCCGTACCGCGCCGATGTGTTTATTGCTCACTTTGGCCCGGCTGGCGTGACCGCCGCCAAACTGCGTGAGCTGGGGGTGATTGACGGTAAGATTGCGACCATCTTCCACGGTATCGACATCTCCAGCCGCGAGGTATTGAACCACTACACGCCGGAGTATCAGCAGCTTTTCCGCCGTGGCGACATGATGCTGCCCATCAGCGACCTGTGGGCCGGGCGTCTGAAAAACATGGGCTGTCCGCAGGAAAAAATCACCGTTTCGCGTATGGGCGTGGATTTAGAGCGCTTTACCCGCCGCCCGGTCAAGGTGCCGGGAAAACCGCTGCAGATAATCTCTGTTGCGCGTCTGACGGAGAAAAAAGGTCTGCACGTCGCCATCGAAGCCTGCCGCCAGCTGCGAGCGCGCGGCGTGGATTTCCGCTATCGCATTCTCGGTATTGGCCCGTGGGAGCGTCGTCTGCGCACGCTTATCGAACAGTATCAGCTGGAAGATTACGTGGAGATGCCAGGTTTTAAGCCAAGCCACGAGGTGAAGGCCATGCTGGATGAGGCGGATGTATTCCTGCTGCCTTCCGTGACCGGCGCCGATGGCGATATGGAGGGGATCCCGGTTGCGTTAATGGAGGCGATGGCCGTCGGTATTCCGGTGGTGTCGACCCTGCACAGCGGGATCCCGGAGTTAATCAAGTCTGATTACTCCGGCTGGCTGGTACCGGAGAATAATGCGATGGCCCTTGCGGATCGTTTAGCCGAATTTAGCGGCATCGACCAACAGGCGCTGGAGCCCGTTATCCACAACGCCCGACAAAAAGTTGAAGCAGATTTTAACCAGCAGGTGATTAATCGCCAGTTAGCGAGCCTGCTGCAAACGTTGTAACGCCGAGGTTGTATGCTGAAAAAGATTACCCGACGCACCTTTGTCTCTTCTTTATCCGTCCTGGCGGCTACGCCGCTGCTGTCGTCCCGCATTGCGCGGGCGGCAACCGGAAAGACGGTCTCTGTTAACCAGTACAATAACAACGACTGGATCGCCGCCTTTAAGCAGGCGTTTAACGAAGGCGACACCGTTGTTGTCCCTGCCGGGCTCACCTGTAAAAACATCAATACGGGCATTTTCATTCCTGACGGTAAAACGCTGCTGATCCGCGGTGCGTTAACGGGCAATGGTCGCGGACGCTTCGTGCTGCAGGAAGGCAGTAAAGTGATTGGTGAAGGTGACGGCCGCACGGAGAACATTACGCTGGACATTCGCGGTTCAGACTGTGTGATTAAAGGGCTGGCAATGAGCGGCTTTGGACCGGTGACGCAGATCTACATTGGCGGCAAAAAGCCGCGCGTCATGCGCAACCTGCTGATTGATAACATCAGCGTAAGCCAGGCGAACTACGCCATCCTGCGCCAGGGATTCCATAATCAGATAGATGGCGCGCGCATCACTAACAGTAAATTCAGCCATCTCCAGGGCGACGCGATTGAGTGGAACGTCGCCATTAATGACCGTAACATCCTGATCTCCGATCATGTGATTGACAACATTAACTGTACGAACGGCAAGATCAACTGGGGCATCGGCATTGGTCTCGCCGGCAGCACCTACGACAACGATTATCCGGAAAAGCAAACCGTGAAGAACTTCGTGGTGGCAAATATCACCGGCAGCAACTGTCGTCAGTTAGTCCACGTCGAAAACGGTAAGCACTTTATTATTCGCAATATTAAGGCCAAGAATATCACTCCTGACTTCAGCAAGAAGGCGGGAATAGACAACGCCACGGTAGCCATTTATGGCTGTGATAATTTCATTATTGATAATGTCGATATGGTCAATAGTGCCGGCATGCTGATCGGCTACGGTGTAATAAAGGGCGACTATCTCTCGATACCTCAGAACTTTAAGCTGAACGACATTCGCCTGGATAATCGCCAGCTTGCGTACAAACTGCGCGGAATACAAATTTCCTCCGGCAACGCCACCTCCTTTGTGGCCATCACCAACGTTGAGATGCAGCGGGCTACGCTTGAGTTGCACAACAAACCGCAGCACCTCTTCTTGCGTAATATCAACGTGATGCAGGAAGCTGCCGTCGGCCCGGCGCTGAAGATGAATTTCGACCTGCGTAAGGATGTCCGAGGCAAGTTTATGGCTAAAGATGAGACCTTACTGTCGCTGGCGAACATCAAGGCTGTGAATGAGAAAGGGCAGAGCTCCGTGGATATTGACCGCGTGGACCAGCAGGTGGTGAATACGGAGCGGCTGAATTTTGCGCTCCCGCACAGATAATAGACAATTGTCTTTTTTTGCGACTATTCCTGGCACAGAAACGCGATCTATTCAGATTACAACTACTGTTTTTTGTGATGTGGTCCCCTAACATCATATAAGAATCACGGCAAATCATGCTGGCGAAAACAGGTTAAAGAGCTATAATTCGTCAACCATTTTAAGGTGGAAGAAATAATGATTAATTTGAAAGCAGTCATTCCGGTAGCAGGCCTGGGCATGCATATGTTGCCAGCCACAAAAGCCATTCCTAAAGAGATGCTGCCGATTGTCGACAAACCGATGATTCAATACATTGTCGATGAAATTGTTGCTGCAGGGATCAAAGAAATCGTCCTGGTTACGCACTCCTCCAAGAATGCGGTAGAAAACCACTTCGACACCTCTTACGAACTCGAAGCGTTGCTTGAGCAGCGCGTAAAACGCCAGCTGCTGGCTGAAGTGCAGTCTATCTGCCCTCCTGGCGTAACCATCATGAACGTGCGTCAGGCGCAGCCGCTGGGTCTGGGCCACTCCATTCTTTGCGCACGCCCGGTCGTGGGTGACAACCCGTTCATCGTTGTTCTGCCGGATATCATTATCGACAGCGCATCTGCCGATCCGCTGCGTTACAACCTGGCGGCAATGGTGGCGCGCTTCAACGAAACGGGCCGCAGCCAGGTGCTTGCTAAGCGCATGAAAGGCGATCTCTCTGAGTACTCTGTTATCCAGACTAAAGAAGCGCTGGAAACGGAAGGGCAGGTGAGCCGTATCGTTGAGTTTATCGAGAAACCGGATCAGCCGCAGACGCTGGATTCTGACCTGATGGCCGTTGGCCGTTATGTTCTCAACGCGGATATCTGGGCCGAGCTGGAAAAAACCGAGCCGGGTGCCTGGGACCGTATCCAGTTGACCGATGCGATTGCTGAACTGGCTAAGAAGCAGTCTGTTGATGCGATGCTGATGACCGGTGACAGCTACGACTGCGGTAAGAAACTGGGCTATATGCAGGCATTTGTGAAGTATGGCCTGCGTAACCTGAAGGAAGGTCAGAAGTTCAGAAGCCGGATTGAGAAGTTGCTGGCTAACGACTGATTCCTCTCTGTCTTTTGAATAAGCGGCAGTTATCATTTGGCTATGTAAAACATAACCAAAATGGTGACTGCCGTTTTTTGTTATTAATTATAATGATAACATGGGGTTATCTGATTCAAATCTCAGCAGCTTTGTAGCGATTTGTGCTTGTTTCTGAGGTCGTTTAGGACGACAATTAACGGCAGTTTTTGTCTGAATCCAGACCAGAAAATCATTTATTCAAACTTTGCTCAGTGCACTGGTAGCTGTTAAGCCAGGGGCGGTAGCGTACAAAATTTCTGAAGCCGATATTAATTACCCGGTATCAGAACGCGAATATCTCGACAAATTCAATAGACGGAACAGAACACGTGAAAATTCTTGTGACGGGCGGGGCCGGCTTTATCGGCTCAGCAGTGGTACGACATATTATTAAAAATACCCAAGATGAAGTCGTAAATGTGGATAAACTGACGTATGCCGGCAACCTTGAGTCGCTTACCGAAGTGAGTGATAGCGCCAGATATGTTTTTGAGCATGCGGACATTTGCGACAAGAGTGCCATGGATCGTATCTTTGCTGAGCATAAGCCGGATGCCGTTATGCACCTGGCGGCTGAGAGTCATGTCGATCGTTCCATCACCGGCCCGGCCGCGTTTATTGAAACCAATATTGTCGGTACCTATATATTGCTGGAAGCGGCTCGTGCTTACTGGTCCACTTTAGATGATGCGGCGAAGAAGGCGTTTCGTTTCCATCATATCTCTACCGATGAAGTGTATGGCGATTTGCCGCACCCGGACGAGTACCCGGTTTCTACTGATCTGCCGCTCTTTACCGAAACCACAGCTTATGCGCCGAGCAGCCCGTATTCTGCGTCTAAAGCGTCCAGCGATCACCTGGTTCGTGCCTGGCTGCGTACCTATGGGTTCCCGACCATAGTCACTAACTGCTCCAATAACTACGGCCCGTATCATTTCCCTGAGAAACTGATCCCGCTGGTCATCCTGAATGCGCTCGACGGCAAACCACTGCCAATTTATGGCAAAGGTGACCAGATCCGCGACTGGTTGTATGTTGAAGATCATGCGCGTGCGCTCTACACCGTCGTAACCCAGGGTAAGACGGGTAAGACTTACAACATCGGTGGGCATAACGAAAAGCAGAATCTGGATGTGGTACACACCATTTGCGATCTACTGGATGAAATTGTTCCGAAAGAGGGCTCTTATCGCGACCAGATCACTTATGTTGCTGATCGCCCTGGGCATGACCGCCGCTACGCGATTGACGCACATAAAATTGGTGTTGAGCTGGGTTGGAAGCCGGAAGAGACGTTTGAAAGTGGAATTCGTAAGACTGTGGAATGGTATCTTAATAATCAAGTTTGGGTAAAAAATGTTATGAATGGCTCATATCAAAATTGGGTAAAAAACAACTACGATAATAGATAAACGAGCATTTTTAACGTTTTTAAAGATAAATCTAACGAATTAAGTGAAAGTGAAAATGAAAATGGGAAGACGCAAAGGTATTATTCTCGCTGGCGGATCAGGCACTCGTTTATATCCCGTAACAATGGCCGTGAGCAAACAATTGTTACCAGTATACGACAAGCCAATGATCTACTATCCTTTGTCTACATTAATGCTTGCAGGTATCCGTGATATATTAATCATTAGCACTCCTCTTGAAACACCTCGATTTCAGCATTTATTAGGTGACGGAAGTAAATGGGGAATTAATCTTCAGTATAAAGTACAGGAAAGTCCAGACGGTCTTGCCCAGGCTTTTATCATTGGTGAAGAATTTATCGGTGATGATTGCTGTGCCCTAATTCTTGGCGATAATATTTTTTATGGGCATGATTTGCCGAAAGAACTTGAAATAGCTATGCAGCGTCAGTCGGGGGCAACAGTCTTTGCATATCATGTTACTGACCCAGAACGGTATGGCGTAATCGAATTTGATAAGCAAGGCAAAGTGATTTCTCTTGAAGAAAAACCAACTCAACCAAAGAGTAGCTATGCTGCAACAGGTCTTTATTTCTACGATCGTCAGGTGATTGAGATGGCAAAAAAATTAAAGCCTTCAGCACGCGGTGAATTAGAAATTACTGATATCAATAATATTTATATGCAGCAGGATGAACTATCTGTTGCGCTGATGGGGCGTGGTTATGCCTGGCTTGATACCGGAACACATGAAAGTTTAATCGAAGCAAGTAACTTCATCAGAACGCTCGAGACTCGTCAGGGGCTGAAAGTATCTTGCCCTGAAGAAATCGCTTATCGTAAAGGGTTCATTACTGCCGAACAAGTACGTGATCTTGCTAAACCGTTGGGTAAAAATGATTACGGAGCTTATCTTTTACGAATGGTTGAACATGATTTATAGTTATGAAGTCTTAATAAAACGCAATGCAAAGTTTATAAGCATTTAAGGTCAATCAAATGAGTAACAATAAAATCACTGTTTTTGGGGCTGGCGGTTTTATCGGTTCGGCAGTATATGATAAATTCGAAAAAGAAGGATTTGTCGTCACAAAGGGTAATTGGCAATGTTTAGATTTTTCAGGTCAATCACTAGGCACAGTAATTTACTGTTGTGGTGTTGGTGATTGCAGGCGAACCGATGATGTTATTTACTCTCATGTTGATGCATTGCGTAATATTGTAAAAACTGCAGATTACGATTCATTAGTTTATGTTTCTTCTACACGAGTTTACCTTAATAACGCTGAATCATCTGAGACAGCATCATTGCATCTTTCGTTCGACGATAAACGCTGCTTATTCAATCAGGTAAAATTACTGGGGGAAAGTGTTGCTCTCGCACAAAACAAACCTTGTTTAGTTGTTCGACCCTCAAATGTTTATGGAAAGGCTTTCAATAGTCCACTTTTCCTGCCCTCATTAGTTCGCGATGCAGTTACAAAAGGGGAAATTAACCTTTTCGTTTCTCAAGATTACGAGAAGGATTATATTTATATAGATGATTTAGTCGATTTTATATTCAAAGGCATTCAGAACAACGTTACTGGAACGTATAACATCGCTTCAGGTGAAAATGTTAGTGCAAAGAAATTAGTAGACATCATTGAAGCATACACGAAATGCAAATCTGTCTGGCACCCGATTAATAGCGAAGATCGTTTTCCCGTGATTAATATAAACAAATATAAATCGTTAAATTTCTCTCCGCGAAAAGTAGAAAGCCTTTTAATTGAGATGATCCATGAGTTTAGGAAAGAGTTTGCTTGCTAAAATCGAAAAGGTTAATAATGTTGTTGTTGGTTTAGGAACTAACCTTGCGGGAAATATAATTATGTTCCTAACAACAATATATATAACGAATAATGTTACAGAGCAAGTTTATGGAGAGTTTAGATTAACCTTTGCTCTGATCTCGATACTCGTATTAGCCTTAATGTTAGGTAGAGACAGTTCTGTACTCTATTTTTTCCAAAAAGAGCAAAAGGACAGTGTTATTTTCGAAGAGGCGATGAGTGGCTTGCTGCTTATTACTGTCGGTTGCATCATCTTATACATCTTTGATGGGTTTTTTATTAGAACTCTATTGAGTAATCAAGTTAGTAAAGACAGTTATCATTTATCATTATTGATGATCCCTTTATGGGCTGCCTATAATCTATTGACGCCTGTAGTCAGATTAAAGGGCTTTGTTAACTCCAGTTTTATATTGTCAAATTTATTACAACGACTTCTGCGCTTTCCATTTTTAGTAATATTTATTGTATTAGGCTACAACGGTTTTGCAGGGCTAGCCTGGAGTATGATATTGTCACAGATTCTTCTTCTGGGAATCTTGATATATTATTTATCTTCTGTGGTTGAATGGACTTCTCCATCTATCAAAAGTTTTGTCAAACGATTTGGGTATGCATTAAGTCTGGGCGTTAACTCAATTATGCTTGCCATTGCAGGCAAGATAGACGTTTTAATCCTTGGTAAACTGTCCTCAGTTGTAGATGTAGCTGTATATGACATTGTGACCTCCTTGGCCATCGTCTGTCTGTTCCCCTATATTGCCTTATCAAAATCCTTTGAGCCAAAATTATATCAATACTTCAACCACCAAGAGAAACATGATTCCTATCGTTTGAATTTATCACTGGCAATGACGCTGACCACATTAGGTGGCCTTTTTTTCATTATTTTCAGCCGAGAAATCCTTGCGTTATTTGGTAAAGAATACGTTCGGGGCGATTATGCCTTTTTATTGGTATCCGTGTCTTATATCCTTATCAGTTGCTGGGGAGCTGTAAGCGAATGGATGACAATGAATGGCTATGCGAAGTATAATCTCGTATTCCTTATTTTAAGCGCAATGATAAATATTACATTATGTTATATGTTAATTCCTTTATATGGTTTAACTGGAGCAGCTCTTGCTCTTGGCATTGGACTGTTTATTTCTAAGATGATGGCATTTATTTTTATCATGTTTAAAGGGCCAGTTTTAAAACTTATTGCAGGTCCCTTTGAACTTATACGTATTGTGATTTGTATCGCAATTGCTATTTATTTTCGTGATCAAGCGTTTTTAATTAAAAGCGGAATCTACTGCATCACCGGGTTAGCGTTTATATTAAGTGATCCAAAGATAAGAAATTACATTCTTAAGAGAATTAAAAATAAAAAGGTTGCTGCATGATTATATACATTGCAGTTAGTGTATTTATTGTCTTACTCCTGTTGACTGCAACAATTCCTGTTTTTCAGAAATTTGAAAAGCTGCTTGTCTTTTTTTCATTCATAGCAATCTGGCTCATAGTTTCTTTCAGCGCTAATGTTGGTCCTGATTATGAATCATATAAATTTATGTATGATTCACTTAATGAGAATTTTTTTCTTCAAGAGTTTTTGTTTCGTCAGTTTGGATATTTCTTTAGAGTAAATCATTTTCCATTCTCTGTATTTTATTTTTCACTGACTTCGATCTATATATTTTTAATCTACCGAATATTTATTCGCTATAAAAATGTTGCGGTGTTGAATCTGCTAATTTTCATAATTATGCCTTACGGTCTAATCGAAGGGGGATTCAATTATTTACGTCAAAATATTGCAGTGGCATTATTTTATTTGTCAGTGGTCTTTATCGTTCAGAAAAAATTCATTCGCTATTCTTGCTACAATGCCATTGGCATCTTGTTTCATAAGTCCGCGTGCATTCTTATTCCATTGTACTTTGTCATACAAATGAAACTAAGTACAAGAAAGTATTTCCTCATTTATTTCATTGTACTGGTTGCGACATTAAGTCTTGAAGTCCCATTTATCAAGAACAGTTTACTTATTCTTTTAGGCAGTATACCTGGGTATGGCGGCACTTATGTAAACTTTAGAGATGGTGAGTTCCTAAATGCTTTAAGTACCAAAGGTATTTTTAGTTATGTATATCAATGTATACCTATTTTATTACTTATACTGTATAAAAATAAAGTCGTTATTACACGTAATGAACAGATCCTTTTTAATATAACTTATTTATCGCTCATAACATTGACCATGGCCTTAGAATTAAGAATCATGCTTCGCGTAGAGTATTATTTCATCCTCGCGAAGGTATTCACATTGCCATTATTAGTTAGGTTGTGTAGTAATAACAAATCACGAACAGTGTTCGTGTTGTCATTGATTGTGTATTTTTCTTTATATTTTGTTGCTGTTTATATGACAGGGTTAGAGAAAAACTTACTACCGTATAAATCTGTGTTAGGGTTCGAGGTTGATTAATGGATGAAGTTGTGCGCAAAAAAATACTTTTAATATCTCCCGTATTCTTCGGCTATGAAAAAAAAATACAAAGAGAACTGGAAGTTCAGGGATGGGATGTCACTTTCAGTGACACAAGACCTTCTAACACTTTTCTTACAAAATTATTAATCCGTTTAGGATTTAATTTTTTAATACGTAATCAGTTGAAGAATCATCATTCAAATATTCTTGAATTGATAAAGAATAACAACTTCTCGAAAATACTGTTCGTTAATCCTGAGGGCTTTGGCGAACGTTTTTTCCAGGCTTTACGTTGCATTTCACCAGATGTCGATATTAGATTATATTTGTGGGATTCTATTGATAATAAACCACTCATAAAGACAACCTTAAAATTTTATAATAAATGCTTCACTTTCGATCGCTCAGATGCAGCACAACTCAAGAATTTTAACTTCCTGCCTCTCTTTTATTCAAAGGAGTATGAAAACATTAATCTAAAATTAAAACGTGATTATGATTTTGTTTTTATTGGCACAGTTCATAGTCAACGAATGAAGGTAGTAGAATATTTCAGAACTTGGGCAGAACAGCAAAAAAAGAATTTTTTTTATTATCTATTCGTCCAAAGTCGAATTATTTATTGGGTCCGTCGTTTAACGGATGTAAATTTTGCCCAATATAAAGGCTATACATTTAGTTTTAAGTCTCTTTCAGTTGAAGAAATTCTTAATATTTTTTCCTCGACAAAAGCAGTTATAGATATAGAGCATGATAAACAAAATGGTTTAACAATGAGAACATTTGAAGTGCTTGCATCTGGGATTAAGCTCATTACAACTAATAAAGATATTATTAATTATGATTTGTATCATCCCGATAATGTGTATATCATCGATCGCTATAATATTGACTTTGAGTCTGCTTTTTTGGCTACTCCTTTTAAACCGTATTCTCCTGAGGTTATAGGAAAGTACAAATTAAGTTCATGGATAGAATCGCTAGTCGAATAAATGTGAAAGCTAAAAAATTATGAAGAAAATATTAACAATTGGATATTATGCCGATTTCTCACGTTTCTTTAAAGAAATCAAAAAGGAGGCTTTGAAAATATCTGCAGATTATTCTTTTCTGCATATTAATTTGCATTTGAGCGGATATATATATTCATTAACTCATGGGCAAAAATCGATTTATCTACCTTGGGCTGCTTCACGGGAGTTTTCTCATACTGGTCAAAATGAAATTAAACCAGAAATGTTGGAGCAGTTTATCCAATACCATGTAAAATTGAATCCAGGTATTGACAAAACAAAATTGTTGAAACAGGCACGTAAATACTATAATTATCTCGAAAATTTAATAAACAATTACGAGCCAGATTTAATTATTGCTAGTGGCGATTCTCGTATGCCGGTCGAGATCCTGCAATTTATAGCTGAGCAGCGAGCTCTACAGATATTGCATTTCGAACAGGCACCGCTCGGTCGGACTATCCTAGATAAAAATGGTGTTAATGCGAACTGTTCATGCAGAGACATTGATACTATTAATATTGAAAGCATAAATTCAAGTGAAGAAATTATTCCATTTAGAGAAGTGAAATGGACTGGCTATAAAAAATACCGCGTTATAGATATCTTTATAGAGAAATTTTTACCTTTTCTTCAACCCATCGAACATATAAGGCCAAAACGTAAGCTTGTTGCGAAACAATTTTATGAAAGTCTGACGGCAAGCCGATTTCCAGGTAAGACGGAAAATATGCAAAACATATATCTCCTCGTCCTCCAGGTTCCTGACGATGTCAATATGATTTATCATAGTCCCTATTTTAAAAATCATTGTGAAATTGTAAAAGCCGTGCACCGCGCGATGCCAGTAGGCAGTATCCTCGTTGTCCGGGAACATCCTTTATATAAGCAACTCTACGAATCGGAATTATATGCTTATATTAATGAGCACAGCAATATCTATTTTGATTACTCGGCTCGTTTGGTTGACGCGATGAATGTTGCAGATGTTGTAGTTGTCAATAATTCTACAGTAGGATTAGAATCTATAGAGATAGGGAAGCCTGTTGTAGTGCTGGGTAATGCTTATTATGATCATTTTCCCTTATGCTATAAATTTAATGGTGAAAACCTTATGCAGCTACTTGCAAATGCTGCCTCTGAACCAACTGAAGAAGCTTTTAATCTTAGAAAATTATATTTAATTTATCTTTTTAACCATTATTTTGTACCCGGTCATTTTAGAGATGTAAAAGGTCCTGCACCGCGTAATATTGCCAAATGGATAAGTGAAAATGTACATTAAAATATTGTGGCTTTTCAGGAATTTCCTCTATAAATTTTTTCTTTTCAAAAAGGCAGGTGCGTACGGATATATTGGGAAGCCAATCTATTTTACGGGATTGAACAAGGTTAGTGTAGGGAATAAATTTCGACTTTATCCAATGTGGCGATTCGAAATATTAGAAACAGGTACGGTAACTATTGAGGATGATGTATCAATAGGACAGTTTTTTCATTTGGTTTCATTAGGAAGTGAATTGGTTATAAAAAAAGGAACTGTGATTTCTGCAAATGTTCTCATCACTAACTCCGACCATAATTTTACAGAAATTAATGTTCCTATTTATCAACAGCCAATGAATAATAAAATAACAACTATTGGAGAAAATTGTTTTATTGGGGCTGGAGCTAAAATTCTCGCAGGAACAACATTGGGTAAACAATGCATCGTTGGTGCAAATTCAGTTGTGAAAGGTGATTTTCCTGATTATTGTGTGGTATCCGGTATTCCCGCGAAAATAATTAAAAAATACGATGTTGAATCTAAACGATGGTTAACTGTTTAATCTGGAGATTGTATGTTAGTGCATGATACTTCCGTGGCTGGTTGTAAGATCATTGAGCCTAAAGTTTTCGGTGATGAGCGTGGTTTTTTTTTAGAGGTTTTTGAAAAAAAACGCTACGCTGAAATTCTTGGGGAGGATGTCTCTTTTGTGCAAGACAATTATTCTCGTTCTAGAAAAAACGTATTACGTGGGATGCATTTCCAAAAGACCTTTCCACAAGGTAAGCTTGTCCGTGTCGTTCGTGGGGAAGTATTTGACGTCGCGGTTGATATCCGCCCAGATTCACCGACCTTTGGCCAATGGGAAGGCGTACTTCTTTCCGAGAGTAATAAAAAACAATTCTGGATCCCGCCAGGTTTAGCCCATGGCTTCCTGGTGTTATCAGAAATTGCTGATTTTGAATATAAATGCACCGACTATTATCATCCAGAAGACGAGGGTTGCTTACTCTGGAATGATCCCGATGTAGGCATTAGCTGGCCCGAAGTAGAACCGCTGCTGTCGGAGAAGGATGCGAAGGGACTTTTACTAAAAGAGCTTTTATCAACGTTATAAAACTAAATAGTCTGTTTCGTATTTTCCGGCCATGATAAGTTATGATATTGCTTTGTGTTGAACTATTTTATTAATGTGCAGTAAAAAACACCTGACAGGAGTATGTAATGTCCAAGCAACAGATCGGCGTTGTCGGTATGGCAGTGATGGGGCGCAACCTGGCGCTCAACATCGAAAGCCGTGGTTATACCGTCTCCGTTTTCAACCGCTCCCGTGATAAGACTGAAGAAGTGATTGCCGAAAACCCAGGCAAGAAACTCGTTCCTTTCTATACGGTAAAAGAATTTGTTGAGTCTCTGGAAACGCCCCGTCGTATCCTGTTAATGGTAAAAGCAGGCGCGGGTACCGATGCTGCAATTGACTCCCTGAAGCCTTACCTTGAAAAAGGTGACATCATCATTGATGGCGGTAACACCTTCTTCCAGGACACCATTCGTCGTAACCGTGAGCTGTCCGCTGAAGGCTTCAACTTCATCGGTACCGGAGTTTCCGGTGGTGAAGAGGGCGCGCTGAAAGGCCCATCTATTATGCCTGGCGGCCAGAAAGAAGCGTACGAGCTGGTTGCACCAATTCTGACTAAAATTGCAGCCGTTGCTGAAGATGGCGAACCTTGTGTGACCTATATCGGTCCGGACGGTGCGGGTCACTATGTCAAAATGGTGCACAACGGCATCGAATACGGCGATATGCAGCTGATTGCAGAGGCATACTCCCTGCTGAAAGGCGGCCTGAATCTCTCTAACGAAGAGCTGGCTGAAACCTTTACCGAGTGGAATAAAGGCCAGCTGAACAGCTACCTGATCGACATCACCAAAGATATCTTCACGAAAAAAGATGAAGAGGGTAAATACCTGGTTGATGTGATTCTGGACGAAGCTGCGAACAAAGGTACCGGTAAATGGACCAGCCAGAGCTCTCTGGATCTGGGTGAACCGCTGTCTCTGATCACCGAATCCGTATTTGCGCGTTACATCTCTTCCCTGAAAGAACAGCGTGTTGCGGCATCCAAAGTGTTGTCTGGCCCACAGGCTAAACCCGCCGGTGACAAAGCGGAATTCGTCGAGAAAGTTCGCCGTGCTCTGTACCTGGGTAAAATCGTCTCCTACGCGCAGGGCTTCTCTCAGTTGCGTGCCGCGTCAGACGAGAACAACTGGGATCTGAACTACGGTGAGATTGCTAAGATCTTCCGCGCAGGTTGCATCATTCGTGCACAATTCCTGCAGAAAATCACCGATGCTTATGCGGAAAACGCGGGTATTGCTAACCTTCTGCTGGCGCCATACTTCAAGAAGATTGCCGACGAATACCAGCAGGCGCTGCGTGATGTTGTGGCCTACGCTGTGCAGAACGGTATTCCTGTTCCGACCTTCTCCGCAGCAGTGGCGTACTACGACAGCTACCGTGCTGCCGTTCTGCCTGCGAACCTGATTCAGGCACAGCGCGACTATTTTGGCGCGCATACCTATAAGCGTACTGATAAAGAAGGTGTATTCCATACCGAATGGATGGAATAAGTTAAATAAGGCGTTGTAATTAAGGCCCGGAGCTCGTCTCCGGGTTTTTTTTACGCGAAATTTGGCTCGCGATACTCGAAGTAGTCTGAATGTCATCCTGCGAGCAGGGATTACTCCTGGTTTGCCTTGACAGTTCTGTTAGCCAGGAGGTACAAAGCCCAACAGTCAGGTTTATCGCGATGGTCAGGCGGCCATCAGTACAGTTAACTCACAGAAGTCATTAGCGAATGAAAATAACAATCTCCGGAACAGGCTATGTCGGTCTCTCAAACGGCATTCTGATTGCCCAGAACCATGAAGTGGTTGCGCTGGACATCGTACAGTCCAAAGTGGATATGCTGAATCAGAAGAAATCGCCGATTGTAGACAAAGAAATCCAGGATTACCTTTCGAACAAACCGCTGAATTTCCGTGCTACCACCGATAAAGAAGATGCTTATCGTGATGCGGACTTTGTCATCATTGCGACCCCAACAGACTACGATCCAAAAACCAACTATTTCAACACTTCGACAGTTGAAGCGGTGATCAAAGACGTTATCGCGATTAACCCGAATGCAGTGATGATCATTAAGTCGACCATTCCGGTCGGTTTCACTAAATCAATCAAAGAAGAGTTGGGTATTGATAATGTCTTCTTCTCGCCAGAGTTTCTGCGCGAGGGCAGGGCGTTATACGATAACCTGCACCCATCCCGTATCGTGATCGGTGAGCGCTCTGAGCGCGCGAAGCGTTTTGCTGCTCTGCTTCAAGAAGGTGCAATCAAGAAAGATATTCCGGTGCTGTTTACCGATTCCACCGAAGCCGAAGCGATCAAGCTGTTCGCGAATACCTACCTGGCAATGCGCGTGGCTTACTTCAACGAGCTGGACAGCTATGCCGAGAGTCTGGGCCTGAATACCCGCCAGATCATCGAAGGCGTGTGCCTCGACCCGCGTATCGGCAACCATTACAACAACCCGTCGTTTGGTTACGGCGGCTACTGCCTGCCTAAAGATACGAAACAGTTGCTGGCGAACTATCAGGCTGTGCCAAACAATTTGATTTCAGCGATTGTTGATGCAAACCGTACGCGTAAGGACTTTATTTCCGATTCCATTCTCGCGCGTCAGCCGAAAGTGGTGGGCGTATATCGCCTGATCATGAAGAGCGGTTCTGATAACTTCCGCGCCTCTTCCATTCAGGGGATCATGAAGCGTATTAAGGCTAAAGGCGTTCAGGTGATTATTTATGAGCCAGCGATGCAGGAAGATGAATTCTTCCATTCCCGTGTGATTCGTGACCTGGATGCATTCAAACAGGAAGCGGATGTGATTATCTCTAACCGTATGGCGGAAGAACTGGCCGACGTGGCGGATAAAGTGTATACCCGCGATCTGTTTGGTAGCGACTGAGTCTCTGCTTAAGGCGCATAAAAAAACCGGCACTTGCCGGTTTTTTGTTTTTATACTTTGTAGAAGTCGCGATACCAGTCAACGAAATTCTTCACGCCTTCTTTAACGGAAGTCTGCGGTTTGAAGCCAATAACGTCATACAGCGCTTTAGTATCTGCGCTGGTTTCCAGTACATCACCCGGCTGGATTGGCATCATATTCTTTTCTGCCTCTATCCCGAGCGCCTCTTCAAGAGCCGTAATGTAATCCATCAGTTCAACCGGAGAGCTGTTTCCGATGTTATAGACGCGATAAGGCGCAGAGCTGGTTGCCGGAGAACCGGTTTCAACGGTCCAGTTTGCATCGGCCTGAGGGATAACATCCTGCAGACGGATAATGGCTTCGGCGATATCATTAATGTAAGTGAAGTCGCGCTTCATCTTACCGTAGTTGTAGACATCAATGCTTTTGCCTTCAATCATCGCTTTGGTGAACTTAAACAGCGCCATATCCGGACGACCCCACGGACCGTACACGGTAAAGAAACGCAGGCCCGTCGTGGGCAGGTTGTACAGGTGGGAATAGGTATGCGACATCAGTTCATTGGCTTTTTTGGTCGCGGCATAAAGTGAGACAGGGTGATCGACCGAATCGTCAGTCGAAAAAGGCATCTTACGATTCAGACCGTAAACGGAGCTGGAAGACGCATACAGAAGATGCTGTACCTTGTGATGGCGACAGCCTTCCAGCACGTTGAGGTGCCCTACCAGGTTGGCATCTGCATAGGCGTGAGGATTTTCAAGCGAGTAGCGTACACCGGCCTGTGCGGCCAGGTGGATGACGCGATCAAATTTCTCACGGGCAAACAGTGCGGCCATGCCTTCACGGTCGGCCAGGTCAAGCTTGTGGAAGGCGAAATTCCCGGATTTCAGTAAATCCAGACGTGCCAGCTTGAGATTGACGTCGTAATAGTCATTCAAATTATCAATTCCGATAACCTCATGCCCGGCATCCAGCAAGCGTTTGCTGACATGCGATCCGATAAAACCTGCCGCGCCCGTGACTAAAAATTTCATATCTTCCTCGTTAACTCTTCGTTCTTGTCGATGCCTGAGACATCAGAATTGCTATATGATAGCGCGTTGGCCGCGAGTTATATAACCCATCTTTCCGATATAACTCATCGGATTCTGATAGAAAAATCGCTGGCAACAGATACACTATGTAGACATCACTATTTTTGCCCTTTTTCATCTGTTAGGGATTGTATGACGCAGAACAACAATACTCCGGTTAATAGCAGTAATGGTGCGGAGCAAATTGATTTACTTGATTTAGTGCTACAGCTGTGGCGTGGAAAGTGGGTAATTGGCGCTTTTGTTGCTGTTTTTATCATCATTGCGGGTATTTATATCACCATTGCAAAAGAAAAATGGACCTCGTCCGCCATCATTTCCCAGCCGGATGCGGCGCAGATTGCCACTTACGCGAATGCACTGAATATCCTTTATGGTAGTGCTGCTCCTTCAATGCAGGATATTCAAAACCGTGCCATTGGTCGTTTCAATTCCTCATTTTCTGCTTTAGCCCAGGCGCTCGAAAACCAGGAGATTCCAGAAAAGCTGACCATCGATGCTACCGTTAAGGGGCAACCTCTGCCGTTAAGCGTCTCCTATACCGGGGAGTCGGCAGAAGCGGCGCAAAAGCAGTTGGCTCAGTACATCCAACATGTAGACGAGCAAACGGCGAAGGAACTTGCTCTCGATCTCAAAGACAACATTAAGCAGCAGATCACCAGCCAGAACGACTCCCTTGAAAACCAGGAGAAAGTTGCTCAGGAGCAGAAAGAACTGCGTATTAAACAGATTTCTGAGGCGCTTAAGAACGCGGAAGCTGCGAAAATTACCACTCCGCAGATCCAGCAAACCCAGGACGTGACTCAGGAAACCATGTTTCTGCTGGGGAGCGAAGCGCTGAAATCCATGATTGATAACGAAGCGTCTCGTCCTCTGGTCTTCTCTGGCGCTTACTACCAGACTAAGCAAAACTTACTGGATATAGAGAAGTTAAACGTGAACCCGGATACCATCCATGTTTATCGTTACGTTATGAAGCCGGATCTTCCCGTCTATCGTGATAGCCCGAAAAAGGCCATCGCGTTAATTCTGGCGGTCTTGCTCGGTGGGATTATCGGTTCTGGTGTGGTTCTCGGCCGCAACGCATTGCGGAACTACAAACCAAAAGCGTGATTCTCATCAGATAAAAAAACCGGGGACATTCCCCGGTTTTTTTATTTATGTCTCTTACGTAGATTCTCAATCACCGCCGTCAAATTAAGCTCCTGATCCTGCAGCAGTACCAGCAGGTGATACATCAAATCCGACGCCTCGTTCGTCAGCTCCTCGCGGTCATGCACGGTCGCGGCCAGTGCTGTCTCAACGCCTTCTTCCCCCACCTTTTGCGCGATACGTTTGGTTCCGCTGGCGTAGAGTTTCGCCGTATACGAACTTTCAGGATCCGCCGTTTTACGCTCAGCGAGTAACTGTTCCAGCTGATACAGGAACAGCCACTGGTGGCTTGCGTCGCCGAAGCAGCTGCTGGTGCCCTTGTGGCAGGTTGGGCCGATCGGATTCGCCAGTACCAGAAGCGTATCGTTATCGCAGTCCGGCGTAATGCTGACTACATTCAGGAAATGGCCAGAGGTTTCCCCTTTGGTCCACAAGCGTTGTTTGGTACGCGAGAAAAAGGTGACCTTGCCGCTGTCGATGGTTTTGGTTAGTGCATCCTGGTTCATATATCCCAGCATCAGCACTTCACCTGAGACGGCATGCTGTACAACCACCGGCAGTAATCCGTCAGTTTTTTCCCAGTCCAGTTGTGCCTGTTGTTGCTCTGTTAACATACCCTGATCTCCACGCCCTGGTCGGCCAGGTACGTTTTTAACTCACCAATATTGATAATCTGTTTGTGGAACACAGAGGCCGCCAGCGCGCCGTCAACGTTTGCATCGCGGAAGGCTTCAAGGAAGTGTTCCATGGTGCCTGCACCGCCGGAAGCAATCAGCGGTACGTGGCAGACCGCGCGGACTTTTTTCAGCTGCTCAAGGTCATAGCCGTTACGCACGCCGTCCTGGTTCATCATGTTCAGCACAATTTCGCCTGCGCCACGTTTCTGGACTTCCTGCACCCAGTCCAGCGTCTCCCATTGGGTTACGCGGGTCCGGCTTTCGTCGCCGGTGTACTGGTTGACATGGTATTTACCCGTTGCGGCGTCATACCAGGTGTCAATCCCCACAACAATACACTGTACGCCAAAGCGATCGGCCAGACGGGTAATCAGCTCCGGGTCTGCCAAAGCAGGGGAGTTAATGGAAATCTTATCGGCACCAAAGGAGAGAATTTTTGCAGCGTCTTCCGCAGATTTAATCCCACCAGCCACGCAGAAGGGAATATCAATCACTTCTGCCACGCGCGCCACCCAGCTTTTATCCACAACGCGGCCATCGCTGGAGGCGGTGATATCGTAAAACACCAGCTCATCTGCGCCTTCTTCAGCGTAGCGTTTTGCCAGCGGGACGATATCGCCAATGATTTCGTGGTTGCGGAATTGCACGCCTTTCACTACCTGGCCGTCACGTACGTCCAGGCAAGGGATTATCCGTTTTGCCAGCATTGAATCGCCTCCGTCACAGTAAATTTACCTTCCAGCAGGGCCCGGCCCACAATCACGCCCTGTACGCCCGTTCCGCGCAGCGCGGCAATATCAGCGATATCACCAATACCCCCCGATGACTGGAAGGCCACCTGCGGATAACGCGCGCAGACTTCTTGGTATAAAGAAACGTTAGAGCCTGCCAGCGTGCCGTCGCGGGAGATATCGGTGCAAAGCACGTGCTTCAGGCCAACGGGCAGATACCTCTCAACCAGTTCTTCCAGCGTCACCCCAGAGTTTTCCTGCCAGCCGCTGACTGCAACCTGCTTGTTACCCTGTTCGTCGATACGAACATCCAGCGCCAGCACCAGCGCGTCAGCGCCAAAGCGGCGGAACCAGGCTTTAACCTTTTCAGGATCGTTAACGGCAGTCGAGCCGACGACCACACGCGCCACGCCAGCGTCCAGCAGCGCCGCAACGTCATCTTCCGTACGCACGCCACCGCCTACCTGGACGGGCACATCCACGCCGGCCACCAGTTTTTTAAGAAGTGGGATTTGACGTTTTGTCGGATCTTTTGCGCCGGTCAAATCCACAAGGTGCAGCACCTGCGCACCCTGGGCGGCGTAATCCTGCAGACGTGGCAAGGGGTCGTTACCGTAGTCGCGTTGCTGCCCGTAATCGCCCTGATGGAGACGGACAACCGTGCCGTCGATTAAATCTAAAGCGGGAATAATCATTACATCTCCAGGAAGTTTTTCAGCAACTGTGCACCTGCGGCACCGGAGCGTTCCGGGTGAAACTGCACGCCGAAGAAGTTATCTTTCTGCACCGCCGCGGTAAATGCTTCGCCGTAATTGCACTGGGCAATGGTGTACGTATTTACCGGCATGGCGTAGCTGTGCACGAAGTAAAAATAGGCCCCGTCTTCAATGCCGCGAAACAGTCTGTCACCGGCTTTGGCATAAACACGGTTCCAGCCCATGTGCGGCAGAGGCAGACCGTGATCGGTCATTTTCGGCACGTCTTCGTCGATAATCCCGAGCAGATCAACGCCGTTGCTCTCTTCACTGCGTCGGCCCAGCAGCTGCATGCCGAGACAAATTCCCAGCACCGGTTGAGTACAGGCTTTGATGAGACTCACCAGCTCGCGCTCGTGGATCTGATCCATCGCCGCCTGCGCTGTCCCTACGCCGGGCAGAAAAAGCTTATCGGCGCGCAGTACGACGTCAGGGTCGCGACTCACGTCAGGTGCATAACCGTGACGGGCAATTGCCGATTTTACGGAGTTCAGGTTGGCGCATCCGGTATCCAGAATCACCACATTCATTACAGCACTCCTTTCGATGAGGGCAGGGCGTCACCTTCCACACGAATCGCCTGGCGAAGGGTACGGCCAAAGGCCTTGAACAGGCTTTCCACGCGGTGGTGGTCGTTCTTGCCCTTGGTCTTGAGGTGCAACGTCAGGCCCATGGTGTAGGACAATGAACGGAAGAAGTGTTCAACCATTTCGGTGCTGAGGTCGCCCACGCGCTGGTAGGTGAAATCCGCTTTGTATTCCAGGTGTGGGCGCCCGGAGATATCCATTGCGCAGCGCGCCAGGCACTCGTCCATCGGCAGCACAAAACCAAAACGGTTGATGCCGCGTTTGTCGCCGAGCGCCAGCTTCAGCGCTTCACCCAGCGCCAGGCCGGTATCTTCCACAGTGTGGTGATCGTCGATATACAAATCGCCTTTCACGGCGATCTCCATGCGGAAACCACCGTGGGTCGCGATCTGGTCCAGCATATGGTCAAAGAAACCCACACCGGTGTGGATCTTGCTGCCGCCTTCACGATCCAACCAGACCTTAACGTCGATTTGCGTCTCTTTGGTGTTGCGCTCAACGTGCGAGTAGCGGTCACGCTGCGTCAACTGCTCACCAATTTTTGCCCAGTTAAGGGTGGAACGGTCATAGCGCAGCCCGGAGATACCCATGTTCTCCGCCAGCGTAATATCGGTCATGCGATCGCCAATGACATAGCTATTGGCTTTATCCAGCACGTCATCCGCCAGGTAGCGTTCGACCAGCTTTACCTTCGGCTTGCGGCAGTCACATTCATCGGCAGGCAGGTGTGGGCAGATCAGCACCTCATCAAATTTAACGCCCTGAGAGGTCAGCACCTGCATCATCAGGTTATGCGGGCCGTCAAAATCCGCCTGTGGGAAACTGTCGGTACCCAGTCCGTCCTGGTTCGTGATCATCACCAGCTTATAGCCGGCTTTCTGCAGCTTGAGCAGCACCGGGATTACATCGGGTTCAAAAGCCAGTTTGTCGAAACGATCGACCTGAAAATCGGTTGGCGGCTCCGAAATAAGGGTACCGTCACGATCGATAAAGAGGGTCTTCTGGCTCATACTTTCTCCGCTTTCAGGGCGTCAATCACGCGCTGACTCTCTGCACGGGTGCCTACGGTAATACGCAAACAGCCGCTTAAGGATGGTTGTTTATTTTGGTCTCGTAAGATAATGCCCTGATCCCATAAAGATTTAAATACGGCACTCGACGCGGTAAAGCGTACCAGGATGTAGTTGGTTTCAGAGTCGAATACCTGCTCCACGCAGGGAATATCTTTCAGGGCAGTGACCAGATACTGCCGTTCTTCAAGAATTTGTGCCACGCGTTCGCGCATTGCTTTGATCCCCTGAGGGGCCAAAGCCTGCGCCGCAATGTCGGCAACCGGCGTAGAGAGTGGATATGGCGCAATCACTTTCATCAGCAGGTCGATGACTTCTTTATTGGCCAGCGTAAAGCCGCAGCGCAGGCCTGCGAGGGCGAAAGCTTTTGACAGCGTACGCAGTACAACCAGGTGCGGGTACTCCTCGAGCCAGCCAGCCAGCGTCGCCTGCGGGCAGAACTCAATATAGGCTTCGTCAGCCACCACCAGCGCTTTACCGCGCGTCATCTCCAGCAGGGTTCGAATGTCCTGCGGGTTGATAATCTGCCCGGTCGGGTTATTTGGACTGCAGACGAACACCACTTTCACGCCGTCAAGATTGCCGGCAATCCCCTGCAGATCGAGCTGCCAGTCTTCCAGCGAAAGCACGTTACGGCACGCCACGCCAAAGGTTTCTGCGCTGACGCTGTACATTCCGTAGGTTGGCTGGCAGTACATCACCGCGTCTTTCCCCGGTTCGCAGAAGGCTCGGATCAGCAGTTCAATGCCTTCATCTGCACCCCGGCTGACCAGCACCTGCTCAGGCTTTACGCCTGCGTACCGGGCGTAATTTTCGATAACCGCTTTCGGCTGGCATTCCGGATAGCGGTTCAGCGTTTGCTGCGACAGCTCGAACTGTACGGCCGTCGGGTATTCGTTGGCGTTCAGCCAGACATCACCGTTGCCACCCAGACGACGAGCAGACTGATAAGGCGTCAGGCGACGGACATTTTCGCGGGCTAATTCTTCAATGCTCATGCTTACTCCTTCAGGGCTGCAACGCGCAGCGTAACGGCGTTTTTGTGGGCGGTCAGACGTTCGGCGGCGGCCAGGGTCTCAATGGTGGAGGCCAGAGAGGCAAACCCCTCGCGGGACAGCTCCTGTACGGTCATGCGTTTCTGGAAATCCGCCAGTCCGAGGCTCGAACAGGTTGATGTATAGCCGTAGGTTGGCAGAACGTGGTTGGTGCCGGAAGCGTAATCGCCGGCGGATTCCGGTGACCAGTCGCCAAGGAAGACCGAACCTGCGCTGGTAATGCTGTCAACCAGATCGCGCGCATTGCGCGTCTGGATAATCAGGTGTTCCGGGCCGTACTGGTTTGAGATGGCAATGCACTGCGCCAGATCGCGCGCCACAATCAGGCGGCTTGCTGAGAGTGCCTGGCGTGCCGTGTCGGCGCGCGGCAGGTCGGCAAGCTGACGTTCAACGGCTTCACCCACGCGTTTTGCCATATCCGCATCCGGCGTCACCAAAATAACCTGTGAGTCCGGGCCATGTTCTGCCTGGGATAACAGATCGGAGGCGACGAAGTCCGGCGTTGCACCGCTGTCGGCAATCACCAGCACCTCAGAAGGACCGGCAGGCATATCAATTGCGACACCGTCCAGACGCTGGCTGACCTGACGCTTTGCTTCGGTCACATACGCGTTGCCCGGGCCAAAAATTTTGTCCACTTTAGGAATGGATTCGGTGCCAAACGCCAGCGCGGAAATTGCCTGTGCACCCCCCACTTTATACACCGCCTGTACGCCACACAGTTTTGCCGCATAGAGAATTTCATCGGCAATCGGAGGCGGCGAGCACAGCATTACTTTCTGACAACCGGCGATGCGTGCCGGGGTTGCCAGCATTAATACGGTAGAGAACAGCGGGGCGGAACCACCGGGGATGTAAAGCCCCACCGACGCAACCGGACGCGTGACCTGCTGGCAGCGTACGCCGGGCACGGTTTCCACATCGACCGCCTGCAATATCTGCGCGGTGTGGAAGGTATCAATGTTTTTCACCGCGACGGCCATCGCCTGTTTGATCTCGTCACCGAGGCGGCTTTCCGCGTCCGTGATTTCCTGTTCGGTTACCTTTAAAGCGCCAACCTCGGTTTTATCAAACTTTGCGCTGTATTCCCGCAGCGCATCGTCGCCACGGGCTTTGACGTTATCAAGGATCTCGGCCACGGTGCGGGTAATGCTTTCTGAGGCAGAAATCGCCGGACGCATCAGCAGTGCGCGCTGTTGTTCTTGCGAACAATCGTTCCAGTTGATGATTGTGTTAAAGCTCATGGCCATCACTCCATCATCTTCTCAATTGGCAGCACCAGAATTGAGCTTGCGCCCAGCGCCTTCAGTTTTTCCATGGTCTCCCAGAACAGGGTTTCGCTACTGACCATGTGCATTGCGACGCGCTGCTGATCACCGGCCAGAGGCAGGATGGTCGGGCGCTCTGCGCCTGGCAGCAGGGCAATGACCTCATCAAGACGTTCGGTTGGCGCGTGCATCATGATGTATTTCGATTCACGGGCCTGAATCACGCCCTGAATACGGGTCAGCAGTTTGTCGATCAGCTGCTGTTTCGCATCGGCCATTTCGCCGTCGCGCTGGATAAGGCACGCTTTGGAGCGGTAAATCACTTCCACTTCGCGCAGACCGTTCGCTTCCAGCGTGGCGCCCGTAGAGACGAGGTCACAGATGGCGTCAGCCAGACCCGCGCGCGGCGCCACCTCAACAGAGCCGTTCAGCAGGCAGGATTTAAACTGTACGCCTTTCTGATCCAGGTAACGTTTTAACAGGTGAGGGTAGGAGGTGGCGATACGTTTGCCGTTCAGCGCGGCCGGGCCGTCCCAGGCTTCATCGACAGGCGTGGCCAGCGACAGGCGGCAGCCGCCGAAGTCCAGACGACGCAGGGTAAAATAGCGTGGATCTTCACCCTGGGCACGGCGGGTCAGGAGCTCTTCTTCCAGCACGTTTTCACCGATGATGCCGAGGTCAACAACGCCATCCATCACAAGGCCGGGAATATCGTCATCACGCACGCGCAAAATGTCGATGGGCATATTTTCAGCCAGGGCAATCAGGCGCTGGGTGTGCAGGTTGATTTTAATCCCGCAGCGGGCGAGCAGTTCGCGTGAATCATCACTCAAACGGCCTGATTTTTGAATAGCTATGCGTAAACGTGAGTTATCTAACATTCTGTTTTCCTCGTTAACCTGTTTTAACCTGTCTGAATTTGGTCCAAAAAAAAGCCCCCGGAAGAAGATCTTCCGGGGGCTTTTTCATGCGTTCATGCACCACTGGAAGATCCAAACGTCTTCCAGCACACATCGCCTGAAAGACTAGTCAGGATGATGGTGATGATGGTGGTGTTTAAATTGAACGCGTGTCATAAAATTCTCGATGAATGCTTATTCATTTGATGTCTTTTAACCTAAACCAGTTGTATGACTGATTGCAAGGGCTTTTTTTGATCATTAATTCATTTCATATTGACGCTATGAATTGTGTGTTCTGTCGGGCTGGCGTAGCCTTAAGAAAGACGAGTAAAAGTCAGGAGAATTCGCATGAAAAAGGTCGCGATTGTCGGTTTAGGTTGGCTGGGAATGCCGCTGGCGATGTCATTAGCCGCAAAAGGCTGGCAGGTGACCGGAAGCAAAACCACGGCGGATGGGGTAGAAGCGGCGCGCATGTGCGGTATTGACGGCGTCGAGCTGCGTCTGGAACCCGAACTGGTGTGTGATGCTGACGATCTGGACACGCTGATGAACGTTGATGCGCTGGTGATTACGTTACCGGCACGGCGCAGTGGCCCGGGCGAATCATTTTATCTGCAGGCGATGCAGGAGATTGTCGACAGCGCGCTGGCGCATCACGTCCCACGCATTATTTTTACCAGCTCAACCTCGGTCTACGGCGATGTTGACGGCGTGGTGAAAGAGACCTCTGAGCGTCATCCCGTTACCGCGAGCGGTAAAGTGCTGAAAGAGCTGGAAGACTGGCTGCATCATCTTCCCGGCACCCAGGTCGATATCGTACGGCTGGCAGGTCTGGTTGGCCCCGGACGACATCCAGGGCGCTTCTTCGCGGGAAAATCCGCGCCAGACGGACAACATGGCGTCAATCTTGTGCATCTTGATGACGTAATTGCCGCAATAGAACTACTCTTACAGGCTCCAAAAGGTGGGCACATCTATAATATATGTGCGCCTTCTCATCCAGCGCGTAGCACGTTTTACCCGCTGATGGCACGCCAGCTGGGTCTGGTTCCGCCTGTTTTTGGTGAAGCAAAGGACGAAAGTAAAGGCAAAATTGTTGATGGCAATCGCATTTGTTATGAGCTGGGGTTTGAGTATCAATATCCCGATCCGCTGGTGATGCCGATGGAATAAGTTTCTCAGCGGAAACGATCGCACACCGGAAGGGGGCGAACATGAAACCGCTGCTGGATGTTCTTATTATTCTGGATGCACTGGAAAAAGAGGGGAGCTTTGCCGCTGCTTCGGCAAAGCTCTTCAAAACCCCGTCGGCGCTGAGCTATACCGTTCATAAACTGGAAAGCGATCTTAATATCCAGATCCTCGATCGCTCTGGTCACCGCGCCCGTTTTACCCGTACCGGGCAGATGCTGCTGGAGAAGGGGCGCGACGTCCTGCATACCGTTCGCGAACTGGAAAAACAGGCCGTCAAACTGCACCAGGGATGGGAGAACGAACTGGTCATCGGCGTTGATGATACTTTTCCGTTTTCTCTTCTGACGCCGCTGATTGAGGCGTTCTATCAGCACCACAGCGTAACCCGATTAATCTTCATTAATGGCGTGCTGGGCGATTCATGGGATGCCTTAACTCAGGGCAGGGCAGATATTTTTGTCGGTGCGCTGCATGAACCGCCCCAGTTAAGCGATTTCGGTTTCGCCCGGCTGGGTGTGCTGGAGCAGGTTTTCGCCGTCGCGCCACACCATCCGCTCGCGCAGGAGCCGGAACCCCTTAACCGGCGCACGATTAAAGGCTACCGCGCCATTGTGGTCGGTGACAGCTCGCGTCCCGACTGTGCGGCCTCCACGCAGTTGCTTGATGAGCAGGAGGCGATCACGGTGTTCGACTATAAAACCAAGCTGGAGCTGCAAATCAGTGGCCTGGGGTGCGGCTATTTACCCCGCTATCTGGCGCAGCGGTTTTTAGACAGCGGTGCGCTTGTTGAAAAACAGGTGCTTGCACAAAGCAGCAATGAATCGGTGTGGGTCGGCTGGAATGAACAAACTGCGGGGCTGGCAAGCGCGTGGTGGCGGGACGAAATTTTAGCAAATAGTGCTATTGCTGCCGTTTACTCGCAAAGCAGCGTCGAGAAATCAGCCAGTTAGAAAAAAGAAAATCGCCCCGGGCGTTGCAAAGTATTGCCTTTTGTATCCGATGTGGGGCAAAATGCGCCGCTGCAACCAAATGAATAATCGACGATATAAAAGGCGTCGGTTATTTTTTTTTGCACGTATGAAACGAAACTAAAAACCAAGAGGCCGGGCTTCGTACCGGATAGATATTTACTAAAATCCGACAGTTGTTGTCGCTGAGGAATACAGAAATGGGGCAATTTTTCGCTTACGTGGCGGTTATCACCGTAAAGGAGAATAACTATGTCGCATAACGCAACTCCAAACACCTCTCGCGTGGAATTACGTAAAACCCTTACGTTAGTTCCGGTTGTTATGATGGGCCTTGCCTATATGCAGCCAATGACGCTGTTCGATACATTCGGTATCGTATCAGGCCTCACAGACGGTCATGTGCCGACGGCTTACGCCTTCGCGCTGATTGCGATCCTCTTTACCGCACTGAGCTACGGTAAACTGGTTCGTCGCTATCCGTCTGCCGGTTCCGCCTACACCTATGCCCAGAAATCCATCAGCCCGACCGTTGGCTTTATGGTGGGCTGGTCTTCGCTGCTCGACTATCTGTTCGCGCCGATGATCAACATTCTGCTGGCTAAAATTTATTTTGAAGCACTGGTGCCGTCGATCCCTTCGTGGATGTTCGTCGTGGCGCTGGTGGCCTTTATGACGGCGTTCAACCTGCGCAGCATCAAGTCCGTTGCGAACTTTAACTCCGTTATTGTTGTGCTTCAGGTCATTCTGATTGCCGTGATTCTGGGCATGGTTATCTTTGGTGTCTTCCACGGTGAAGGCGCAGGTACCCTGGCGAGCAGCAAGCCGTTCTGGTCTGGTGATGCGCATGTGATCCCGATGATTACCGGGGCAACCATTCTGTGCTTCTCCTTTACCGGTTTTGACGGCATCAGCAACCTGTCTGAAGAGACCAAGGACGCAGAGCGTGTTATCCCGCGTGCTATCTTCCTGACGGCGCTGATTGGTGGTCTGATCTTTATCTTTGCGACCTACTTCCTGCAGCTGTACTTCCCGGATATCTCTCGCTTTAAGGATCCGGATGCCTCTCAGCCAGAAATTATGCTCTACGTGGCGGGTAAAGCGTTCCAGGTTGGCGCGTTGATCTTCTCCACCATCACGGTACTGGCATCCGGCATGGCCGCGCATGCAGGCGTTGCACGTCTGATGTACGTAATGGGTCGTGACGGCGTATTCCCGAAAAGCTTCTTCGGCTACGTTCACCCAACCTGGCGTACGCCGGCAATGAACATCATCCTGGTCGGCGCTATTGCTCTGCTGGCGATTAACTTTGACCTGGTGATGGCAACTGCGCTGATTAACTTCGGTGCGCTGGTGGCGTTCACCTTTGTTAACCTGTCGGTTATTTCTCAGTTCTGGATCCGTGAAAAGCGTAATAAAACGCTGAAAGACCACTTCCAGTATCTGTTCCTGCCGATGTGTGGTGCGCTGACCGTGGGTGCGCTGTGGGTTAACCTGGAAGAGAGTTCCATGGTGCTTGGCCTGATTTGGGCGGGTATCGGTCTGGTTTACCTGGCGTGCGTCACGAAGAGCTTCCGTAACCCGGTTCCTCAGTACGAAGACGTTGCGTAAGAGCTAAGTAAAAAAAAACCGGAGACCATCGCCTCCGGTTTTTTTTCGCCCAAAATCTGTCAGACGATTTCCTGCGCATACTGATACAGCGCTTTTAACAGCGCCTGCTTTTCAGCATTTCCTTCATACTGGCTATACAGCATCTCCAGCTCCTGCGCGTAGCTCTGCAGAAACTCCGGTGTAAACACATTACGACGATGCTGAAGCCAGCGCGCCTGTTCGGTTTCATCCAGCGTGCCAGGATAGTTGCGCGCGCGGTAATTAAACATCAGTTTTTCGATACGTGCGTCCGCGAAAGTAATATCCAGCGCGGGTAAGTTACGCGGTTCGGTTTGCAGTACAATATTCATTGCCGCACGGTCTGCGTCGCTGAAAAAGCCGTTGTACAGCTGCGCATCGACGTTGTCTGACGGAACAAAGGGTTCGGCTTCGGTAAAGATCGCCACCACTTTCTCACGCACCTGCGGGTTTTCACGCAGTACCTTGAGGTTATCCAGGCAACGCTGACGGTTAATCCCCAGCCTGTCGGCATCCTCTGCGCGCAGAGTATTGGCCTGGGCCAGGACCGGACATTTATTGATATGAACCAGTTTGACCGGCACCGCGGGCAGATCGCCGAGTTCATCTTTCGGGGTATAGAGCCGTTCGCGCAGCGTATCGCTGTCGAGATCGAGCAGCGGTGTAATATCACCGGCTAAATCCACCATAATCACGGCATTACGGTTATCCGGATGCCAGGCCAGCGGTGCGACCCAACTGGTATTGCCGCGCCAGGCGCCAAACATACCGGAGATATGCACCAGCGGTTTCATCTGCGGCACATCAATCAGCGTGGTGAGTTTCTGCTTGCTGCGGTGGCTCAGCAGATAGTCAAACAGCCGTGGCTGAGCGGCTTTTACCAGCTTTGCCATAGCAATGGTGGCGTAGACATCGGCCATCGCATCGTGGGCATTACTGTGCTCAATACCGTTTGCACGCGTCAGGTGTTCCAGTCTGAAGCTCGGCAGCCCTTCATCATTCTCAGGCCAGTTGATGCCTTCCGGGCGCAGCGCATAGCAGGCACGCATAATGTCGAGCAAATCCCAGCGCGAGTTGCGGTTCTGCCAGCTCCAGGCATAAGGATCGTAGAAGTTGCGGTAGAAGATATTGCGCGTCACTTCGTCATCGAAACGGATGTTGTTGTAACCGACCACGCAGGTATTCGGGACGGTGAACAGGTCGTGAATGCGTCGGGCGAATGCGGCCTCGTTCACGCCTTTGTCCCGGGCTTCCTGTGGGGTGATCCCGGTGACCATTACCGCGCCGGGCTGGGGCAGGTAGTCATCGGCCGGCTTACAGTAAAAGACCTCAGGCTCGCCAATGATGTTGAATTCATCGTCGGTACGGATGGCCGCAAACTGTGCCGGTCTATCCAGCGCCGAGTGGGTGCCAAAGGTTTCGTAGTCGTGGAACAAAAATGTAGGGCGCGCGGCTGAATCAGACACCAGTAATACCATCCTGTTAAAAAATGACGTCTCTATGGTAAACGATCGTGCAGGTCAGTCCGAATAAAAAGCGCCCTCACCGTGCAAATTTGCGAGGCCGCTTCAGCGTAAAATCTGCTTTCTGTCACATTTTTTTGCAATTAAGCCAGGTAACGACAACAGAACTCCCGTAAAAAGGTCATCGATTTTTAATGACCTGAGGATATACCGTTGAAACGCCGTCTGTTTATTGCTGTTTCTTTACTCGCTTCGAGTGTCTCTTCTGCCTTCGCGGCCGATCCGCTGGATTTTTCGCCGCAGCCTCCGGCCATTCAGGCGGGCTCCTGGGTGCTAATGGATTACACGACTGGTCAGATCTTAACGGCGGGCAACGAACATCAACAACGTAATCCGGCGAGTCTGACCAAGCTGATGACGGGCTACGTTGTCGATCGGGCCATCGACAGCCACCGCATTACCCCGGATGACATCGTTACCGTTGGCCGCGACGCGTGGGCAAAAGGGAACCCGGTGTTTGAAGGATCGTCGCTGATGTTCCTGAAAGAGGGCGATCGCGTCTCGGTGCGCGACCTGAGCCGTGGTCTGATTGTGGATTCCGGTAACGACGCCTGCGTGGCGCTGGCGGATCATGTGGCGGGTGGTCAGCCGCAGTTTGTGAAGATGATGAACGACTATGTACAAAAGCTGAATCTGCGCGATACCCACTTTGAAACCGTCCACGGTCTGGACGCGCCGGGCCAGCACAGCTCTGCCTATGACCTGGCCGTGCTCTCCCGGGCTATCATTCACGGCGAGCCAGAGTTCTACCACATGTACAGCGAAAAGAGCCTTACCTGGAACGGGATCACCCAACAAAACCGTAACGGCCTGCTGTGGGATAAAACCATGAACGTTGATGGCCTGAAAACGGGGCACACGTCGGGAGCGGGCTTTAACCTGATTGCGTCAGCGGTTGACGGTCAACGTCGTTTAATTGCGGTGGTGATGGGCGCTGACAGCCCGAAAGGGCGTGAGGAACAGGCCCGGAAGCTGCTGCACTGGGGGCAGCAGAACTTTGATACAGTGCAGATCCTGCATAACGGCAAAAAAGTGGGAACAGAGCGTATCTGGTACGGCGATAAAGAGCAGGTGGAACTGGGCACCGACCAGGATTTCTGGCTGGCCTTGCCTAAAACAGAAGTTCCTAACATCAAAGCCAAGTACGTGCTGGATAAAAAAGAGCTGGAAGCGCCGATTGCGGCTCATCAGCGGGTAGGGGAGATCCAGCTTTACGACCGTGACAAAGTCGTGGCGCACTGGCCTCTGGTGACGCTCGAAGCGGTGAATAAAGGCGGCCTCTTCTCCCGTCTGAGCGATTATCTGCATCACACGCTGTAACGGCCTGCGTTAAAGCACATGAGCAGACTGGCGCGGTTGCGAGTCTGCTCACATAATAAACACTCCTCGTTTGCTGAACAGTTAAAACCTGCTTTATAGTGTATAAATATACAGTAATAAAAGGAGGCAGCATGGACTACAGCATCAAGCAGCAACAGAAACGTAAAATCGCCGGCTTTCATCTGGTCGGGCCGTGGGACAAAACGGTAAAACAGGGCTTCGAACAGTTAGTCATGTGGGTGGACGGACGTCACATTCAGCCGCTGGAGTGGGTTGCGGTTTACTACGATAATCCGGACGAGGTCCCGGCAGAAAAATTGCGCTGTGACACGGCCGTAACGGTCCCGGACGATTTTGTCATTCCTGAAAACAGCGAAGGCGTCATGATGACGGAAATCGCCGCTGGAGAGTATGCGGTGGCGACGGCGCGCGTTGAAAACCATGACTTCGCGACCCCATGGAACCAGTTCTTTAATTCCCTCTTGCAGGACAACAGCTACCAGATGGCCCCTAAACCCTGCTTCGAGCGCTACCTTAATGATGGTAACGCGGACGGTTACTGGGACATTGAAATGTATATTGGTGTAGAGCACAAAGCCGGTTAAGCCTGGTTATTACAGGGTTTTTCAGCCGGGTGTGATCCGCCCGGCTGAAAACACAGTACAATTGTGATTTGCCGTGTAGCTGGAGAGCGGGTGTGCGTCCCGACAAATCATTAACCCCTTTTGAAATTCGTCTGTACAAACACTACCGCGTGGTACATGGGTGCCGTATCGCGCTGGCTTTTGTGTTGACGTTTGTGCTGGTTCGTTTGCTGGATGTTCCTGAGGGAACATGGCCGCTTATCACGCTGGTGGTCGTGATGGGGCCTATTTCGTTCTGGGGGAACGTTGTTCCACGCGCCTTCGAGCGCATTGGCGGTACCGTTTTAGGCTCTGCCCTGGGGCTTATCGCGCTGAAGCTTGAGCTTATCTCGTTTCCGGTTATGTTGATCTGGTGCGGTGCCGCGATGTTCCTTTGCGGCTGGCTGGCTTTAGGCAAAAGGCCCTATCAGGCGCTGCTGATTGGTATCACGCTGTCGGTGGTGGTCGGTGCACCGGCGGGGGATATGACGACTGCCCTGTGGCGAAGCGGGGACGTTATCCTCGGCTCACTGCTGGCTATGCTCTTTACCGGCATCTGGCCACAGCGTGCTTTTCTGCACTGGCGTATTCAGATGGCTAACTATGTCACCGCGTTCAACCGCGTCTATCAGGCCGGATTTTCCCCTAACCTGGTTGAGCGCCCCCGGCTGGAAAAACACCTGCAAACGATCCTCAACGATGTGGTCAGGATGCGCGGGCTGATTACCCCGGCCAGCAAAGAAACCCATATCCAGAAATCCATTTTCGAAGCCATTCAGACGGTAAGCCGCAATCTGGTATGCATGCTTGAGCTGCAAATCAACGCGCACTGGGCTTCTCGTCCCAGCCACCTTTTAATGCTCAACGCCCATACCTTAAAAGAGACGCAGCAGATGACGCAGCAAACGCTGCTCACCATCGCCCACGCGCTTTATGAAGGTAACCCGCAGCCCATCCTGGCGAACAGTGAACGTCTGAATGAGATCGTTGCTGAGCTGAAGCAGTTAATGAATGAGCGTCAGAGCGATAACGTTGCGGAAACGCCTATTCATGGTTATGTCTGGCTGAGCATGGAGCTGGCGCGGCAGCTGGAGCTACTGTCGCATCTCATTTGCCGGGCGCTGCGCAAATAAAGAGCAGCTATCTCCATATGTGACGCCTGCTGCTTCGATTCAGCATCAATTGGGGTTATGATAGCTTTAAACGATATACTCATTGTCATTCGCAGCCGCTGTCAGTAAGGTTATTGTTACAACGGTTGCTTTAACGAATCCGAATCTCACATTATCAGGGGTGTAAAAATGGAAACTACCAAGCCTTCGTTCCAGGATGTTCTGGAATTCGTCCGCCTGTTCCGCCGCAAAAACAAACTGCAGCGTGAAATCCAGGACGTTGAGAAGAAGATCCGTGACAACCAGAAACGTGTCCTGCTGCTCGATAACCTGAGCGACTACATCAAGCCAGGCATGAGCGTTGAGGCTATTCAGGGCATCATCGCCAGCATGAAGAGCGACTACGAAGACCGCGTTGATGACTACATCATCAAAAACGCTGAGCTGTCTAAAGAACGCCGTGATATCTCCAAGAAACTGAAAGTAATGGGCGAAATCAAAAACGGTGAAGCCAAAAGCGAGTAATCGCCGATGAATACAAAAAAGGCTCTCTGGTGACAGAGAGCCTTTTTTATTACGCAGTACGCGGCTGTAGCTGATAAATCCAGGCGTTGATCTGTTTTCCATCCGGCGTGGTCACATTGACCTCAACCCGATCGTAGCCGTCTTCAAATTCGTCCAGCATTGGCCAGTGTGCACTCAGGCTATCAGAAATAAACAGAAAGCCCTCCACGCGTGGGCCGTCCGGGTGCAGCACTATCCCCGGAAAATCTGCCGCCGCGCCCCAGCCACGTTCGTAAAACGTCCCGGTGACAAAACCGGCCTGCCATTCGCCACCGATGTTTTCAAGAATATGTGCATTCGCGTGACCCGGGCGTAGCGTGCCGTAGACAAACAGAGCGTTCATTTTCCCTCACCAGCAAAGCAAAAAGCCTGCTATAAAAGCAGGCTTTTTAAATTTGGCTCCTCTGACTGGACTCGAACCAGTGACATACGGATTAACAGTCCGCCGTTCTACCGACTGAACTACAGAGGAATCGTTGTGGAGGCTTATCTTAGCGGCGAAAAAAGTTTTGTCAAACCTGATCTTAGCGATTAGCGATCGATTGATGATTCTGTCGACAGTTTGTTGTAAATCCACACATCTTTTTATGGAAAATACTTTGCAGGTTTAGCATTTCTCCCCCATCATTTGAAATGGAGTTTCAACTTTCTCGTTAAGGTCCATTTTGAACGTCACTGCCCCCCTACGCCAGGCGATTATGCGCACGCCATGGTATGCAAAGCGTAAAAGCTATCGTGTTCTGTTCTGGCGTGAAATCACCCCCCTTGCCGTGCCTATTTTCCTGGAAAACACCTGCGTTCTGTTGATGGGGGTGCTGAGTACCTTCCTGGTCAGCTGGCTGGGTAAAGAGGCGATGGCCGGTGTCGGGCTGGCGGACAGCTTTAACATGGTGGTTATTTCTTTTTTTGCCGCCATTGACCTCGGGACGACGGTTGTCGTCGCCTTTAGCCTCGGTAAGCTCGATCCTAAACGTGCGCGCGAGGCTGCCCGACAGTCGCTGATGATCATGACCATTTTCTCGATCGTGCTGGCGGCGGTGATCCACTATTTCGGCAGGGAAATTATCGATTTTGTCGCCGGTGAGGCCACAAATGAGGTTAAAGACCTCGCGCTGACCTACCTGGAAATGACGGTCCTGAGTTATCCGGCTGCAGCCATCGCGCTGATTGGCAGCGGCGCGCTGCGCGGGGCTGGCAACACCAAAATTCCGTTGCTGATAAACGGCGGGATGAACATCCTGAATATCATTATCAGCAGCGTGCTGATCTACGGCGTCTTCTCCTGGGACGGGCTCGGGTTCGTGGGTGCCGGGCTGGGGTTAACGATTTCACGTTATATCGGCGCGGCCGCCATTCTCGGGGTGCTGATGGCGGGGATCACGCCGTCACTGCGCCTTACGCTGAAGAGCTATTTCCGCCCCTTTAACTTCGCCATTATCTGGGAAGTGATGGGAATTGGTATTCCCGCCAGTATTGAATCCGTGTTGTTTAACGGGGGCAAGCTGTTGACGCAAATGTTTGTCGCCGGTATGGGGACTGACGTTATCGCCGGTAACTTTATTGCCTTCTCCATCGCCTCCCTGATAAACCTGCCGGGCAACGCCCTCGGTTCGGCGTCGACCATCATCACTGGTAAACGGCTGGGAAAAGGGCAGATAGGGCAGGCGGAACGGCAGTTGCGGCACGTCTTCTGGCTGTCAACCATTGGCCTGACGTTGATCGCCTGGGGAAGCGCCCCCTTTGCCGGGCTTATGGCCTCTTTTTATACCCACGAAGATGATGTCAAAGAGGTCGTTAAGATCCTGATCTGGCTGAACGCGGCCTTTATGCCCATCTGGGCGGCTTCATGGGTTCTGCCTGCCGGGCTGAAAGGGGCACGCGATGCACGCTTCGCGATGTGGGTATCAATGCTCGGCATGTGGGGTTGCCGCGTGGTGGTGGGTTACACGCTCGGGGTCATGCTTGGCATGGGGGTGGTCGGCGTCTGGCTGGGGATGTTCCTTGACTGGGCGGTGCGTGGGGCGTTGTTCTACTGGCGTATGGTCAGTGGGCGCTGGCTCTGGAAATACCCGCGAATAAAACAGGAACCAACGACCACAGAATCAACAGAATGCCTGACAAATGCGCGAAGTGGAGAATAATTCGGCAAACAGTCAGAAATATGCATTCTGCCTTTGACATCATCGGGGAGCATCGATAATATGCGCCCCGTTCACACGATTCCTCTGTAGTTCAGTCGGTAGAACGGCGGACTGTTAATCCGTATGTCACTGGTTCGAGTCCAGTCAGAGGAGCCAAATTTAAAAAGCCTGCTTTTATAGCAGGCTTTTTGCTTTTCTGCGTTCTGAAAAGGTCCGATGCGATGGGCTTACAGCCAGGTCAGGCGAAACCGCCGCCCGGCATCCATTGACATTTCTAGTGGTTAACCCCAACCGGCGTCGTCGCCTCAAGCAACCATTGCCGCGCGTCGCTGTCGACCAACGGTAACAGGGCCTCACGCACCTGCTGATGATACTCATCCAGCCACTGTTTTTCCTGTTCGTTCAACAGTTGTAACTCGACCTGGCTCAGGTCGATCGGGATCAGCGTCAGTGAGGAAAACGTGCAGAATCCCGGACGGCTTTCGACAATCTCCACCTGGTTTTCAATGCGGATCCCATGGCTGTCCGCCAGATAATATCCAGGCTCGATAGTCATGATGGTGCCGGCCACCAGGGGCCACGGGTTAACCTTTTTGGCGAGACGATGCGGGTTCTCATGGATAAGCAACTGATGTCCTACCCCATGCCCTGTCCCGTGATCGTAATCCAGCCCCATTTCCCACAGCGGGCGACGCGCGAAGGCATCAAGCTGATGGCCCTGGCTGCCGGAGGGGAACTGTAAGGTTATCAACGACAGGAACCCTCTCAGTACGGCGGTGTAGTGCAACTTCTGCTGTGGCGGCACGCTACCCCATGCCAGCGTACGCGTGGCGTCAGTGGTGCCGTTATGGTACTGACCGCCGGAATCATTAAGGTAAAAATGATGATGACCGATGGGCTTATTGCTGGCTTCGCTTGAGTGATAGTGGCACATCGCCGCATTACTGGAGGAGGCGGAGATGGTGGCAAAACTTTGCTCAATAAATCCAGGCTGCTGTTTACGGAACGCGAGCTGCTGCGCCTGCGCTTCCAGCTCCGTCAGCGGTTTTCCCGCCGCCTCACGCAGGGGGACTTCACGGCTTAGCCAGGCCAGGAAATTCACCCAGGCAGCACCGTCCTGGTGATGACACTCGCGATACCCGGCAAGTTCGACCGGGTTTTTAGTGGCTTTCATCAGAGTGATGGGATCGGTTCGCCAGACTATTTCGCCCTCTGGCTCAATGGCAAAGCGCAGGGCGACCGGTGCGGAATCGGCATCAACCATCACCCGCTTGCCTTGTGACAGGCGCTGGCAGCGTTCGATAAAGGCATCCTGTGGCGCAATCCTGAACGCGTTTCTCACGCTCTCGGGTAGCTCGCTGAGCTTATTGTCGTTAACAAACCACTCCACGCTACCGTCACGGTCAAGAAGGGCAAAGGAGAGGGGAACAGGACTGGATGGAATGTCAGTGCCACGCACGTTCAACAGCCAGGCGATGTTATCCGGCAGAGTCACGGCCAGATAATCGGCATCGTGTGCGGCCAGCACGGCGGCAACGCGCTGGCGTTTGGCGAGGCTGCTTTCGCCACTGACCTCCACCGGCATTTCTCGAATACGTCCCGCCGGCGCGGCAGGGCGATCGTGCCATAAGGTATCAAACGGCGACTGACTGAGCGGAACCAGTTCACAGGGTGTTGCAGACAGTTGCCCGAACTCCGTATGGGTCATCAGCAGTGCTTCAAACCCAATACGCATGCCGGCCCCGGCGTTGGCTGTGAGCCATTCGGCCAGCGGTTCATTGTGCAGATGGTGGATTTCAATTTCATCCATATTGACCTGAAGGCGAGCCTGAACCTGATAGCGGCCATCGACAAACAGCAGGGCTGTGTTTTTCAGTATCAGCGCCAGACCTGCGGAGCCATCAAAGCCCGTCAGCCAGGCCAGCTTTTCATCGTACGGCGCGCAATACTCACTCTGCCAGGCATCCGCGCGCGGCACGATCATGCCATCAAGATTGTTTTCCTGTAGCCACCGGCGCAGGGCCGATAAGCGTGATGGGGTGTGCATGGTTATTCCTTGTTCTGGTTAGCGGAATGGCGGCTCGTTGAAGGTACGTAATTTACGGGAATGCAGCCTGTCACCTTCCGCACGCAGCAAATCAATGGCGCGAATGCCGATTTGCAGATGTTCGGAGATTGCCCCTTCATAGAAACGGTTGGCCTGACCCGGAAGCTTAATTTCGCCGTGCAGCGGTTTGTCGGAAACGCACAGCAGCGTGCCGTAAGGGACGCGGAAGCGATATCCCTGTGCGGCGATGGTGGCGCTTTCCATATCAATCGCGACGGCACGGCTGAGGTTGAAACGCAGCGCGGAGGCGGAGTAGCGCAGTTCCCAGTTGCGGTCATCCGTCGTCACTACCGTACCGGTACGCAGACGCTGTTTAACCTCTTCACCCGGCATACCGCTCACCTCTTTGGTGGCGTCATACAGCGCACGCTGCACTTCGGCGATGCTCGGGATAGGAATATCCGGTGGAAGCACAGCGTCAAGCACATGATCATCACGCAGATAGGCGTGGGCCAGCACGTAGTCGCCAATCAGCTGGCTTTCACGCAGGCCGCCGCAGTGTCCAATCATCAGCCACACGTCCGGGCGCAATACCGCCAGATGGTCGCAGATGGTTTTGGCATTTGACGGACCAACCCCGATGTTAATTAAGGTGATCCCCTGGCCGTCAGCGGTGATCAGGTGCCAGGCAGGCATCTGGTGCTTTTTCCACGCCAGGTCGGAGATGGCCTGCTCGGGTGCCTCGGTTTCCGCGGTGATCCAGATCCCGCCGGCGCAAGACAGCGCGATGTAAGGGCTATCCGGGTCGAGGATCTGGCTACAGCCCCAACGGACAAACTCGTCGACATAGCGGGTGTAGTTGGTAAACAGTACAAAGGGCTGGAAATGGTCGACGGGCGTCCCGGTGTAGTGACGCAGGCGCGCCAAAGAGAAATCCACGCGGCGGGCATCAAAGTGCGACAGCGGTGAAAATTCTGCCGGGTGGTAGATACCATCCGCCGTCTCATCGCCAATCTGCGACAGCTCGGTGGTCGGGAAATGGCGCGTCAGCCCCGCGCTCATGGAGCGGTCAAGGGTTAATGCCGAACCGTCAATCACATACGGATACGGGATCTCATGCTGTGAAGGTTCAACGGCAATGTGCGCGCCGTAATCCTGATACAACAGCGTGAGTTGCTCTTCAAGATAAGGGCGGAACAGTGCAGGGCGGGTGACGGTGGTACTGTAGCAGCCGGAGTGGGTAAAGCGTGCGTAGGCGCGCGTTTTCGGCGTGTTAGTCGCGCTGCCGTCCCAGGTGACGGAAAGCGATGGATAAACAAAAAGGCCCTTACTTCTGGCCTTTTCGTCGGGGAGTTTCCCTGTTTCGATATACTCACTGATGGCGCTGCGCAGCGCGTTGACGGACTGTTCATACAGTGCATCGAGTTTTTCCAGTGCCTGAGCCGGGGTCAGGCTGGAGCCCTTATTATTCATCTCTGTCTCCTTGTTCCACAGGTGTGCGACTCTACCCGATAGTATGTCACACGCCTGTGAAACAAAAGTGAGATCAGGTGTGGCTCGTCTCTTTCATCAAGAGCGCCGTCGCCGCTGACAGCAGGCAACCGGCCAGCAGATAAAGTGCCACACTTTGCCAGTTGCCGCCGGAGAAGGTCACCAGCGCCGCGGCAATAAATGGCGTAAACCCGCCGCCGACCACGCTTGCCACCTGATAGCCTACGCCCGCGCCGCTGTAGCGATAGCTCGCCCCGAACAGTTCGGTAAACATGGGCTGCTGCACGCAGACCACCATATCGTGGGCGATGTTAGCGAGCATGATGGCAAAGAAGACAATCCAGAAGATCGACTGTGCCTCCAGCGCCATGAAGAACGGCCAGGCGCTGAGGGTGCCAATCAGCGCCCCGGTGATATAGACGCGACGGCGACCAAACCTGTCCGCCAGCCAGGCGAAGCTGGGGATAGTCAGGCAGCTGATCCCGCCGACCAGCAGGCCAATGTTCAGGAACAGCTCGCGGGGCAGACCGAGATTTTGCGTTGAATAATTGAGGGCAAACGCGGTCACGATATACATCGTCAGCAGTTCGCACAGGCGCAGGGCGATAATTTTCAGAAAAGCGCCAGGATGCCGGACAAGCGCCTCCATCACCGGCAGCCGTTTTCTGGCAACGGGCGGTTCTTGCCGCTGTTGTTCGAACTCAGCAGATTCTTCCATGCCGTTGCGGATCCACAGGGCAGCGACAACCAGCACGATGCTGAAGATAAACGGAATGCGCCAGCCCCAGCTCAGGAATTGTTCATCGGTGGTGAAGTGGCTCATCAGCGACACCAGTCCGGTGGAGAGCAGCAGACCTACGCCATAGCCCACCTGCACGCCGCTGCTGTAAAACGCTTTCTTGTTCTTCGGGGCACTCTCAACGGATAACAGCGCCGCGCCACCCCATTCTCCGCCTACCGCGAAGCCCTGAATGGCGCGCAGCGTAACCAGCAGCACCGGCGCCCACCAGCCAATGGTGGAAAATGAAGGGAGAACGCCAATCAGCGCGGTGGCGATGCCCATCATCCAGACGGTGAGCATCAGCATGAGTTTGCGACCGAGACGGTCACCGAAGTGGCCAAAGATCACCCCGCCCAGTGGACGAAACAAGAAGCCGACGCCAAAGGTAGCAAACGCGGCGAGCGTACCCATTGCCGGGCTAATCTGGGGGAAGAATTCGCGGTTAAACACCAGCGCGGCAGTAATGCCGTAAAGCAGAAAATCATACCAGTCGACGACGGCACCCGCGAAGCTGCCGAGGGCTGCGCGGCGGGCACGATTGAGCGAAGGTGTCTCCTCGTTGGGATGTGTGGAGGTGAGAGTGGAGTCCATAGTTGTCCTGTCTGCACGTATTTCTAATTATTGGTATAAGAAAAGGTCACTCACAAAGCCGCCGTCATATAAACGGAACGTATGAGACTACCGCGCCAGGGCGCGTGTGCAAACTGATTTTATTTCCTGATGGGTAATGCAAAGCGGCTACGCTATGCTTAGCAAATCAAGGTGCGACTGAGGAAGGGAATATGTGTCGTATAAATGTGTTGAGTTGTCTTGCTGCATTACTTATCAGCCAGAGCGTTCAGGCGGTAAGTTATCCTTTACCGCCGACAGGCAGTCGGCTGGTGGGCACTTCGCAAACCATTACCGTGCCGGATCACAATACGCTACCGCTCGAAGCGTTTGCCGCGCAATACGGGCAGGGTCTGAGCAATATGCTGGAAGCGAACCCGGGCGTGGATCCTTTTTTGCCTAAATCCGGTACGCAACTGGTGATACCCCAGCTGCTGATTTTGCCTGACACCGTCCGCGAGGGAATTATCGTTAATGCGGCAGAAATGCGCCTCTACTATTACCCACCAGGCAGCAATACCGTTGAAGTGTTACCCATCGGCATTGGTCAGGCCGGGCGCGAAACCCCGCGAAACTGGGTCACAGCGGTAGAACGTAAGCAGGAAGGCCCCACCTGGTCTCCTACGCCGAATACGCGCCGTGCCTATGCGGCAGAGGGGAAAACGCTGCCTGCATTCGTGCCCGCCGGGCCCGATAACCCAATGGGACTGTATGCGATTTATATTGGCAGGCTGTATGCCATTCACGGGACAAACTCCAATTTTGGCATCGGACTGCGGGTGAGCCAGGGTTGTATTCGTCTGCGCAATAACGACATTAAATATCTTTTCGATAACGTCCCGGTAGGCACCCGTGTGCAGCTTATCGATCAGCCCGTTAAAGTGACGACAGAGCCGGACGGCAGCCGCTGGGTTGAGGTGCATGAACCGCTATCACGGAACCGGGCGGAATTTGAATCGACCCGGAAAGTGCCTTTGCCGATATCTGCCTCGCTGCGAACCGAGCTTGTCAACGAGGGGGCGGGCGCGGAACTGGAACGTCGGTCAGGGATGCCGGTTAAGCTCGGCAACTGAGGGCAATTTTACCTGCCGTAGAAAAGCAAAAAGCCTGCTATAAAAGCAGGCTTTTCAAATTTGGCTCCTCTGACTGGACTCGAACCAGTGACATACGGATTAACAGTCCGCCGTTCTACCGACTGAACTACAGAGGAATCGTGTGAACGGGGCGCATATTATCGACGCCACCTTTCGTTGTCAAAGACAGATTGCAGAAAATCGTTCGATTGCTGCTTTATTCCTCAGTTCGCACATTTGTCATCCGTTCTGACACGTCAGGAGCAGCATTCGTGGTCTTGATTCGTGGATATTTCCATAGCCAGCGGCCGCTGACCATTCGCCAGTAGAACAGTGCGCCGCGCACCGCCCAGTCGAGGAACATCCCCAGCCAGACGCCCACCACGCCCATCCCGAGCATAATCCCGAGTCCATATCCCGCCACCACGCGACAGCCCCACATGCCCAGCATCGACACCCACATCGCAAAGCGCGCATCACGCGCCCCTTTCAGCCCCGCAGGAAGCACCCAGGAGGCCGCCCAGATCGGCATAAAGGCCGCGTTCAGCCAGATGAGGATTTTAACCACCTCTTTAACGTCATCCTCATGGGTGTAGAACGAGGCCATCAGCCCTGCGAACGGCGCAGTTCCCCACGCAATAATCGTCAGGCCAATCGTTGACAGCCAGAACACATGGCGCAGCTGGCGCTCCGCCTGAGCAATCTGCCCTTTGCCGAGCCGTTTACCGGTGATGATCGTCGAAGCCGAACCGAGGGCGTTCCCCGGCAGGTTAATCAGCGAGGCGATAGAAAACGCGATGAAGTTACCGGCGATGACATCGGTGCCCATTCCGGCGACAAACATCTGGGTCAGCAGTTTCCCGCCGTTAAAAAGCACCGACTCAATGCTGGCAGGAATACCGATTCCCATCACTTCCCAGATAATGGCGAAATTCAGCGGGCGGAAGTAGCTTTTCAATGAAATACGCAGCGCGGGATTGAGACCAATCATCAGCACCGCGACAATTGCGGCTGCACCGATGTAGCGGGAGATAGTCAGCCCCAGCCCGGCACCCACAAATCCCATGCCATCCCAGGAGAAAAGCCCGTAAATCAGAATGCTGCTGATGATGATATTGAGGATGTTCATCCCGCCGTTAATGAGCAGCGGAATTTTGGTGTTGCCTGCACCACGCAGCGCGCCGCTGCCAATCAGCGTAATGGCCGCCGCCGGATAGCTCAGCACCGTCATTTCGAGGTACGTCAGCGCCAGGCTTTTCACTTCACTGGTCGCCTCCCCCGCCACGATATCGATAATCTCTTTACCGAAATAGTGGATCACCGCCGCCAGGATGATCGAGAAAATGGTCATGATCATCAGGGATTGTCTCGCCGCCTCGCGCGCGCGTTTCGGGTCGAGTTTACCGAGACTAAAGGCCACCACCACCGTGGTACCGAGATCGATGGCCGCAAAGAATGACATCACGACCATGTTAAAACTGTCCGCAAGACCCACGCCCGCCATCGCCTCTTTACCCAGCCAGCTCACGAGGAACGTGCTGAGGACGCCCATCAGCAGGACGCAGGTGTTTTCCAGAAAGATAGGCACAGCAAGAGGGGTGATTTCACGCCAGAACAGAACACGATAGCTTTTACGTTTGGCATACCAGGGCGTACGCATGACGGCATGGCGCAGAGCGGAAGTGACGTTCAAAATGGACCTTAACGAGAGAAAGTTGAAACTCCATTTCAAATAATGAGGGAGAAACGCTAATCCTGCAAAGTATTTTCCACAAAAAATTGTAGAGAATGACGACAAACTGTCGACAGAATCAGCAGTTGAGCCATTGAGTGTAAGATCAGGTTTGACAAAAGTTTTTTCGCCGCTAAGATAAGCCTCCTAAACGATTCCTCTGTAGTTCAGTCGGTAGAACGGCGGACTGTTAATCCGTATGTCACTGGTTCGAGTCCAGTCAGAGGAGCCAATTTAAGGGAAGCAGACGTTCACTAACGTCTGCTTTCTGCATTTCTATCAATTGGTTATCCCTCTTCAGTAGTTCACCCTCGTTCACTAAAAACCACTCGAAGCCATATCATTTTGATGGTAAAAATGCTGGTAATGCTGGTTCGATTTCCCTTTTACCAACAATCGAGGGGATGTTTTCATGTCACTGACTGATATTAAAGCA
>Ga0070665_100000466_pt1 | contig 58681 bp, 78 predicted proteins | sample KBSS13metaG_FD_65862 | JGI IMG/M metagenome (GOLD analysis project Ga0070665, IMG submission 65862) | Switchgrass rhizosphere microbial communities from Kellogg Biological Station, Michigan, USA - KBS S1-3 metaG | ecosystem: Host-associated > Plants > Roots > Rhizosphere > Soil ...
AATCACTATTTCCTCACGTGTGTCACGTGAGGAAATAAGTAAAAAAGAACCCGCGAGAGCTGGAAGGGTCCACCCGGTCCATCCGGTCCGCCGGGTCCCCAGATGTCCCCCGATCCTGATAACGTGGGCACATGACAGTCGCGCCTTCTTGGACGATCCTCGTCCCGACCCTGGGCGAGCGCCGTCCGTTGTTCGAGCGACTGATGGCCGGACTTCTGCCTCAGGCCGAGCGTCATGGCCCGCGCGTCCAAGTGGTCGGCTGGTTCAACAACGGGAGCCCGTCGCTCCCCAAGATCCGCCAGGCGATGCTCCGGGGCACGACGACCGATTACCTCTCGTTCGTCGATGACGACGATCTGGTCAGCCCGTACTACGTGGACGCCGTGCTGGAGGCGCTGGAGACCCGGCCGGACTACGTCGGGTTTCAGGTCCAGTGCTACTCCAACGGCGCGCCGATCGCGGTGGCTTACCACTCGCTGGAGTTCCACCGGTGGCGGAACCTCCCCGGCCGGTTTGAGCGCGACATCTCGCACATCAACCCGATCCGGTCCGTGCTCGCGCGTAAGGGTGACTTCTCGCTGACCCGTTCGGGGGGAGCTGAGGATCGAGGCTGGGCGGAACAGGTCCGCCGGAGCCGGGTACTGAAGACCCAGGTGGTGATCCCCCGGATCATGTACCACTACCTGCACACGACACCGGATCACGACGCCGGGTCGCGCTGGAAGAATCCGGGCGCGATCCGCACCGGGGAGCGGGCAATTGTTAACAGTCCTAACTTCTCCTGGAGCAACGATGCCTGAGACCGGCGGGACACACAAGGCCAGTCCTGACAGCCCCCTCTACCGGAAGGTGAAACAGGACGACGGGCACGCTACGTCGATGTTCATGATCACCGTGGACGAGGGATGGCGGACCTGGATTCTGTGCACCGGCATGTATGAGTGGGCCGCTGACGGTCTGCTGGGAGTGTTGCGGGACAGCGGGAAGAAGTGGCCACGATGATCGATCTCGCTGTCCTCATCCCTACCCGGGGCCGTCCGGACAACATCCGCAAGGTGATCGGGGCCTGGGACTTCACGAACGCGTGGGACCACGCGGACATGATCTTGATCGTGGACGCTGACGACCCCGAGATCCGCCGGTACCACGACCTGGTGGCCGAGTACGAGCACCCGGACACCGGGGAGCCGCTGGTCTACCTGATGGAGATGCCCGAGTGGATGCCGATGGTCCACAAGTTGAACCGCGTGGCCATCACGGTGGCGAGCGCCGCCGCGCTCCAGGGGATTGGGGGCCGGGCCATCGGGTTCGCTGGTGACGATCACCTTCCCCAGACGATCGGCTGGGCCGCGCGGTACCTGACTGTGCTGCGCGAGCTGGGCACCGGCATGGTCTACGGGGATGACGGGTACCAGGGCCAGAATCTGAGCACGGAGTGGGCCGTGACTGCTGACGCCGTCCGCGCGCTGGGCCGGATGGTCCCGGCACCGGTCGAGCACATGTACTGCGACAACTCGATGATGGACCTGTTCGGCGCGGCCGGGGCTCTTCGTCACCTCCCCGAGGTGCGCATCGAGCACATGCACCCGATCGCGGGCAAGGCTGAGACTGACGACCAGTACAAGCGGGTCAACCACCGGGATCAGTTCAAGAAGGATCGGGCCGCATACGAGAGCTGGCGCGGCTCGGTCGGCATGGCTACGGACATCGAAGCTGTCCGCAAGTTGCGATCCGGCCTGCCCGACGTGCGGTCGAATCGGACCGTCAAGCGCCTCAGCCCTGGCTCTGCCCCCCGCCGTGTCAACTTCGCCCGTACGAGAGGAATCCGGACCATGGGCCGTAACTCGCCGTTCCCCCGCCATTTCAAGCAGGTCATCGGCGCGACGCCGGAGGACATCATGCTGGCACTGGCTGACTTCGCCGCGTCGGTCCCGGTGGACCAGGAGATCGTGGAGCTCGGCGTCTACATGGGCCGGACCGCGCTGAGCATGGCCTGGGGAGCACAGCAGGGCAACGGCGCGCACGTGACCGCGATTGACGCCTGGGACCTGGAGGGCAACACCTACGGCCCGCCGTTCACCGACCCCGGTACTCGGCGCTGGGCCGCGCACTGGGTGCAGAGTCTCGGCTACGCCAACCACATCCGGTTGATTCAGGCGTTCGCCGCCGACGTGGCCGAGACCTGGGATGAGGCAGGTGACGCCAAGCCGGTCGGCCTGCTCTTCGTGGACGACGACCACTCGTACGAGGGCGCGCGCCAGGCCATCGAGAACTGGGCTCCGCACCTGGCCGATGACGCGGTCATCGCGGTGGACGATTACGGCCACCCCGACTGGCCAGGTGTCAAGGAAGCGGTGGACGCGCTCGTTGCGGCCGAGGTCCTGGCCCCGATCCAGGTGTTCCACGAGAGGCTCGCCGTAACCCGGCTGGCCGAGGCCGCCGGAGAGCGCTCCCAGCGCGGCCCGGTCACGGCGATTACCGGTGAGGGCGTCACCCCCTCCCCGTACCCGGCCGTGGGTGACCAGGTGGCGGTGACAGTGGACCTCGGCGCGCCGCCGCTCACGGTCGGCCCGGTCAACACGGAGTCCGGCCCGCCGGAGGGATGGGTCCAGGCTGGGGACGGGAGTTGGTCCGAGCCGCCGGTGGTCCACCCAGTGACCCGTCAAGACAACGGCACGCTGATAGTCGAGAACGAGCCGGATGAGGTGGACCGCCTGTTCGACGGCCCTGACACTTCACCGTCAACCGATCCGGGACTCCGCGTGCTCGTCTCGGCCGGGGAGCTGGAGGACGTGGCCGAGGGCACCCCGATCACGGAGCTGACCATCCCTCATCTCAAGGACCTGGCCAAGAAGCGCGGCATCGTTCTCGGGGCGCGCAAGGACAAGCGCTCCGAGATCATCGAGGCTCTGAAGGCCGGACGATGAGCCCGAAACCGTTGCCCAAGGGCAACCACGGGCGCAAACCTCCTGCCCCTCCGCATCACTCCAGCCGCCGTGACGGCAAGGGTTGTCCGCTGGAGCTGGTCACCACCGTGCCGGTCGTGATCGTGATGCTGCTCGTCAAGGCCGCGTGGAGACGGGTGCGCCGGTGAGGCTCTCTGCGAGCATCATGGCCCATCCAGACCGGGTCCACGAAGTCGAGAAGCTGGTGGACAGACTGGACCGGCCGGTCCCGGTTGCCTGGGACGACGAGGGTCCGCCATCGGGTAACGGTGACCGGGTCTGGCGGACGGCGCGCCGGGGGTGGAACCTGGCCGATCCCGAGGCCGACTGGCACGTCCTGATCCAGGACGACGCGGTTCCCTGTGCCGACCTGCTGGCCGGGCTGGAACGCGCGCTGGCGTTCGTTCCCCAGGACGTCGTGGTCTCGCCCTACCTCGGGACCGGCCGCAACGTGCCGATCCGCTGGGAGGCCATGGCAAATGCGGCCGACCGAGCCGGAGCCCAATGGGTGCGGAGCCTGAAACTGATGTGGGGGGTGTGCATAGTGCTGCCTGTCCCGCTGATCGCAGACATGATCGAGTTCGCGGACCGGCGCGCGGGGGTGGCCGACGACATGCGCGTGGCGGGCTGGGCGGAGAAGCGGGAACGTGAGGTCTGGTACCCGTGGCCCTCTCTGATCGATCACCTCCCCATCCCGTCGCTGACCAAGCACCGGGCCAAGGAACGGGTGGCGAGGCGCTGGCACGAGGGCTCGGCTCTGGAGATCAACTGGACCGCGAGGGCAGTTACTGATCCAATGCTGGCACGACGTCAGCCAGCGCGGTCCGGACCCCGCCGCGTACGCTCGGCGCAATTACTCCTCGCGGAGGAAGGCAGGAATGGTGCGTGACTCGGCGAGCACTGCCACCTCTTCAGCGGGATATCTTCTTCCTGCTCATCGGCGGAACGTGGGGAACGTGGACAGTTTTCACGGCAGGCCCATGGCCGCTGATGCTGATCTCCAGCGCAACCATGCTCGGTCCCGGTTTTCTGAGGCTCTGGCTCTCACGGCCAGGTATCGGGGCCAGTCTGTTATCGGCATCATCGGGGCCGGAGGAGCTGTCGGCCTCCTCGTCGCCTACGGCGTCGTCGCGGGACACTGGGGCTGACCCGGCATGAGGCAGGCCATTCGTGAGCCGATCTCCCGGCCGGTCTGGCTGATACTGCTTTCCTGGGGCCTGGCCGTGCTGGTCATCTCGGGCCTGCTCTCGGCATGGATCTACACCAACCAGCATCAGCAGGCCCAGGAAAACTTGAAGGTTCAACGTGAGCAGGACCGGGCTATGTGCGCCATGATCCAGGTCTTCACCGGAGGACCCGATCCTGTCCCCGGTCCCGAGGGGGACAGGTCGCGCGTGGTGGTCGAGGCGATGACCGAGTATCAACGGGTGCTGCATTGCGAGGACTTCAAGCTGGAAGCGCCGGTTCAGCCCCGGCCGCGCTGACTTTTATCACTTGCCGATGCAAGTACTCCGGGCTTGTCATCTAGGAAGGCGTGCCTGTATAGTCTGACGCATGACTACGAGAGAAGGTGAGACCGTGGAAAGCCCTGACGACACCTTTGTGGGGTACGGACCTGCCGCCGACTACCTGGGCTTGAAGCGGAACACGCTCTCCAGCTACGTCGCGCGTGGCATCGGTCCTCAGACCGAGCCCGAGCGAGTGGCCGACGGCCAGTACAACCTGCCGGTGTTCAAGCGCTCGACGCTGGACGCCTGGAAGGCTGAGCGGCCCGGCCAGGGCGCGCGTACTGATCTAGTGTCATCCTCCGTCTGACTCCAGATCCGCGCTGCCAGGAAGCCCCGGGGAACCCGACGCCCCCCGGGGCTTCTCGCTGTCTCAGGCCTCCGCCTGGATGCGGAGCCGGATCTTGAAGTTGTCCTCCGAGGCGATGACCTCGCAGAGGATCTCGGCCATCCGCGCGAGCATCCGGCGTTCGCTCCCCGTGGCCAGCAACTCGGCCTCTTCGCCCGTTTCGGTGTCTACCTCGATCAGCTCCATGAGGAAGACTTTACAGGCGTGACGGTGAAGTGTCAACCTCACAGGCGAGAAACTTTGAAGGCGGTCCGGCGTGCTCTCAGACTGCCCGGTGGTAACGGACGGTCTCAACGATCGGGTTGCCCTCGCGCCGGACGACACCCTTACGACCCAGGGCGTCGATCGCGTTGAGATTGGCTCCTGCCGCTGCCCACTCGTCCCGGCTCATGCCGTCAACCAGGACCGTCATAGCTGCCGCTTGCGTCTTCGGGAGCTTCGCTTCGTTGTTCATGAGAGAGACTTTACAGGCGTGACAGTGAAGTGTCAACCTCACAGGGGATAAACTTTGAAGGCGGTCCGGCCGGAGCCGGACCGCCTTCACCTCAGGTCAGCCGGGCCAGTGCGACCAGCAGGGACTTGGCCTCGTCGTTGCTGTAGGTGTGGATTTCACGCTTGCCCTCCTCGCCGGTCACCGTCACCTCGATCTCTTCGCCCCTCATCTGGTAGACCGTCACGTTGCCCTCGATGATCTCGGTCCCGACCTTGGCGTCCATCTCGTCCTCCTGATGTCGTGCGCTGCTGATGGAGATAACTTTACAGGCGTGACAGTGGAGTGTCAACCTCACAGGCGATACTGTGAAGTAATTCACAGGACGTTGACACTTCACAGTCATGCCGGTAATGTTTGTCCTGTCAGCGGGGAACGGCCCCGCCGAACGGGAAGGACCAGCGACAATGAGCGTCACGGCCGTCACCAGGAAAATGACCCCCGCTGCCCGCAAGGCCAGGACCGCACGGCGCGTCTCGGCCGCCGTGTTCGGGATCGGTGTGGCGGTCTCGATCGCCGCTAACGTGATCGCCTCGCAGCACACCCCGATCGGTATCGCGATCGGCCTCTGGATTCCGATCGCCTTCCTGCTCAGCATGTTGATGCTGGAGAACGTTCCGGCCAAGGGAACGCCCGGCAAGCTCCGGTTCGCCGCCATGCTGGTGATCGCCGGTATCGCGGGCTGGACCTCGTACTGGCATCTGGTGGACGTGGCCTACCTCGGCGGAGCCGACACGATCACGGCCCACCTCCTGCCACTGACCGTGGATGTCATGATGGCTCTCGCCTCCCCTGGGATGAAGGCTGCCAAGACCGCCACGGCCCGTCGTCGTCCGGCCGCCAAGAAGATCACCACGGTCCGCAAGCTCCGCGCGGTCTGAACCCCCTGGCCCGCCTGTGAAGTACTTCACAGGCGGGCCTTCTAGGTTGACACTTAACCGTCACGCCTGTAATGTTCTTCCTATCAGCAGCGAGCACAACGAGCAGGGGAGCCGGACATGACTGCCAAGGGAAAGATCAACGCGAGCAAGGTTCAGATCAATGACCGCGTCCTGGTGACCCCGAGCCTGACCGAAGGCCGGGTCAACATCAGCCAGACCAAGACCGGGGAGGGCGTGCACGTTGCCCGGGTGATTGACAAGGTCTACGCCCCGGGAGCCAACCGTCGGCCTGGTTTCTACAAGGTCGTCACGACCTCTGGCACGTTCCACGCCGCGCCGATCGAGACCATGTGGCTGGCCCCCGAGGACGTGGCTGGTATGAAGCGGGCTCACGTCGAGGCTCTGGCCGAGGACGCGGCCCGCCCGGAGGTCAAGGTTCTGGACGCCACCAGCGAGCTCGCTCAGACCCTGGTGGAAGCTGACCACGCCGAGGCGTTGACACTTCACAGTCAGGCCGGTAAGGTTGACAACATGAACAACGAGAGCACGACCGCCGAGACCCCCGCCACATCGACCGGGAACCACACCGGCTCTACCGTCGTCAGCCTGCTGGAGAAGGTCTGGGCGCGCATCCGCGCCGACCACCCGGAGCTCCCGGAGGTCGTGATCATTACCGGCTCCGGCCTGGTCGGGGCGAGCAAGTGGGGCCACTTCCGGGCCGAGGGCTGGAAGGTCAAGGAAGAGGGCGCGGCCATCCGCAAGCACGAACTGTTCCTGGCGGGGGAGGCGCTGGCCAAGGGCGCGACCCAGGTTCTCCAGACCATGCTTCACGAGGGCGCGCACACTCTGGCCCAGGTCCGGGGCCAGCAGGACACCAGCCGCCAGGGACGGTGGCACAACGGCACCTTCCGCAAGACCGCCGAGGAGATGGGCCTGGAGCACCGGGGTACCACGGCGGACAAGACCAGCGGCTACACATTCGTCACCCTGACCGACGCCACCAAGACCCGATACGCGGACCTTCTGATCGATCTGGACCGGGAGATCCGCCTGGTCTGCCACCTCCCCGGCTGGCTCGGTGGCACGGCCGACGAGGACGACGAGAAGGGTGGGGAGAAGATCGGTAAGGCTCCGCAGGGCGAGGATGAGGGTAAGGCCAAGAGCGGAAACTTGAAACTCCGGTGCCTGTGCGAGGAGCCCAACATCGTCCGGGCCAGCCGCAAGGTGGCCGACAAGCTGGTCGTGAAGTGCGACGACTGCGAGGAGTTCTTCGCCGAGCGATGATCAGGGTGATCAAGCCCCAGACCAGATCGGGTCTGGGGCTTGACACTTTGTAGCTATGGCTGTAATGTAATGGATGGTGGAAGAGGTCCACCTTTTAGGGGGAGGAGATCCGATGCCCGATTTGACCGAGACTCTGGGACGCGCGGGGGTCAGCCTGAGCGAGGGCCTGGCCGGGGAGGACGACCTGGAGGCTGTCCAGACCGCGCTCAGCCGGGAAACCGTGCTCCGGGGCGTGATGGCTGAGACCGGTGAGGACCGGCAGACCGTGATGGACATGATCGACGCTATGCAGTCGATGAACGAGGAGGCTGTCCTCAGCCTGACCGAGGGTGAGCCCACCACGCTGCACGATGCGTTGAGCCGGTACGTGGACAGCGTGGACCTGACTGGGCCACCCGTTGATCCGGGAGTGTTGTCCGACGACCTGAACACGCTCCTGGCCTACCCCTGGCCGGGTGAAGACGGTCCGGATGACCCGGTGCCGTTCACCGTTCACCACCTGGACGGCACGTCCACCACGACTGGCGAATGACCTCCCCGGTTGCATACCTTGCAGTCGGCACGGTAAGGTTTCACTAGACAGAAAGGGGCCGCACATGCGAGCCAGAGTCACGATCACTCACCTGAGTCCCGGCCAGTGGAGGAGGCTCCAGGTCCGGCTGAAGACGGACTACATCATCCCGGCCGGTACGCCGACAGTATGCGCCGTGTTCGAGCTGTCCGAGCAGAACATCCAGGGGGAGGAACGCCACGCAGAGATGCCGGTGTTCGAGTTCTCCATGCTGGTGGCCGAACTGGCCCAGGTCGGCGCGAGTGAGCTGGTGGCCGAGGCCACGCTCACGCCGGACGCGTTGCCCGACCATCTGGAGGATCAGCGCAACGCGGCTGACCCAGCTCGTCGCCACTCCTCCGGACACCTGGAAGACCAGGTCAACATCACGGTTGACGGGGTCCATCTGGATGTCCCCGGCCGCTGGTACCCGCGATGACCGGAACCCCGGCTAACAGAAAAAGGCGTGGCCGGGACACCGAGTTGCTGGCCGCCCGATACCTGGCTGAGAGAGGCTGGCCGTACGCGATGCCGACCGGGGCCGGTGCCTCGGGGATCGACATCACCGGTACGCCCGGACTGGCTTGGGAGGTCAAGGCCCGGACCGGGTTCGAGCCGATGGCCAACCTTCGCCAGGCGGTTGGCAACGCGGGGGAGTTCAACCTCCCCCTGGTGCTACTGCGCCCGAATGGGGTGGGCCCGGCCAACATCGGGATCTGGCCGGTCTTCACCACGCTGGACCACATGATCGTGTTGCTGCGGACCGCTGGTTTCGGCGACTCGCTGGATCGGGGGAGTGATGGATCTTGAGATGATCGCCGAGCGTAGGCGGGCTATCGAGGATGATGCACGATGCATCGGCTGCTCGGCCACCCTGGCCCTTTGCAAGGCCAACCGGGGGAAGGACCCCAGCGCTCCGGCCTGGTTCGGGTGCTGTGCCCGGGGGACCGCAATGGCCCCCTGCCACCACGTACCGGACTACCGCGCGCTCCTGGCCCTCCTCAGGGAGATCGAGGGCGGCAAGGTGCGATCGGTAGAGGAGGTGCTCCTGGACTCGTTGGACGAACACAGCGGGACCCTGGCCCACCTCCGGCGGCTGGCCCGGCAGATACCTCCGGACGAGATGCTCCAGCTGGCTCACCCGGCCAGCCACTACGAGAAAGAAGAGTTCTCATGACACCCGTCAGGGTCCAGCACAAGGGTTTCAAGGTCGAGGGCTTGGTGGGCAGCATGTCCGCCGAGATCAGCGAGGCCGCTGGGTACGTCGAGGTGACCCTGGTCAACGTGGACGACAACCGCACGTCCTACGACCTGAGCGGTCTGACCACCCTGGTCGAGGATCTTCGCAAGGTTCTCAGCCTGGCTGAAGAGGTTGAGCGGGTTAACGTGCTGGGCCGGGAGGTTGACCTGTGACTGTCAACGCCATGCCGCACTTTCCTGCCGACGTCGAGGTGATCGAGCGCAACCGGGAGGCTGCTGAACGGTGCCGGAGCGAGGCACCCGCGCGCAATGTTGGGCACCACCTGGCCCGGTCCGGGGGTCGTCTGGCCTGTCCGCACCCGGTGCACCGGTTCGCCCAGGTGCCGGACAGCCCGGCTCAGGTCATCCTCCCCGAGTGCGCCGGGCGTGAGGCGTGGCTGGCCGCGCGCCAGGAGGGGATCGGCGGATCCGAGGTCGGCGCGCTGGTCGGCATCTCGGAGTACGAAACCGCCTTCTCGGTCTACAACACCAAGAAAAAGGGCGGCAAGGATCTCTCCGCACTGGCGGCCGTGGAATGGGGCCACCGGCTGGAGGACGTGGTGGCCCAGAAGATCGCGGAGGAGATCGGCATGGCCTCCCGGTTCGGGGGAGGGCTCTGGGCGCACCGGGAGAAGCCGTTCCTGAGGGTCACGCCGGACCGGTTCGCGACCAAGCCCCGGAGCTGGAAGGCCGAGGCGCTGATCGAGTGCAAGACCGCCGGGGACGGGGACGAATGGGCCTCGGGCACGATCCATCCGGGTGGCCGGGGGACCGGGTCAGCCCCGTTGTCCTACCAGGCTCAATGCCAGTGGCAGATGGGCATCATCGGCTTGAAGCGCGCCTACCTCGGGTGCCTGGTGATGGGCCGGGAGCGGGAGTTCTTCGTGGTCGAGATCCACTTCGATCCGGAGTGGTTCGCCGAGCTCGCGGCTGAGGCTGAGCGGTTCTGGTTCGACAACATCGTTGCCGACGAGCCGCCCATGCACGACTTCCGGCACCCCAAGACCGAGGAGCTCCTCAAGGCGCTGAGCCCCGTGGTGGTCAAGCCGAGCGTGGATCTGCCGGACAATGCCGAGGAGTGGCTCCGGGACTACGACCGCGCCAGGGCCGCGCTCAAGGCGGCTGAGGCCGACGTGGACGGGATCAAGAACTTCTTCCGGATGTGGACCGGTGACGCCGGGGCTGGTTACCTCCCCAGGCCGGGGAAGGACCCGATCAAGGTGGTCAGCTACCCGGCCGTGAGCTCCTCCAGGATCGACGTGGAGAAGCTGAAGACCGACTACCCTGAGGTGGCTGAGGCTTGCACCGTCAAGTCGTCCTACCGGCGGCTGACGATCTCGGTCCCCAAGGAATTCAAGACCCCGAAGTAGACACTTTGACGTCTACCCTGTAAGGTGACTCCTGCAAGCCGAGAAGGACCCCCGATCGGTGAGCAATCGGGCCGCTTCGCGGAGGCCCGATTCGGTGCCCGTACTTGTCACACGGGTTGAAGGGGTAGGGACCCTCCGACCGATCCTAGGGGGCTGGGTTCGCGGCCCGGCCCCCGGTGCTATGGCCCGTAGCTCAATTGGTGAGAGCGGCCCGGGGTGCAAACTCGGGAGGGTGCCGGTTCGAATCCGGCGGAGCCAGCAACTGAAACGCGTTTGGGGTGAGCGGCAGGTTCAGCCGGGAGAACTGAGGCCCGGTACGCGCGGGAACCCTGTGGACCGGAGCTACTAATCTCCGGTGACAGCGACCAGAGGTCGATGCAAGAAGGGCTGGGTGTCGGCCTACAAACAGTCGGGCAACCGGCAAGGCACCTGTTGAGGTCCGGACAGAAGCGGGACCAGGGGCGAGGGCCCACCAGAATCCCTTGAGCCTGGCCGGGGACGGACCTTATCCACGGGACCGATCCCGGTCAGGTTGTACCAAGAGGTGCTGGCCGAACGAAGGAAGAGCTGCGATAAAGGTCCGGCAGTGAAGTCGTCCATCAGTCAGGGGCGCAAGATCCACACGGGTTCGAATACTGTGGGCCAGCACCTCGCACCAACAACTAGCTAGCTCAACTCAAAGAAAGGTGGCCCTAATGGCTGCCAGCAAGCCCAGCACGAACTCGGCCAAGGACGACGTGGACGAGATGTTCGACGAGGCCGGGAAGGCTGCCGACGGAGGTTTCTCCGACGACGACTTTGCCGACGTGGACGACCTGCTCAACACCGTCGAGGAGGACGACTCCGAAGGCTGGGTCCCCTCCGAGCCGGGCGAGGGCATCGCCGGTCGCGTGATCAAGGTTGCGGAGACGCGGTCCGACTTCGCCAACGAGAACGAGAACCCGATGGTCCCGACCGTCACCGTCCAGGTGAAGGATGGGACCAAGTACCGGGTGATCGGGTACGGCGCGGTTCTGAAGCGCGAGCTGAAGGACCAGGACCCCCAGGTGGGGGACCTCATCGCGGTCAAGTACTTCGGTGAGAAGCCGATCCGCAAGGGCCGGTTCGCGGGCAAGCCGTACAAGCACTTCGGGGTTGTCGTCAAGAAGTCCGCTAAGCCCGTCCAGGGCTGACCCTAGGGTCCCCGCTACCTTGCGAGTCGCTGCGCAGCTAGCGGGGGCTCTCCGGGGCCGTCTGTCCCCTCCGTAAAGAGGGACAGACGGCCCTTTCCCGTCTCTCCGAGAGGTTGACTCATGATTGTCACGTTCGAACTGGACCCGCGTGCCATGCCCAACGGCACCATCATGACGCTCGGCGTTCGATACCTCCCCGGCTCCGATCCCGGCGGTGACACCCGGGGCCGGGCCAACCCGACTGTTTACACGTACGTCGCGCTGAAGACCGGCGGGCTCTGGTATCTGACCGGTTCGGGCAAGGTGCCGATAGCCGCCGGTTGGGGAGCGGTGGAGAAGTGGCTGGAGCGCGATAACCGGCACCTGGAGTTCGTCGGGATCAGCACCGGCACGCGCCGGATCTACCCGGTTGAACGCGGCCGGGGCAGCGAATGGCGGGACAAGGTCCGGACGCCCGAGGACGACGCACTGGGTTACCCCGGAAGTTGACACTTCCCAGCCCCGCCTGTAAGGTGACCTCATGACTGAGATCGAAGCTCACCACGAAGATGGTTGTTTGATGTGCGCCGTCCGGGCACTGACCGAGGGCCGGGCTAAAGAGTGGATGCCGGAGGAGCCCAGCGAGGTCACCGGAGTGGTTCTCCGCCAGGGGACCCAGCCAACACACTTCTCCGGCATCGCACCGTTCGTGGAGTTGTGGCTGGGCGGCCGGGAGCGGACCCGGGTGACCGGTCACGCCATGATCCTGAGCTCGTTGATCGAGGGGGCTGAACTGCAGGTCGGTGACACGGTGACCGTCCAGTACAACGGCAAGAAAGAGGCCAAGCTGACTCCGAGCCAGGCTCGGACCGGCAAGACTCCGAACGTATACAAGACGTATGAGCTGGAGGTCCGGCGCGGCCACCGCTGATTGAGACCCGGCCCCCTTCCCCGGGGCCGGGCCTTTTCGTTTGACACCTTGCAGGCATCACGGTAAGGTAACCGGGCACAGCGAGAGAGGGATATCGACGATGCTGACTTTGAGGGACTACCAGGAACGGACCCTGGTGAACATCGACAAGGCGGAGCGCGAGGGCGTGCGCCGTCCGCTGGTCGTCCACCCCACCGGCACCGGCAAGACCGTCACGTTCGGGGCGGCCGTGGATCAGCGCCGGGACAAGGGCCGGAGCCTGATCATGGTGCACCGGGATGAACTGGCTAGCCAGACCATCCAGAAAATGGGGTGGCAGGCACCCGAACTCTCTACCGGCCTGGTCAAGGCCGAGAGCAACGAGGTCGGTGCGGATGTCGTGGTCGTCTCGGTCCAGACCGGGAGCCGGGAGAAGCGGCTGGCCCAGCTGGTGGAGAGCCAGGCCAAGTACGGCGCATTCGGCACGATCATCGTGGACGAGGCGCACCATGCCCCGGCCCCGACCTGGACCAAGATGCTGATGGGTCTGGGCGCGTTCAACCCGTACGGCCCCCTTGCCGTCGGCTTCACCGCCACCCCCGAGCGCGACAACGGCAAGACCCTCGGGGTGTGGGAGAAGGTTGTCGATTACATGTCAATCCGGGAGGCCATCTACAAGGGCTACCTGGTGCCGATCCTCCCGGCCGTGGTGGTTGAGACCGGCATGGACATGCGCAAGGTCCGCAAGACCGGCGGGGACTACTCCGACGGAGACTTGGGCCGTGAACTGGAAGACTCCGGCGCGATCACCCAGATGGCCGACGCCGTGGCTGAGCACGCCCGGGAACGCAAGGGTGTCGCCTTCCTCCCCACGGTGCGCACCTCCGAGCTCCTGGCCGCCGCACTCCGGGCACGTGGCATCAAAGCCGAGCACGTGGATGGGACCACCGAGACCGGGGAGCGAAAGGCCATCCTGGCCCGGCTGAAGACCGGTGAGACCACCTGGGTCACCAACTGCGCCGTGCTCACCGAGGGGTTCGACGAGCCTTCGCTGGAGTGCGTTCTGGTCGGGCGTCCGACCAAGTTCCACGGGCTCTACGTCCAGATGGTCGGCCGGGGCACCAGGCTGTTTCCCGGCAAGAAGGATCTGCTGGTTATCGATATCGTCGGAGCCAGCCAGCGGCACGAGCTCGTGGGTGTGGTGGACCTGGGCCTGGACATGGACGACCCTCGCAAGAAGCCCGAGGGGGAGCCGGAGAAGATGCCGTGTCCCTCGTGCGGCGTGCCGTGCGAGTTCGAGGAGCACCGGTGCGCACTCTGCCGCCGTTACCTCCCCGCTTCCATCACGGCCGAGGGTGACACCCGGCACGAGAACTGCCGGAGCAACGGCAAGGCCACGGTGGACGTGTTCGGATCCTCCCGGTTGAGCTGGCTGCCCGTCGGCCCGGCATGGGTGCTCGGTGCTGGCAAAGAGGTGGTGGTGATGGCTCCGGCCGGAGTGGACACCTGGAAGGTGGCCGCCTACGAAGGCGGCCGGGTCAATGTGCTGCACGACATGATCCCCAGCGAGTGGGCCATGGGCATCGGGGAGGATCGGGCTAAGGCGTTCCAGAAGCTCGCGGAGCGTTCCGCTCGATGGCGCGACGCTCCGATCAGCGACGTGCAGCGAGGTCGACTGCTGCGCGAGGGCCTGCCGGAGGGCGCTCTCAGCCGGGTGCGGACCAAGGGCCAGGCGGCCGACCTGATCACGCGCATCCAGGGTCGTCGTGCGGTTAAGAAGCTGGGTGTTCAGGTCTAGGCTGGACACCTGAACGGCTGGGCTGTAAGGTACGGATATACGGCGGGAGGGACATCAGTCCCCCCGCCGATGTATAACTCAACGGACGGGGAGGTCCGAACATGATTCGCACGCTGGCCGAAGTCCACGCGGACCGCGTGACCGTCACGGTCACCCTTGACACTGAATCGTCAGGCCGTACGGATGAAGTGCAGGAGCGCTCGAATGGCGAGCTACGGCGGGTCGTAGCCGAGCTGGAGGCCGAGAACGCCAGGTTGGCCGACGACTTCAACACCGGTCAGGCCCGGTCGAAAGATTTGGAGAGCCTGCTGGCTGAGGCGCACGGCCGGGCCGATCGGCTCGATGCTGAGCTGACCAAAACGACCGACTCGTTGATTAAGGTCCGTAAAGACCGGGAGACGCTGGAGGCCGAGAACACCCGGGCAGCCGACAACTTCCGGGAGATCCAACGTCAACTCGCCCAGTCGCGTGACCTGGTGGAGTTCAAGAACAGGGTCATCGGGGACTGTGAAAAGGATCTGGGGAAGCATCGGAACAAGGCCGAGCGGGCTGAGGCTGAACTCGGCCGGTGCCGCACCCGTGAGCGGGAGCTGCAGGCCCGGGTGAAGGACATGGAGAACCGACTGGCCGAGCAGGAATCCGAGGCCCAGGCAGTGGTTCTGAACCTCAGCACCAAGATCGACAAGATCAAGTTCGCGGTGACCAGGAACGGTATCCAACCAGCACTCGGCCAGGTGGCCAAAAATACGGAGCAATTCCAGGTGCTCGACGAGGCGGTCCGCGACGTCTGGCGGATCGTCGGTCTTCCGCTGAACGAGTAGCGTCCCGCAAACGGAGCCGGGCCGGTCCCCTGGAGGACCGGCCCGAGAGATCAACCTGAAAGGAAGACCGAACTGTGGGCGACGATAACACGGCCCGGCTGACACCGGAACATGCCGCATTTCTGGCAAGTCAGGCCGTGGACGTGGACCTGGCCCTTTCTCTGGGTATCCGCTCGCTGACCAGCCGCGAGGACAACCCCCAGGACGGCGTCTGGTCCAACTGGGCGAACCACCCGGCCATCCTCTTCCCCTGGGCCAACGAGGCCGGGACCGTGGAGTACCAGGTCCGCCCGGACAACCCGACCGAGGACAGCCGGGGCCGGGCACGCAAGTACGTGTTCCACAAGAACATGACCCCGGTTCTCTGGGCCGTCCGCACGGTGCCCGAGCCCCGGAAGATCGTCATCATCGAGGGCACCAAGCAGTGTCTGGCCGGGGCCAGTTACGCGCCGGACGATGTCTCGGTCTACGGCATCGCCGGGTGCCGGATGTGGCAGCTCGACGGGATGCCCATCCCGGATCTCGGTGTGGCCGACGGCCACGACGTGGTGGTGATCCTGGACGCCGACGCGGCGGACAACCCCCAGGTGTTCGAGGCAGGGACCGAACTGGCAGCGGCCCTGAGCATGGAGGGCGCGACCAGCGTGACCTTCGGACGCCTCCCCGGGGGAGGTAAATCCGGACTGGACGACGTGCTGGCCGGACGCCAGGAGTCCAAGCGTGCCGACTTCCTGGCCCGCATCATCGCCGGTGCCAAGCCCAAGCCAGCCGACACCAAGCCCAAGGGCAAGAGGAAGGCCGAGCCCCAGATGACCGACGACGGACGAGTGACCATCATCGTCAACCGTGACCGGCTGGCCGTGATCAACGAACTGACCAGCGCCCTGCTGAACAAGTGGAACGCGGTCGACATGTTCTGCCACGGCGGGGTGCTCAGCCGCCGCAAGGCCAGTGGCATGCACCCGGTAGACCGGGGCACCTTCCACGACGTGATCCAGGAGACCGCCCGGACGATCAACGAGAACGATGGCGCGAATGGCGTCACCCAGTCGTTCTCCTGGCCCGACCCGGCGACGATCTCCGCCACCATGAGCCGGGCCGATCAGTTCGCCCAGCTCGACCGGATCAGTCACGCGCCGTACGCCCGGCCGGATGGCACCGTGGCGACCGAGGCCGGTTACGACGAGAGCACGAGGACTCTCCTGCTCCCCGATCCGGTGTTCGAGGGGATCAAGGTGCCCGAGGACCCGAGCTCGGCCGAGATCGCTGCCGCCCGGGATCTGATCCTGACCGAATGGCTCGGGGACTTCCCGTTCGATTCCAACATCGACCGCGCCAACGTGCTGGCCTTGATCGTGACCCCGGCCATCCGGGGTATGGTCCCCAAGGTCCCGCTCGCGGTGATCGATGGCCTGCAGATGGGTGTGGGCAAGAACCTGCTCGCTGACTCGATCCTGACCGTCTACACCGGGTCAGCCGCTGAGCCGATGAACTGGGTTTCCGAGCCGGACGAGCTCCGCAAGCAGATCACGGCCGCGTTCCGCACCGGCGCGGAGTTCTTCGTGTTCGACGAGGCGCACACTGTCGAGGGTGCGCCGCTGGCCCAAGCGCTGACCGCGAGCACCTGGCAGGACCGAATCCTGGGCGTCAGCACCATGGCCAACTTCCCCAACGTCATCACGTGGATGAGCCTGGGCAACCAGGTCCAGGTCAAGGGTGACCTCACCCGGCGCGTCTACCGCATCGCGTTGCGGCCCAAGTACGCCAACCCCCAGGACCGGGCCTCCTCGTCGTTCCGGCACCCCGGACAGTCCGGTCTGGACCTGGGGAGTTGGACCAGGGCGCACCGTGCGGACATCATGACCGCCATCCTGACCTTGGTCCGGGCCTGGTTCGCCCAGGGCCAGCCGCGTCCCGCTCAGGGCGTCTCGTTCGGATCGTTCGAGGTCTGGGAGAAGATCGCTGGTGGCATCGTGCAGACCGCCGGTGTGGAGGGCTTCCTGGGCAACCTGAGGGTGTGGCGCTCGGAGTCCGATTTCGATACCCAGTACTGGACCGGCCACCTCCGCTGGCTCCGTGAGCTGTTCGGTAACGAACCGTTCCGGACCGCTCAGGTCCGGGAGAAGGCGCTGACCGACCCGGCCGGGTACATGGCTCCGCCCAAACTGGACGACCCGTCGGAGAAGAGTTATGGCAAGTCGCTCGGGGAGGCGTACTCCCGGCTGAGGGACCGGCGGTATGAGGGCTTCTGGCTGGAGCGCGTCTCGTCGGCGCACGGCAACGTGAGCCTCTGGAGGGTGCACGCGGACAGCGAGGAGCTTCCTCCTCCCCCGAGCGGCCCCGGTCCGGATCCGGAGCCTGTGGATGGACCTGTGGATAACCCCGAGCCCAAGGGTTGGCTGATCGAGCACACCGACAACCACGTCCCGAACGGGGTCATTGATCCAGAGTGCACCTTCTGTCCGGACCCGAACGGCGGTCCAGAGATGGATGACACTTCACTGTCAACTGAGGGCAACTGGGCCGACTTGTATCCGGAGCTGACCCCTGACACGGAGCTGTCAGCTCAGGTAGTCACGTTCGACCTGGAGACCGGTGACGCCGGGGACCTTCACCGGACCCCGGGTGATCGGTACATCCGCATCGGGGCCACGGCGGCCGACGATCAGGAGGTCCAGGCCTGGGTCCCGGGGTCCGGTTCGGGGCCGAAGTCGCAAGCCCTGGTGGCCCACGTGGTGGCGGAGGCCATCGAGCCCGGCCAGACGATAACCGGCCACAACATCATGGCGTTCGACCTCCCCGCTCTGGTGCGAGCCGGTGCCATGACCATGCCGGAGATCCACCGGATGGCCACCGATGGCCGCCTGTTCGATGGCCTGCTGGCTGCCCGGTTCCTCGATCCGCCGATGGCGCGGGACAAGGGCGTGGACGCCCAGCGCAAGTACGACCTGGGCGCTCTCGGAGTCAAGTACGGCCTGGGCGAGAAGCTGACCGACGTCAGCAAGCCCCTGGCCAAGAAGTACGGCGGTGACTGGGGAGCGATTCCTATCGACGTCAACGATCCGGACCCCGAGCGTGCCGCTGACGCCGAGGCGTTCATCGGGTACATGGTCCAGGACGTCGAGCTCTCCCGGCGGCTGCACGGGGTCCTGATGAAAGAGCTCGGGGGTACCGTGCCGGACTACCTGGTCCGGGAACACCGGGTGGCCGCATTGGCCGCTCAGATCTCGATGAACGGGTTCCGGGTGGACCAGGATCTCCTCACCCAACGCGTGGCCGAAGTCGATGAGAAGGTGGCCGGGTCTCTCGCCTGGCTGTCTGAGCACGCGAGCGTCCCGCTGGCCAACGAGAAGGGTGTCACCTACAAGAGCCCGCTGGCCAGTAGTGCCGGTAAGGCTGCGCTGGAGGCCGCGTTCCGCGCCGCCGGTGCCACCTCGTTCTGGCGCACGGCCAAGAGTGGTCAGTTCGATACCTCCGGCGACCACATGCGCCACCTGGCCCAGGAGTACCACCACCTCCCCCAGGTGCGCGAGATCGCGAAGAACGTCTACCGGATCGTCGGTGCCCGGTCGGTCTACCAGACCGCTTTTGATCACCTCATGCCCGATGGCCGGGTGCACCCGAAAATCGGGTTCGATCAGGCCACTGGCCGGTGGTCGGTCACCCGTCCGGGGCTGACGGTGTTCGGCAAGCGCGGCGGCCGCCATGTCGAGCGCGCCGTGTTCCTGCCCGACCCGGGGGAGGCGCTGATCTCGGTCGACCTCAGCCAGGTCGACATGCGCGCCGTGGCCGGGCTGAGCCAGGACGCGGCCTACATCGAGATGCTCAAGACCGACGACCCGCACACCGAGCTCTCGGTGGCCTTGTTCGGCGACCCGAAGTTCCGCGAGCAGGCTAAGGCCATCGGTCACGGCTGGAACTACGGCGAGTCGCTGCGCCGGATCAGCGAGGAGAACGACATCGACCCGGCCATTGTCCGCAAGTTCGACTCCTCGATGCGTGAGAGGTTCCCGCGTCTGGTCGAGTGGCGCGAGGAGGTGCGCGCTATCGCTGAGGCTGGTCACCTGCTGGACAACGGGTTCGGCCGGATGATGCGGGCTGACCCCCAGCGGGCACACACTCAAGCCCCGGCGCTCAAGGGCCAGGGCGCGGCACGAGATCTGATGATGACCGGCCTGCTCAATCTCCCCGCCGAGATCCACCCGATGCTCCGGGCCCAGATCCACGATGAGGTGGTGGCCAGTGTTCCCGCTGATCGGGTCGAGGAGATCGGCCGGGTCATCGTGGAGGCGTTCACGTTCGAGTGGAAGAACGTCCCGATTTTGGCCGACGTGTCGCGTCCTGGTACCAACTGGTCCGAGTGCTATATCAAGAATTGATCGACGGAGGGGACCGCGCCGACCGGCGCGGTCCCGGACAACCTGAGTATCAAGGAGACCGAACGTGAGCGACCGTAAGGCTGAGGCTGCCTACCACGGTGGGCCGCTGCCTCAGCGATACCCCGGGGAGGCATTGAACCGGTGGAACGATGACATCGCCCTGATCGAGCTCGGCTCGATGGAGCGGCTCTACCAGGGGGACGAGGTGGAACCCGAGTCGGTGCCGGTCAAGCCCCCGGTCAAGCACCTGACACTGGTCGTGATCGGAGTGATCCTCGCGATCTGGGCAACCGTCATCCTGGCCCTGGTAATCCTCTCCAGCAACGCGGAGCCGCCGGGAGCTTGACCACCTCCCCGGCAACACTGTAAGGTTCCGCCCCATAGAGATCGATCTGAATACGACCGAGAGGAATCAACCCTGATGAAGACCCGACTGACCGCCATGCTGGCACTGGCCGCTGGCCTTGCGGCCGCCGGGCTGGCACTCGCCACGGCTCCGGCCGCGAGCGCCACCGAGGGCAACCCGCTCACGTACGAGAAGTGCAAGAACCTGCATGGCTGGTACGTCAATCCGGATGAGCAGGCCTACCTCCCGGAGCCGATGTTCGCGGGCCTCAAGTTCGAGGGCAAAGACCTGATCCACCACGTCGCGCCCAGTGGTGGCATCGACTTCGCGGACATGGACAAGGTCACTCACTCGTTCGTCTCCACCAACCCGGGGAAGGTCGTCTTCAAGGTCGAGACGTCGGCCCCTTACTCCACCATCGTCACGAACGCCGACGGCAAGATCTGGTCCACGGCGATGAGTTACGAGCAGATCGGCGGCCAGGGCAACCCGGTCGCGGAGTACACCGACCTGATCGGCAAGCCCGTCAAGCCCGGCAAGGTCCCGTTCTCCGGCGTCAGCGAGGTCGAGACGTTCGGTGTCGGCTACTGGGTCGAGGAGGGCGTGACCACGGTCAACTCGATCACCTTTCACGGAACCCGGTACCCGCTGAGCTGCCTGCCGGTCCGCCCCACCGCAACCCCCGCGACCACGCGCCCGGTGACGACGGCTCCGACCACGACCCCGGCCACCACCCCCGCGACCACGAGGCCCGCCACCACCCCCGCGACCACGCGCCCGGTGACGACGGCCCCGACCACGAGGCCCGCTACCGCTACGCCGACTTCTGCCCGGGCTACCACGTCTGCTCCGGCGGTCATCCCGGCCGGTAACTCGACCGATCTGCCGGTCACCGGACCCAGCGGTAACAAGCTGGCCCTTCCCCTGATCGTCGGCATGGCCGTGATTGGCACGGGGGCTCTCCTGGTCCTGGCGACCCGTCGCCGTAAGGTGAACTTCAAGGGCTAGCCCCCCGCGTGGCTCTACGTCCGAGCAGACAACGGAGTCACCACCCATCGAGCCCTGGCCGGGCCGGACCTCCCCGTCCCCTGGTCAGGGCTCGATGCGTCTGACACTTCACTGTCATGACGGTCAGGTCGAGATGTCCCCCCGGTTCGGATAAGGTGGGCACATGCCAGCACCAGCGCGGACACACAGCAAGCCCCGGCTCGGGCCGACCAACAACCCCGGGCGCGCCTTCTGGTGCGACAAGCCGGAGCACATGCGCCTGGAGTGCACCGGCCAGCGCCGGAGGGGGATGGGCAGATGTCACGGCCCGGCCATCCGGGGGACTCCGCATTGCAAGTTGCACGGTGGGGTCAAGCGCGAGGTTGCACTGGCCAAGGGCCAGGCCCGGATCACCGCGTGGACCGCGATCGGGGAGCCAGACGGCGGCAAGCACCTGGACGCCGGGATGGCCGTGCTGGGCATGCTCCAGATGACGTGGCTGAGGGCTGCCGCCTACGGTGACCTGCTGCGCCGCCAGGTCGAGTCCGAGCTCCCCACGCCGGACCCGGAGGGGTTCAACCCGGAACACATCGTCAAGTCTGACGGGCTGGTCGGCTACCGGTACGGCGCGGCTGGCAAGGACGGTCACATCTACGCGGTGTCCGAGGAGGCGCGCGCCCTGGTGGCGCTGGAGGCTGCCGAACGGGACCGAGTGGTCAAGTTCGCCAAGACCGCCCACGACATGGGGATCAGCGACCGGATCACCAGCCTGGCCGAACGCTGGGGGGACGTGGTGGTCACCCGGATCATGGTGCTGCTGGAGGCGCTCGACTTGACGCCCGAGCAGGAGGACCGGGTCCCGGCGCTGATTCAGGCGCACCTCGGCCAGATCGAGCTCGGCTCTGGCGGGAGTGCCGAATGACCGGTGTCGATCTGGCCGCCAAGTACCTGAGCCGCTCCAGCCTGAAACGGTGGACCCGCTCCCCCACGTGCTGGGCGCGCGAGTGCCTCAGCGTCGACCTGGCGGGCTACCAGGGGGAGGTGCTGGACGCCCTGCCCCGGGAGCACCGGGTGGCTGTGCGCGGTCCTCACGGGCTGGGCAAGGCGGCTACACTTGGTACGGGGATAGCTACTCCCGTGGGATGGACCACGATAGCAGAAGTAGCCGTGGGCGATGAGGTTCTCGACGAGAACGGCAAGCCGTGCCGGGTGACCGGGAAGTCTCCGATCTACGACGGGCCGACCTACGAGATCGAGTTCGCCAACGGCCGGATCGAGACTGTCCACGGCGATCACGAGTGGAACGTCATCGATGTCTACGACCGGCCTAAGGGCGTCACCGACTGGCGCGACCACTGGGCGCACACCCGGACTCGGACCACGGCCTACATGGCTGAGCGGTTGCGCTCACCTGGTGGTCAGCTCCGCTGGTCGGTACCAGCGGCCCGGCCGCTGGAACTCCCTGCCCAACTCGGGCTTCCGGTTGACCCGTACACGCTCGGGATGTGGCTAGGGGACGGTACGACCGAGGACGGACTGTTCACCCTGAACAGGGCCGATTCAGAGCACATCGTCCTTCGTCTGCCCGAGGGTCACTTCGTGCCGTCCGGGGAGGTCAGGCCTAACAGCCGGACGTACCGTGTGCTTGGCTTCAAGCAGATTCTCCGAGGTCTCGGCGTGCTCGGTGACAAGCACATCCCGATGGCCTACCTTCGGGCCTCGATCGAGCAACGCCGGGAGTTGGTGCGTGGTCTCTGGGACTCGGACGGGTACCGGCAGGGTGGCGGATCGGACGAGATCACGCTGACCAACGAGCGGCTGGCCCGTGACGTCGAGGAACTGCTGACCTCGCTCGGCCTGGTTGTCCGGTTCCGGACTGGCCGGGCCACGATCAATGGATCGGACTACGGACCGAAGTACCGGGTCGTGGCGCGGTTCGACTTCAACCCGTACCACCTCCCCCGGTACGACTGGACCCCGCGCGGTGCTCAGGAGTCCCGGCACACTCAGCACAAGATCGTGGATATCCGGCGCGTTGAGGACCGGCCGACCCAGTGCATCGAGGTCGACTCCCCGAGCCACCTCTACCTGGTCGGCCGGTCGATGATCCCGACGCACAACAGTTTCATGGGTGCTGTGCTGGTCAACTGGTTCGCCACCACCCGGGACCTTGCCGGGCGAGACTGGAAGATCATCACCACGGCGTCGGCCTGGCGGCACCTGGAGGTCTACCTCTGGCCGGAGATCCACAAGTGGGCGGGCCGGATCGATTTCGAGACCCTGGGCCGGGCCCCGTTCAAGCCGAACTCCGAACTTCTGGATCTGCGACTGAAACTTCAGTACGGCGCGGCCACGGCCGTGGCGAGCAACCAGCCGGAACGCATCGAGGGCGCGCACGCTGAGGAGCTCCTCTACTTGCTTGACGAGGCAAAGATCGTCCCCCCGGACACCTGGGACTCGATCGAAGGCGCGTTCTCGAACGCCGGTGCCGACACCAAGGACAACGCCTACGCGTTCGCCATGAGCACTCCAGGCCCGCCGTCCGGCCGTTTCTACGAGATCCACAAGAAGACCGCTGGATACGAGGACTGGTGGACCCGGCACGTGACGCTGGAGGAGGCCATTGCCTCGGGCCGGATCTCGCGGCTCTGGGCCGATCAGCGCAAGCTCCAGTGGGGAGAGGACAGCGCGGTCTACCACAACCGCGTGCTCGGCGAGTTCCACGCCAGTGACGAGGACAGCGTGATCCCGCTGGCCTGGCTGGAAGCGGCGATCGAGCGCTGGCACGTCTGGGACAGAGCCAATCGTCCCTCCCCGGGCGGGCCGTTGTGGACAGGTGTCGACGTTGGCCGGGGAGGCGATGAGAGCGTGCTGGCACACCGAGACGGATGGGCGGTGTGGCTGGAAGGCAACCGGCGGCGCGACACCATGAGCCAGGTGGCCGCGCTCCAGGGGATCGAGGGCCGGGCCATCGTGGACGTGATCGGCCTCGGTGCCGGGGTCTACGACCGGTTGCGTGAGGTGGGCGGACGGCCGCTGGCCTATACCGGGTCAGGCAAGGCCAACGTCCGGGACCGGTCCGGCAAGTTCGGGTTCCTCAACACCCGGTCGGCCGCCTACTGGAACCTCCGGGAGCTGATGGACCCGGCGTTCGATCCGGTGCTGGCCCTGCCGCCGGATGACCTGATGATCAGCGACTTGACCACGCCGACCTGGAAGGTGACTACCGGCGTTCCGCCCAAGATCCAGGTGGAGCCGAAGGACGAGGTGGTCAAGCGTCTCGGCCGGAGCTCGGACCGGGGCGACGCGATCGCCATGGCCATGTGGGCGGACCGGCACCGGGGTTCCAGCGGGTTCGTGGAGCCGGTCGGGGCGATGCCGACACACTCCCTCTCCCCATTCAAGGGATAGACACCTTGACGTCTTGCCTGTAAAGTAACTGGCATGACGACGAAGAAACGCCCTGATCTCGGGGAGCTGAGGCCTGGCCAGCAGGTGATCGTCCGCCGTAGTCCGAATGACCAGCAGGGGCGGAAACCGAGTGAGAGGTTCATCCCGGCCACGGTCGCTAAGGTCGGCCGTGTCTGGGTGGAGTTGAAGCCCGATCCTCCCCTATGCCCATGGCCCACTCGTTGGCGTATGCGGCTCGACACCCAGAACGAGGCCACTCAGCACAGCGGGACGAACGCCAGTTTCGTCACCCTGGAACAGCACGCCTGGGATGAGACCCAGACCTGGGCGCGCGGCGTACTGGAGAAGCACGGACTGACCGTGGAGTCTCGATCCCCTTGGGTAGGCCGGGAGGTCGAACTGGCTCTCCTGCTGCTCAGTAAGGAGGTCTGACCCGTGGACCGGGCGAGGTGGTGGGAGTTCTGGCACCCGGACAAGTCGCCGGGAAAGGGACGGCCCAAGGTCACCGGAGGCAAGGCCGGGACCGGTAAGAGCGGCAACCAGAAGTTCAACGTCGACAACAAGAAGCGGAAGAAGGGGAAGTGATGGCGCGCGAGCTGTACCCCACCCAGCGCTGGACCGTGGGCCAGTGGCTGTTCACCGAGATCGACGGCTGTCAGATCAGCGACACGTACAAGAGCCGCAGGATGTATGGGTTCTCCCCGGCCGATGAACCGCCGGGCGCGGCCGGACGGATCAGCGAGTGGTACAACACCCTGGAGCACGCCATGGCCGCCGCGATCGCGGAGAAGTACACCGGGCCGCGCGGTGCCGGTGGCTCCGGAGTCGGCACGGCGGCCGACTGGTTCATGAAGATGATCGGCGCGGACCAGCTTGTGGACGCCGGGATCGAGGGCCGGACGGCGCTGGCCCAGGCGATCTACAGTTCGGACGGGCTCCCCCCGGTTGGCCCGAACGAGTTCGCCCGCCGGATCGAGAACAAGCTGGAGCGCCAGGGCCTGGTGCTCGCCCGGGTCAATCATGGCCAGCAGTAAAGAGGGGCCGCTGACCCGGATCGCGCGCAAACTCGGTCTGGGCAAGAGCTCCACCGGTGGCCAGCCGGGAGGCTACGCCTCCTGCTGGGGGTGCTCGCAGAACAAGTGCGGCGCGATGCGGGACAACCGGTGTGCCTGCTGCAGAGGGAATCATTCCGGCATCCGTTGACACTTCACAGTCAAGGCTGTAATGTTCTCTCCAGAAGCAAGGAACAACTCCAGAGGGGAAACACCGGCCATGGACAACTTCGGCATCTACGAGGTCACCGGTAACGCACGCAAGTTCCGCCGCACCGCTGCCACCGAGTTCGAGGCCCGGACCGCCCGGTTCCGTATCAGCCAGGAGACCGGCCGCGAGATCGTGATCCGCGACTACGCCACCGGCACCGACCTTCCGATGATCGGCTGACAACCCACAGTCAAGAAGCCCCGCCACCTCCCCGGTGGCGGGGCTTCTTGCTGCTCTGAGCTGGGTACTCTCTTGCTGGAGGTGGTCGGGATGGTATCCAGCGCCGGTGGCCGCAAGGGCTATGTCAGCCCGGGGCGGCACAACGTCTACCGCGCTCTTCGCCGCAAGGGCATGAGCAAGACCAAAGCAGCGAAGATCGCGAATGCCGGGATCTCTCACGCGCAGCGGTCCAGGATGAGCAGGAAGGCCGCGAGAACTCGCCGCTCCAAGCGTTGAAGCTGTTACTGTAAGGTAAGTGACAGGAGGGGGAGGTGAGATGGCCAATAGCCAGAACGGGTGGCGCGTCGACCGGACCGGTGACGAGCAGGACCGCGCACCGCTGGTCCGTAACGTGACGGTGCCCAACGGAGTCCGCAAGGGTGACGTGGCCGTGGTCTTCCGCTGGCTGGCCCGGCAGTACGACGCCCGGGTGGAGCGGCTGATCCCGGGCTGGTGCTGGGGCTGGTTCGTCAAACAGATCGAGGGATCGAACACGATCTCCAACCACGCCAGTGGCACGGCGGTGGACTTCAACGCGCCGGACAACCCGATGGGCTCCGGCACGACCGCGCGGAGCCTGACGCCCGTTCAGATCCGCGAGTGCCACCAGCTGGAGGAGGAGTCGTTCGGCGTGCTGCGCTGGGGTGGCGACTTCGGCCGTAACGACCCGATGCACTGGGAGATCGTCGCCAGTGAGGGCAAGGTCAAGCGATTCGCGGACAAGATCCGGGCCGAGCTGGCCGGGGAAGAGGACGACATGGACCAGGAACAGTTCACCAGCTATCTCAAGACCGGCCTCAAGGCGGCCGCTAAGGAGGACCCGTTCGCTACCCTGCTGGCCCGCACCGACGCGAGCGCCAACCGCTCGGAGCCCGCCCTGGACCGGGAGCTGGACACGGTCCGCGCCGAACTGGCCGAGGTCAAGGCCACGCTCAAGGTCATCATCACCAAGCTGGACGAAAGGGATCCCGCATGAAGATCTTCGGACGTGAGCCCGCTCTCTGGCTGGCTCTGATCGGCGCGCTGATCACCTGGGCGGCCGGTCTCGGATTCGACTGGCTGAACACCGGCCAGGCGGTGGCCCTCATCGGCGCGATCACTGGCGTGGTGATCGCGGTGACCACCCGGCCGGTCGCGCCGGGCCTCTACGTGGCAGCCGTGACCGTGATCGCGGCATTGTTCTCGGAGTACGGCCTGCACTGGTCCGAGGCTGCTGTTACGGGCCTGGGCGGGATCATCCTGGCCGGGTTCGCGTTGTTCGGGATTCGTCCCCAGGTGACCCCTAAGGCCGACCCCCAGCCGATCGCCCCGGCCACCGGCGCGATCCGGTAGATTCTTGTCCAACCTGCTCGATCTGCGCGAAGAAGCCCCCGGCCTGAACCAGGCCGGGGGCTTCTTCGTACCGGTCAGCCCTTCCGGCGGAAGAGTCCGGCGGTGGCCTTCCAGAGGATGGTCCCGCTCTTGGTCGTGATGGACACCTGACCGCGCTGGGGCTTCTCGCCACCGGTGCGGCCGTTACCGGTGCGGGGGGCTTCCTTCGGACGGTGCTTGCCTGCCATGTCGATCTCCTGTCTCCGGCGCGTGTCCCGCGCGTTGATATCAACTTTACAGTCGTGACGTTCAGGTGTCAACCGGAGGGGTGACCCCAGGTCAGATAGTCCGCGATGCACTCATCGCACCGACCGGACGTCAGGTGCTCGCACCGGGGGAGCCGGGACATCTGCCAGCGTTCCCGCAACCCCGCCCAGTGCCAGCGGACCCAGGTGTGCCAGCGCCACACCAGCCAGTTCATCGTTTCTGCCCTCCCACAGCCACCGTGCGGCCCTCTCGTGGCCTGCCGGGTATCTCGGGACCCAGGGTCCCTGTCAAACGCCACATCAGGGCAACGATCTGGTGACGCCACCACGGCACTCCCCGGCCGGGGCCGGTGCCCGGGATCATGATCCGGACTTCCCCATGCCCTTGCCCTGACCGGAGTGGCCTTTGTTGACGGGCTTGCCCTTGATCTTGGGCTGTTTCTGCTTGGCCTTAGGCTTGCGTTTGCCCTGTCCGTCACCCTTGCCGAACCCGAAGAAACTCACGCCGCTACCTCCAGGCTCCAGTAGGTCTCACCCACCGGGGCCTGACGCCAGATCAGCTGAGCCCATGCCGGAGCCCTGCTGATCAACTGGCTGCCCACCAGGGCCTGGGCGCTCCACTCCAGTTGACCGCGCTGCCCGGTGCTCGCGGCTCCGGACTTCAGGACGATCCCGCCGGTAACGACCATCGAGGTCGTCTCGCCGTTGAAGATCGTGATCGTGATCCGCTCCACCCGAATCCGGCGGGGCTTGGTGTGCCACGACTCGGAGACGTCCAGGATCGGCCCGTCTACCACCTTGATGGTGATCTTCCGGGCCAGGTTGTCCCTCTCGACTGCTGCCTTCATCAATCCGCCTTCCTCTCGAACCAGGACGGATCGTCCGCCAGGTGCTTGGCCGTGCTGTGCTCGTTCACAGGCACCAGCACGAGACCCTGCTTTGCCAGCCAGACGGTCATCTGCTCCGCCGTGTCCTGCGCGGTGTCCGCTTCGGTGACGCTCATGGCGTCCACCAGGGCCTCCACCGTGGCGTGGTGATCGAGCGCGTGTGAGGTTGCTGCCCAGCTCTCGGAGCCAGTCATCGTTCCTCCCCTGAGCTCCGGAGGTTCCGGGCTCGGTTGCAAACATAGCAGTGACGCCGGTAAGGTACAACCGGCATCGAGCAGGGGGAGAAGGACATGGGCGTCAAGCTGCTGATCTTCAATGAAGAGGACCCGGACATCGCGATCACGCTGGCCTACACAGCACCGGGGGACGAGAAGGCTCAGGGCTGGCACGGTGGATGCACTGAGTGCGGCAAGGCTGTGCACTTCTGGACCGAGTCCGGCGCGTTCAAGGGCGCTCAGGCGCACGTGGACTCACACACCCCGTAAGACAGCACCGGCCCCGGGGGAGGTAACCCCCGGGGCCATCACCAGACATGAAAGGTGCTCACCATGAGCCAGCACGACCAGCGTACACAGCACGGGCCGAGCCCGGCCTCCATCCTGATCCTGGCGGCCGCGAGTCTCGCGGCCCTGGTGACGATGTTCTGGATCATCGACGCCCCGCAGCTCGACGACCGTGACATCGGGGGCGCGGTCCTGGCCCTGGTGCTCGCGTTCGGCCTGTTCTCCGAGATGTTCGGGCGGCTGATCGAGCGCAGGGCCGTGATCATCCGCAAGCGTCGTCAGCGTGATGCCGCCCGGGCGCGGCAGGAGTACGAGATCTACCAGCGCGCGGCCAGCACCGGCACGTGGGAAGGGCCGTCCGGGGAGCTGATGACCCTGCGGTATGACCCGGAGACCGGCCTGTTCTACGCGCACGGCTGGTTCGGCGACTTCTTCCAGGTGCCCCGGGAGCGGGCCTGGTTCGACCGCCGCACGCTGATCGAGACGGTGACCGAGCTGGAGGCCAGCGGCGAGCTGAGGCCGCGTCAGGACGAGGGCACGTTCAACGTGCGCGCCCGGCTGTCCCTCCCCGATGCCCGGACTGAACGGATCGCCGTGCCGCTGGACCGGCCGATGCCTGCCCCGGGCTTCCTGAGCGAGGCTGAGCGCGAGGTGTGGAACGCGGAGAACGCGGACGCCACCGAGATCATCCGGCTCAGCCGTGAGGCGAGCATCTGACACTGCAGTGTCAATAGCGGGCTGGGTTCGCCTGGCCCGCTTCTCGCTCTTGAACCTCACAGTTATGCCTGGTAAGATCACAGGGCATCGAGCGGAAGGACGACCGGACATGAGTGCGGGATATCTGAAGAAGTGTTCCAGCAGGGGACGGCCGAAGAAGTCGCACCCGACCCAGGCAGAGGCTGAGGGCCAGCGCTGGGGACTGATAGCGGCGGGCAAGTGGAAGCCGGGCACCAGCAACACCTACTTCTGCAACCAGTGCGGCGGCTGGCACGCCGGAGAGATGGGCCGGAGCAACCGGGGCAAAGGCCGCAAGGTGGCCACCAAGAACACGCCCCGATTCCTGGCCAGTCAGTGACCGGTAAGGGGTCGAAATGAGTGTCAGGCCGTACTACAAAAACCCTCAGGTCCCCTCCAAGATCACAAAGTGTTCGGTCGCCTTGACCCGAAAGACGATGACTGTCGACCGGATCAGGCCCGGAGCGCACGGGGGGACCTACATCAAGAGCAACGTCCGACCTGCCTGCCAGCCGTGTAATTCGATCATTGGCGGAGGAAACATGCGTAAGAAGAGGCGCACAGCATTCTGAGAACCCCTTACAAGGGGACCTCCGACAGGTCCCCCCACCAGGGAGTTCATACGAGGGGGCGGAGATGAGTAGTCCGACATGGCGGGTAGCCACCCGGCGCAGAGGCAGTCCTCCGGGATGGGACATCGGTCAGACACCGATGCTGGAGGTCCAGGCCCGGCGCAAGGCGGTCGAGTACAACCGTGCGTATCCCGGATTCGAGCATCGGGCCGTGCGGATCGGTGACAAGAAGACCGTGGCCGGAGGGACCTCTCGTACGTCCCCCCACCAGGGCATTCATGGGGAGGGGCGGTCATGAGAGAGGGGTTCTCATGGCATCTGTGGCCGTCGGGCACCGACGATCTGGACCGGCTGGACACTGATCCGCCCGGCTGGCACGTGCGAGAGAAGACCGACGACGGGTACCCGCTGATGGGGTCCAGCCCGGCGGAGCGCCAGGAGAACCGGGAGAGGGCCGCACGCATCAAGGCGCAGGCCATGCGGACGCACCCGTTCGAGGGTTCTGGGGTGTATTGCCAGTTCAGAGAGGGTCCGAGTACCTCGGGGGGACCTGCCACGGGGGTCCTCACGATGTGGGTGCAGTGCGGGTACCCACGTGACATGCATCCGGAGGATCGTCAGGCTGGCTTGACGGTTCCGGACCCGGATGGAGCCCGCCATACGTCCCCCCACCAGGGGGTTTGCTGATGAGCACCCGGCGAACGTGGGGTGTTCTGAGGGCAGCTGTCGGCACAGGGTATGAGCCGGACGGGCTGTGCGGGGACCGGGGCGAGCATCCGGCGCACCTGCACGAGTCGGCCACGCTCGGTCGGTTCTGGTGCACGGCACGGCAGGCAGACCGGGAGCCAGGGCGCTCGCAGAGGCGTGTTGATGCTGGTCAGGGGCCACCTCCGGCGTACGTGGCACAGGCTACGTACCTGCTCAAGGGGTCCACTGACCAGTCCGTTTGGCAGGCCTCTGAGCCCCCGCTGATCTCTCGGCAACCCGAGTTAATGCACACGCATCTAATGGCGCATACGACTTCACAGGCGTGAGCAACAACCCTCAACCTGAGGTTGAGACTTTCTTTTAGACAGTGACCCCCGAATCCTTGACAGATCCTAGGGGGGTCGTGGTACTCGCGCGCGCGGCACCAGGGGACCGGGGGGAGGTACGGGACCTTCTCAATACCCAGTCCTCCAAATCACTATTTCCTCACGTGTGTCACGTGAGGAAATAAGTAAAAAGAACCCGCGAGAGCTGGAGAGCTCCCCCATGTCCCCCCGGTCCCTCAATGCACATGTGCGGTACGTGTCTCCCCCACGTGTGGTACCGTTCAGGCATGAAGACTTACCTCGGGAAGCCCGAGTTGCCGCCGTACGTCACCGAGGAGGACTTGATCTTTCTGGCCGCCGACTTGGGGGCGGGCTGGCATACCGCCGCTGGCCTCTACGACTGGCACGTGAGGCAGTTGGAGGGGGAGGGCCGCAAGGCTGTGAACAAGAAGCACTTCGGCCTGGCCATGAGGGAGGCAGGCTGGAAGAACGAGAGCAAGTGGGTGGGTGACGGGGCTGCCCGGTGCTGGATGATCACCAACCCCTGGGCGCGCCGGGGGCAAGAGATGGTCAAGGCCGACTGATGGCCAGCCCCAGGAAGAAGATCGACATCCGGCGGCCGGACGTGCGCGCTTTGATTCGGTCGTTCGGTCCGGGCACTTTCCCCGCCGTGGACCTCTACGTCCGGTACTGCGCTCAGATGAACGAGCAAGGCCGGACCCCCGTCAGTCAGCAATCGTTCGGCCGCGCCCTCACCTGCTGTGGCCAGACCCGCACCAAGCAGAAGGTCCACGACCGGAGCGTCTGGTGCTGGAGGCTGAACGAGCGTCGTATGGCGGCCGAGGAGCACGACTCTCAGCCCGCCCGGTTCTGACCCTGCACTGTCAACCGGACAGTCAGGCCGAGATGTCCTCCCGATCCCGTAAGGTGGGCGCATGACAACCCCGACCTGGCTAGCGCTCCTGATCTACGCGCTCGCCGTGGCGCGTGTGACCGGCCTGATCGTGGCCGACACGATCACCGAGCCGATCCGGGACCGCGTCATCACCTGGCTGGACGACACCCCCGGTTCGTCCGGCGAGTGGTTCGCATCCCTGATCACGTGCCCATGGTGTGCGGGCATGTGGGTCAGCCTGATCGCCGCTCCCCTGGTGTGGTTCTGGGGCGACACGCCCGTCATGCTGATCCCGGCTCTCGCCCTGGCGTTCAGCCAGGCCACCGGCATGCTCGCAAGCTTGGGGAGGTAACCCGTGGCGCTCCGCCGTCCGCGCACCGTCCGTGATCCCGACCCTTACCGGCACCAGGAGGTGGCCCAGCGCACCGCGCTCGCCGGTGCCACCGCCATGGTGGATCTGGGCGGTGGCTCGTCCTGGAAGACCTGGAAGTTCGGCAACAAGGACTGGCAGACCGAGGCCTGGCGGCTTTACGACATCATCGGCGAGCTCCACAAACTCTCCGGCCGCATCGGTGACAGTGTCTCTCAGGCCCGCCTGTTCGTGACCGAGGTGGACGAGACCGGTGAGGAGACCGGCGAGGTCGAGGACGACGCCATCCGGCGTCTCGCCGCCGTACCCCTGGGCACCGGCAGTCAGCGTGACGACAACCTCCGTCTCGCGGGCATCGACCTCGCCGTGGGCGGTGAGTGCTGGATCGTCGGAGAAGGCGCGGCCAGCGGCGCACCCGACCAGGCCGAAGGCTCTTGGTTCGTGGTCACCGGTGCGGCTTTCAGCCGACTCGGCGATGTGATCAGCGTCCGTCGTCCCCAGCAACGCGGCGGCTCCAAGCTGGAGCTGGCCGATGGGGTGGACATCCTGATCCGGTGCTGGAGGCCGCATCCCAATGACACCGATCAGGCCGACTCGTTCACCCGGTCGGCCATCGTGCCGCTGCGCGAGATCGAGCTTCTCACCAAGCGCGAGTTCGCCGAGCTGGATTCCCGCCTGACCGGTGCGGGCATCATGTTCCTTCCCGAGGGTGTGGACTTCCCGCATCCGCCGGGCGAGCCCGCCGACCTGGCCGGGTTCATGGCCTACATGCAGCGCGCCGCTGCAGCGAGCATGTCCGACCAGAGCCGGGCCAGCGCCATGGTCCCGATCATGGCCACCATCCCGGACCACATGATCGAGCACCTGGACAAGATCAAGCCGCTCAACTTCTGGTCCGAGCTCTCCGCCGAGATCACGCCGATGAAGGATCGCGCGATCACGCGCGTGGCCTCGATGGCGGAGATCCCGGCCGAAGTGCTCACCGGGATCAGCGACGCGAACCACTGGACCGCTTGGCTGATCAGCGAAGAGGGCATCCGGTGGATCAAGGGCTACCTGGGCCTGATCGCGGACGCGCTCACCCGTGGCTTTCTGCGCCCAGCGCTGACCGCCATGGGAGTGACTGACCCCGAGCGCTATGCCTTCGCATTCGACACCAGCGCGCTCGCCGCCAAGCCCAACCGCCTGGACGAGGCACTCCAGCTCCATGACCGGTTCCTCCTGCGCGATGAGGAGGTGGTCCGGGCCGGGGCGTTCGACCCCGAGCAGATGCCCAGCATCACCGAGAGAGCCGCTCAGATCCTCCTGACGCTCGTGAAGACCCAGCCGGACCTCATCCTGGACCCGGCCGTGCAAGCCGCTCTCGGGCTGCCTCAGGTCCAGTCCGTGGGCCTTCCCGCCACAGCCGACCAGAACGCCGACGGAGAAGATCCCGACCTGGACGACGAGGGCCCGCCCAACGGAGGGACCGTGCCGGACGTGCCGGACGAGGCGAGCGCCATCACGGCCGCGCTCGACGGCCGTATCCGCGCGCTCGGCACGCCGACCATGCCGTCCCTGCCCTCCCCTGAAGCGGTCTTCAACGCGAGCGCCAAGTTGATGGTGCTCCGGGCCCTGGAACTCGCTGGTGGCCGCCTGGCGACGCCTCAGGAGCGCCGGGGGAGGTGGGCCAGCGTGCCGCGCCACGAGTTGCATCACCACGTCGGTCCGATCACGCCGGAGAAGGCGGTCAAGGTGACCGAAGGCGCGTGGAACCACGTCGCGCTGGTGGCCTCGGATCTCGGGGTGAACGCCGACGACCTGGGCGCGTTGCTGCAGGGCTACGTCCATGAGCTTCTGACCCGGGGCATCCGGCATCACGATGACCTGCTGTTCGCCGCGCTCGGTGTCGCGAACCGGGGCCGGGGACTGGCGGTGGCCGCATGACGGTCATCCCGGAGGAGATCCGGGGAGACGGCCCGTGCCAGGACTGCGGTGGTGAGAACATCATCTGGTTCACCGAGTCAGGGCTGTGGAACGCCGTGATGGGCGGGCTGGAGGCGACCGACGACCCGGGCGGCATCCTCTGTGTGCCGTGCTTCGCAGTCCGCGCCCACCAGGTCTCTCCAGGGCACCAGCGTTGGAAGCTGGTGGCAGAGCTGTGACCGGCCCGGTGTGGAACGGCAAGGGCGTCGACCCCTGGCTCCCCGCGCGCCTGGACGCCCGGCTGGAGGCCGCTGCCACTGAGCGCGACATCCGGGCGGCTGTCTGGGCCGCGCTCTCGGACTGGTTGGTTCAGCTGGCCCGGCGCGTGGTTCGCGGTGACCGGCGGCCGGACTTGGATGCGATCTGGGCCATGGCTCCGCTGTGGCGTCAGGCCGTGGACCTGATCTTGCAGGGCGAGATCTTCCGGGCTATCGGCCTGGCGTTCGAGCGCGTGCTGGGCAGGGATTCGCGCTGGGACCAGCGGCCCGCCATGGTGCGCTACCTGGCTGAGGTACGTAACCGTCTGGTCCGGATTCCCGAGGAGGTCTACGACCTGGTGGCTGGGCAGATCTCCACCGGAGTCAACCTGGGCGAGTCCATCCCTCAGCTGGCCGCCCGCGTTGACAGTGTCCTGTCAACCACACAGTCGCAGCGCTGGCCGAACCGGGCCACCGTGATTGCCCGGACCGAGACGATCGGCGCGCTGAACGCGGGCCGGGTCGAGGCGTTCAAGATCGTCGCCGCCGACGAGCCGGACGTGCAGTTCGAGCTCATGTGGCTGGCTACTGATGACAGCCGGACCCGGCCCAATCACCGGACGGCTGAGGGTCAGCGGGTCCCTATCGGGTCCTCGTTCAACGTCGGAGGGTTCGAGCTCGCCTTCCCCGGAGACCCGACCGGCCCGCCCCAGGAAGTGATCCAGTGCCGGTGTGTCCCGCTCCTGGTCGAGGCAGGCGAAACCGTCGACCTCTCCAACCGGCAGATGAGGAGAGCCCGCTGATGTCAGGCGCAACGGCAGGTGCAGTCACCCTCGGTCAGCGCCTCGGGAGCCCGGCGGAGGGCCTCCTGCATGTCGGAGCACCCGGCACCTTCCAGGCTCTCGGCCGCCAGGTCAAGGCACTCGACGGTGTGACCGCTCTCAGCGGCCAGGGCCTCGATGTCGACGTTCTCCATACCCAGGACAATACAGGCTTGACTGTAAAGTGTCAACGCCCGAGGAGATCCCGCTGATGCCCGCATCCACGATGGCCGGAGTGATCAGCGCAGTCGCCGGAGTCATCACCGCCATGGGCGGACTGGTGCTCGCATTCGGCGTGCTCATTCCCCTGCTCAAAACTGCCCGATCCACCCACAAGATCGTCAACCAGCAGCACACCGACATGGTGAACTACCAGCGCGCGCTCATCCGGGCGCTGGAGGGAGCCGGAATCACCATCCCCATCGATCAGAGTGCTGAGGCAGCACCCCCGCAAACAGACCGGTAGCCTGGTCGAAGAGGAGGAAGTCATGGGTACGAAGTTCCGCACCATGCTCGCGCCGATCGGGCTGAGCACCGGGGACGGCCGCCGGTTCGCCGCCGGTGGGATCACCACGGCCGAACTGCCGATCCCGTTCGAGTGGGTGCGCTCCCGCGAGGGCGGCCACGACGGTGCTGTCTCCATCGGCGTCGTTCAGGAGGCGGCTGTACTCACCGTCAAGGAAGCCGTGGCTGCCGACTGGATCTCGGCCGACCGGGTCAAGGGCATGGATCAGGCGATGAGCGCCGTGTGGGCGCGCGGCCAGATGTATGACGACGCCGACCGCGAGGTCATGCCGCGCCTGGCCGAGGACGTGGCCGAAGCCATGCACCTGATGACCAACGGCACGCTCGGGCCCAGTGTCGACCTCGATTCGTTCGAGGGCGTACCGGTGTTCGAGGGCTCTGACGACCCGGTCACCTGGGACCAGATCGAGGCGTACTACGAAGAGCATGGGGAGGAGCCCAAGATCGAGCTCCTGGTGACCGAGGGCCGGGTTCGTGCTGCCACCCTGGTCAGCATCCCGGCCTTCGCCGAGACCTCGCGTCCGCTGGAACTCATCGCCGCTGACGACGACACCGAGAGCGCGCTGGCACTGATCGCCTCGGTCGGCACGGCCACCCGGCCGGACATCGCCGCCTTCTCCCTCCCCGTGCTGGACGGCCCGACCCCGATCACCTGGGACCACGAGACCGGCCGGGTCTTCGGCCACATCGCTACCTGGCGTACCTGCCACGTGGGATACTCCGACGTCTGTGTCACCGCGCCCAAGGACGAGGCCGGGGCCTATGCCTGGTTCAACCGCTTCCCGGTCGAGACCGACGACGGGACCGTGTGGGCCGGGCGCATCACCGTCGGCGGACGGCACGCCGGGCTGTCGCTCAGCGCGAGTGCGACGATGGCCGCCTACGACACCAAGACCGTGGCTGCCGACGTGCGCGCCTACGAGGATGAGCACGGCATCGTGGTGGCCGGGGTGATCCGGCCGAACCTGACCGGCACCGAGCTGGCCACGCTGGCCCGGCGCAAGGTCTCCGGCGACTGGCGCGAGACGCCGGGTGGTCTGTCCCTGGTCGAGGTGCTTGCCCTCTCCCCGGGGCCCCGGGCTCACGCTGAGCCTGGTTTCCCGGTTCCGGGTACGTTCTCGGTGGGTGGCCGCCAGACCGCGCTCACGGCGGCTCTGGGTCCGGACGCGGACTACGTCGTTCAGCCGCCCGGTACGTTCCGGGTTGGGGCGGTCGATATCGCTGGTGCGGTCCGTGCCGCGCTGGCCGCTGACCGGCGCGCTCAGGTGGAGCGTGGGGAATTGGCCCGTGTGCTGACTTTCGATCAGGCGGAAGCGCGCGTCGCTCTGGCTGACGCGCTGAAGGAAGGGGAGGGATGACCGATGTGTAACTGCAAGAACAAGACCGCCAACCGGCAGAGCTACACCGTCAAGTTGCCGGGCGGGATCAAGGTGACCAAGACCAGCGAAGCCGCCGCTACGGCGTTCGCGGCCAAGCACCCCGGGTCTACGGTGAGCAAAGCCGCCTAGCGGCTCGTGGCTCGTGAGAGCCACCCCAGTTACCCCCGTGGCTGGGACGCGGAGAAGGCCCGGACCGACGTCGGTCCGGGCCTTCCTGCCTTGACCGTGCAATGTCAGGCGTGAGCCTCATCCACTATACGACCGGCCGCACCTCGCGGTTCAGCCGGTGGCATCCCCGGTTCCAGACGTAGCGCTCCTCCTCGGTGCCGCCCGGGCACGTAGCCCACTCGAACGGCACGTGACGGTAGCCCGGAAGCTCCTCGAACGGCACCATGGCCGGAGTGCCGGTCAGGAAGATCGGTCCGGTGCCGAGCGAGACATAGAGCCCCAGCCACCCGGTCTCTCCCTTGCGCTGAACCCGGAGCGCGTGGCTGCCGTTCATGATGGTCGATCCGACCTGGACCTCCAGCGCGCTCATGGCCTCCACCTCTTCTTGTTCATCAGGGGGAGCACCTGGTCCGCTGTCACGCCAGTGATGAACGTTTCAGAGCAGAACTCACACCCGAGGCAGAACTGAGTCTCCACGTCGTGCATGGTCAAGCGACCGTCCGGCACCTGGCTCACTTTGACCGGCCCGGCCGACCAGCGGAGCGCATACGACCCACAGTTCGAGCACTGGCCTTCAGCCACCATGCTCCGCTTGCACGGCTGGCATGTCACCTGGTCAATGTGCACGGTCAGCGGGTCCGGCCCTTCGGGGAAGGCCACGTTGTCCCATGCCTGACGGCACTCGGTGCCGGTGTAACTGGATAGATTCGACAGGTGGATCGGCCGTGTGGTCACGACTCGACCGCCCCGCCCATGTCCGGCGTCAGCCCCTCGGCGTGCCAGGCCGGATCAGATGGACGGTTCGGCAGATCGGAGCTGGGCAGGTGCACCCACACCCAGCCGTCGGCCGGGATCTTGGTGGTCTCCATCGGCCTGCCGTCGACCAGCTGGAGCCGCCATCTGCGCCAGTCGGCCGGAACCCTCTCGTCCTCCACGATCACGTGTTCGGTGACCGCACCCAGCCAGGTGCTGGGCCGGGGCCCGTTCGCCCCGATCGGGGAGGTGACCAGCATGTCACCGATCTCCACCAGTGCCGCGCTGACGCGCGCGGGCCGTACTTCCAACACTCGCATTGTTGCTCCCCTAGATGTCCGGGGGGACCCTCGACGGGTCCCCCCACCTGTTGTTTATCAGTGCTTGGCGTCGCAGATCGGGCCGCGTCCGCGTGCCCGGCTCTCCTTCGTCGTGAGCGTCCGGCCACAATCCCCGCACTCGCCGATATCCCGGCCGTAGCGGAGCGAGGCAGCGTCAGCGTCGGCCGCGATCAGGGCCAGCACCCGGGAGATCCGGCTCCGGTCCCGGATCGAGTACCACTCGTCGCTGGCCTGGATGTCCAGGAAGACGAACCCGGCCTTGCGGCCGTTCTCGACCTTGAAGAACTTGAGGACACCCTCTTCCTCCACCGCGTAGCGGCCGTCCGCCACCTCAACCGACGGAGCCGGGGTGGTCTTGGCCGACGCCTTGAGCTGCGCGATCTTGGCGATCATCCGGGAGATCCACTTGCTCGCGTTGCCTTCGCGGCCCGGGGTCCAGAGTCCCCGGATGGTCATCCCGTCGGTGTAGTTCAGGGCCTCGATCGAGGTCGGGTGGTCAAGCTGGCCGAGCTGGCAGATCAGGTCGTCCATGAGCTTGGCCTGGGCCGGGCTCCGGAGGTCCGCCACCGCGTCGGCCGGAACGAGGTTCAGCAGGTCCTCATCCTGAGCGGCCTCGGTGGCGAGCGCCTCAGCGTCGTCGGCGATGATCTCCGCCGGGAGGCCACGGCCGCCGGTGTGGAAGGTCATCAGGAAGTTCGCGGTGTGGGGGTTCTTCCGGTAGTTCCGTTCGATGGTCCTCATGGCCGGTGTGCCTTCCTGTCCGGTCTGCCGTGCTGACAGGTAGAACATTACCGTCATGACTGGGAAGTGTCAACCCCCGGGGAGCGGACATCCTGACTCAAATGGCAGGTCCCGATGCTAAGCTCCTGCTTGACACACCAGCGTCAGGTCTAGGCCCGGCTGGGCGTCATGGCCCGAGAACGCCCGCCACGAGCCCGAGGACGGACACATGTTCCCGTTCGAAATCCCGGCCGACCTGACCGCGCTCAGCGCGGAAGAGTTCGCTGCCTTCCGGACCACGGTCCGCACGTTCGCCCAGACCACGCTCAGCGACGACAACTCGTCCGCCGAGATCCTCCTGGCGACGCGCGAACTGTTCATCAACACCGAGGCCGAGGACACCCGGCGCACCGATCTGGCCGCGTCCGCTACCGCCGCGCGCGCCGAGCTGGCCGCTGGCCTCGCGCCGACCGAGCCCACTCCTCCGGCCCTGGCCCCCGAGCCCACCCCGGTTCCCGCCCCGGCTCCCGAAGGCACCCCTCCGGTTCCGGCCGTGGTCCCCGCTACCCAGGCCAGCACGATCGACCCGGCTCCCGACGCCCCGGCTGAGGTCTACGCGACCATGACCGCGAGCGCCGACGCCCCCGGTTCGGGTGGCGAGCTCGCCTCGTTCGCCGTAGCTGGTGAGATCATCGAGCGTCGTCTGTCCAGCTACTCCAGCTCGACCCGGCGCAATGCCAGCAAGGTCGACCTGGGCAAGGGCCGGTTCTCGATCGGCGGCCGGACGCTCAGCCGCCATGGCAATATCCAGTTCAACCGCCAGTTCCCGGCGGATCTGCGCATCACCGACACCAGCGACGCGCTCCGCGTGCTCGACCACGCGGCCAATGAGCGTCGCCTCCCCGGTGGCTCGCTGATCGCCTCGGTGACCCGGAGTGTGGCCAACGGCGCGAGCCTCACGGCCGCCGTCGGCTGGTGTGCGCCGTCCGAGACGATCTACGACCTGTGCGCGCTGGAGACCCTGGACGGCATGCTGGACATCGCCGAGGTTCAGGCGACCCGGGGCGGGTTCTTCGTCCCCGAGAACGGTGGCCCGAACTTCTCCACGATCTACGACTCCATTGGTGACGAAGGCGATGTCATCCTGACGGAGTACGACGTGGAGAACGGCGTCGAGAAGGTCTGTGTCGAGATCCCCTGCCCCCCGTTCGTGGAGGTCCGGCTCGACGTCGCTTACATCTGCATCACCGGATCTCTCCTGCAGACCCGGGGCTACCCCGAGGCTGTCACCCGGTTCTCGCAGGGCGCGATGATCGCCCTGGCCCACAAGGTCAACGAGTCGGTCATCGCGCGCATCGTCGCCGGTTCCGGCGCGCCGGTCGTCATCGCCGCTGACGCCTCGGGCGACGACGCGGCCTCGGCCCTGCTCTCGGCCGTGGAGCTCGCGATCGAGGACATGAAGTACCGCAACCGGATGGGCCGGACGGCCACGATCGAGATCGTGCTCCCCGCCTGGGTCATCGCGCCCATCCGCGCCGCCATGGCCCGTCGCCAGGGCACGGCGACGATCAACGTCACGGACGCCGAGATCCTGGCCGCCTTCACCACCCGGCACGCCGTCCCGCGCTTCGTCTACGACTGGCAGGACGCCTACTCCGGTCTTGCCGGTGGCCCGGGTGCCCAGACCGCGATCACCGCGTGGCCTGCGACGGTCCAGTTTCTCGCCTACCCGGCGGGCACCTGGGTCAAGCCCGTCCGCGACGTGATCAACCTGGACACCGTCTACGACAACGCGCTCCTGACCCAGAACCAGTACACCGCGCTTTTCGCCGAGGACGGCTTCAACGTCATCAAGATGTGCGCCGACTCGCGGCTCTACCAGGTGCCGATCGACGTCTCCGGCGTCACCGGTTGCTGCCCGTAATCACCCCCTTGACCGCCTGGCCAGGGTGAACGCAGAGAATTCGGGACCTGAAATCCCGTAGCCCTGGCCAGGCGAACCACCTGAGGAGGTGAACACGGATGGCAACGATTCCCGGAATGGTCGTCCCCGCCCCGGAGCAACTCCGGCGTCGGTACGGCCTGTTTGACGCGGTCACCGGACCGCTCGACCTCCCCGCCCATGGGGAGGGTGGTGGCGTCCGGTTCGTACCGATGAACTGTGGCAACGCGTACGCCTACGGCGTCGCGTGCTACGAGGGCGGGGACCAGGCTCCGGCCAAACCGCTCGACGGTGACACCGGAGAGGTCTCTACCGGTGTCTTCGCCGTGCTCTCGACGCTGAATTGCGGGGCCGTCGGCTACACGACCGACGAGTACCGCAACAAGGTCCGGCGTCGGCTCGAAGGCACTGAGATGGCAGCCGTTGAGGCAGCCTTCTGGGGAGGCGACGACTTCCAGGGCAACCCGCTGGACATCCTCTCGCTGTCGGCCCAGGCCGAGCCGGTGGACGCGGGCTATGACCCCGGCCTGATCACGGATGTGATCGGGGCCCTGGAGCGGTACGCCTACACCGAGCAGCAGTATGGCGGAGTCGCGTTCATCCACGCCCCGATAGAGGTGGCCGCGTTCGCGGCCGAGGCCGGTCTCGTCCTCCCCGAAACGACCGGTCCGACCGGCCGCAAGGTGACCCCTCTCGGCTCGGTTTGGGTGTTCGGCGCGTACCCGTCCGGTTCGGTGATCATCACCGGTCAGACCACGGTCTGGCGTTCTCCGGAGATCCAGGTCTACAACTCGTTCGAGAACGCTACGAACGAGGTTCTTCTGATCGCCGAGCGCGGCTACTCGGTGGCTTTCGAGTGCTTCGCTGGTGAGGCGGAGTTCAACCCGCTGGAGGTGTCCTAATGGCTAATCTGCTCTGCGCCAAGCCCCTTCAGGGGGAGACGATCCGTGTCACCCGGCTGGACGAGTGTGGCAATCCGGAGTACGGCGACTGTGCGTTCGCCGTGTCCGACGGATACGTGTCCGTCACGCTCACCCCGAACGCCGAGGAGGGCGAGCGGTTCCTGCAGCGCAACGCGCGCGGCCGGGCCATCATCAACCAGCGCTCGGCTCCGAGCCTGAACTGGTATGACGTGTCGATGGTCTTCCAGGAGGTGGACCCCGAGCTCTTCACGATCATCACGGGTCTGCTGCCGTACGAGGACGACCAGGGCAACACGATCGGCTTCCCGGTCACGGAGTCCAACTTCGCCACGGCCAACTTCGCCCTTGAGGCGTGGATGGGCAACGCGGAGGAGGAGTGCCTGCCCGGGGACACGTTCCCGTTCTACGGGTACAACCTGCTGCCGTGGGTGGTCGAGGGCGCGCTGGCCGAAGACATCGTCATCGCCAATGACCTGATCACCTTCACGGTGGTCGGCCGTACCCGCAAGGGCACCCCGTGGGGTGAGGGCCCGTACGACGTGGTTCGCGACCTCGGCGGGGATCCCTCGCCGCTCTTCACCGCGATCCCGAGCGACACGCACCACCTCCCCATCTGGACCCAGCTCGCGCCGCCGGAGCCCTTCTGCGGTTGCCAATCTTTGTCGAGCTAAAGAGGCATGGTACAGTTCTCCTCATGGACTGTACTTCGAGTGTTTGCACTGGCAGGGGCCCGGTGGTCTACAAGACACTGGGTCTCTGCCGTTCCTGCTATGACCGTCGTCGGAGTCTTGGGGACGAGAACAAGCCTCGGGTCTATACGCGTGGCTTCACGATTCAGCAGAAGATGGACCACTATCGGACTGAAGACGGTCCGGGGGAGTGCTTCGGCTGGTCGAGCCGGGTCAGTGAGCAAGGCTATGCCCAGCTCTGGACGGAAGGCCGCAAAGGTAGTTTCCGTGCTGCTCACCGAGTGGCCTACGAACTGGAACACGGGGAGATCCCGGAAGGTCTCCAGATCGATCACACGTGCCATAACGAGGACATGACGTGCCCCGGCGGAGCATCCTGCCTCCACCGTCGGTGCACCAACCCGGCTCATCTGGCCGCCAAGACTCGCCAGGAGAACATGGCGGACGCGCGGCGCGGGGAGCGTGGCAACTGGGGGGAAAAGCACAACGGGTCCAAGACCCGCGACAAGTGGGGCCACGAATTCACCCCCGAAAATACGGCCTGGTACGGCAACGCTCGCCAATGTCTGGAGTGCCGAAGGCTTCGGAGCCGTGGTGAACACCCGACCCAGATCGCACGTCGGCAGGCTTGACTGTGAAGTGTCAACACCTGTTCTCGCCATGTTGTCCCCTCAGACCGTAAGCTGAGGGCATGGCAGAACCGTGCACGTGGGACGTGGACCCCGAGGAGCTCGGAGTCTGCTCGACCTGGGCTGATTACTCGCCGGAGGTCCAGGCCACCGCGTTGAGCCTCGCCACTCTCTACCTCTGGGCCAACACCGGCCGCCAGTACGGGCCCTGCCCGATCACCGTGCGGCCCAACCAGGCCACCCGGGGAGGCGAGGTCGTCTACCAGGCGTTCGCCGTGGCCCCGGGCTCTCAGAGTGGTCTCGGCGTGCCCGGTGGGCCCTTCCTCTTCGGTGGCCGCTGGTTCAACTCCTCGTGCGCATCGGCGTGCTGTGGTAACCGAGCCTGCGCGATCGTGCTGCGCGGGCCGGTGGCCGCCGTGCTGGACGTCAACATTGACGGTGAGACCGTGCCGCCGTCGGCCTACCGGGTGGACATCACTGGCGGCGCGTACCTGCTGGTGCGTACCGATGGCGAGTGCTGGCCGACCTGCCAGAACTTCACCGCCGACGCCGGGGAGGAGGGCTCGTTCACAGTGGACTACCTGATCGGCCGGGAGCTCCCGGTGGCGCTGCAGGTAGCTACTGCCACGCTCGCGTGTGAGTACGCCAAGGATGTCAGCGGCGGCGCGTGCCAGCTCCCAGCCCGGATGACCCGGCTGTCCCGCCAGGGCGTCGAGGTCGAGGTGGAGCCGCCGTCGCCGGACGAGGGCCGCACCGGTATCCGGGTGGTGGACGACGTGATCGCGTCGCTCAATCCGAGCCGTCGGCAGTACCCCCCGCTGGTTCTCTCTCCTGACCTCCCCGAGGCATGCGACCGGGTGACCGTCTGGGCCGGTGGCTCCTGATGGCCACCGAGGACCCGATGGTCATGCCGCTGGCACGCGAGCTCCTGGAGTGCCTGGATCAGGAGATCGTCAAGGTCTTGAATCCCCCGTTCTATGTCCAGCTCCGCACCGGCAACGTGGTTGACCATCTGCTGTCAACTCACGAGGACGAGTGTTGCTCTGGTCTGGCCTGGGTCCGGCCGTCCGCGTTCTTCCCCAGTTCATCGGTCTTCCCGACCCAGGACGCGGCACCGATCAAGAACGGTGTCCGGGCGTGGGCCATCACGCTGGAGATGGGCGCGGTCCGCTGCGCGCCGACACCGGATGCCAGCCGCATCCCGACGGAGCAGGAGTGGGACGACACGACCCAGGCCGTGATGGACGACGCGGCGGCCATGCGGCGCGCACTCTGCTGTTTCATCGACGCCAAGCCCGGCCGGTCCGCTCGCGTGCTCCCCGGCACCTGGCAGCCGCTGTCGATCCAGGGTGGCTGTGTCGGGGGCATTCTGCCGATCACGATCCAGGGCCCGGCATGTGATTGCTCCGAGGCTGGCCCTACCTCATCCTGACAGCAGGAAGCCCCGGTGGTCTGGGCACCGGGGCCTCCGCATTTACTGTGCTCCGGTCGGCCTCAGCCGTTGCCCGAGCCTTTCTCTAGAGGTGTCCATCCTGCCTGCTTTCTAGTGGCAAGAGCTTGTGATCCTCTGTTCGTGATGTGACGGGATTCGAACCCGCAACCTTCTCCATCGCTAGAGACGCTCTTCCCATTGAACTACACACCGGTACTAGGCGCTTGCTCGCTTCGCGTGTTAACCCGCTAGGCGCATCCCTGCCGTTCCTTTTACCACCGAGCGAACCTGATCTCTCACAACCTGTCCGCTCGAACAAGAGAAACATTACAGGCACGCCGGGGAGGTGTCAAGCGGTAGCCTCGGACTTATGGCCGCTTTCTCGCTCCGGCTCGACCGGAGCCAGCTCCAGGGCGTCGGCATGAACGAGGCCCGCAAGATCGTCAACCGGGTGGTCCGGCGCACCTACACCCGTAGCCAGATCCTCTGCCCGGTCGATACCGGCAATCTCCGTGCGTCCGGCCGGATGGAGCTCGGCTCCGAGCGCGGTTCCCTGGTCATCGGCGGGGTGGAGTACACCGCGAACTATGCGGCCGCCGTGCACGAGGGACGGCGCGCACTGACCATCCGCGCCCGGCGACCCGGCGGCAAGCTCAAGTTCGTGGTGGACGGCCGTACGGTTTTCGCGCGCCAGGTGCACCAGCCCGCGCGCCAGGGCCGTCCGTTCCTGGCAACCGCGTTCAGTGAGGTCGCGACCCAGGAAGGTTTCAGCGTCACCATCGGATGACAGCCCCTCCCCGAGTCCAACGGGGAGGGGCTGTCATGGTGCCGGGTTACTCGCAGACGACAAAGCCACCGGTGAAGTCGCACAGCTGGATCGAACTGGTGCGGTTGTACCAGTTCGGGTTGTAGTTCTGCGACCCGTTGTTGGCTGCCACCGTCGTGCTCAGGTTGTTGTCTTGGCTGAGCCCACCCACCGGGACGTACATGTCGACGTACCCACCGGCTACGTTGCACCCGACCCAGTCATGCAGCCGGATGACCCGGTTGGCCCCGCCACGCTGGTGCGCCACGAACGACGACGGGGGGTCGTCGTAGACGACGCCACCAATGTCCCAGTAGTGGTTCTGCAGCGAGGCGCAGTTGCGGGAGTAAGAGCCCAGCTCCGCGAAGGTGCGACGCCAGAATCCGCCACCCTTCTCCCAGTCGATCCAGTTGTAAAGGCAGACTGCCGTAGCGCCCTGGCTGTCCCCGCTGGTGCCACCGTTGTCCGCACACCCGTTGTACGAGGACAGCGCACCGATCGGAGCCTTGTCCCACTCCGGCACCGAGGCCGACGCCGGAGCGCTGGCCCCCGTCAGGATCACCACGGCGATCCCGAACATTGCGATAAACCTCTTCATACCGCCTTCTCTCCCTGCCTCGGACTGTTTCCCCTGCAGCGTATCGGGTTGTGCCGCCGAGTCCAGGGTGAGGGGACATCTCGGGGTATGGTGTCCCCTATGACCGAACAGACGGAAGCCCCTGAGGTCGACGTATCGACCATGGTGCCGGAGCGCGAGATCGAGTTCCGGGGCCGCAAGATCTGGGTCCGGATGCCTAAGCCCGAGCAGATCCTGGTCTGGAGACGGACCTTGGCCCAGCTCCAGGGGGCCGATGTCGATGGCTGGAGCGGGGAGAAGGTGCTGGCCGCGCTGGAGCGCGCGCGCAAGATCATCGACTCCGTCATCCTGCACTCCACGGACAAGGATTGGCTGGATGACCTCATGCTGGACGGGGAGCTGGACTTGAAGGAGACCGCGTCTATCGTCCTGCTCACGGTTGAGGCGTTCGCCGCTGAAGCCAACCGCGCAGACCGGCGTGCTGCAGCCAAGCCCGCCAAGAAGGCCACCCGGAAGAAGGCAACCACATGACGACCCAGGAACCGGCCATGCCGTTCGAGACGACCGAGGCCGACACCCCGCGCACCACGCTGGGCACCCGGGAACACGCTGAGGCGTTGACACTCAAGCGTCATCCTGGTGTGCGCGACGCGCTCCAGTGGCTCACGTTCTCCCACCTCCCCGAGTCGCTGCAGCGGTTCTCGGCCCCGTTCTACGTGTCGGCCGTGGAACTGATCGTGGAGATCAAGAACGACTCGCCCGAGCTCACCACGGCGCTCAACAAGCTGATCGAGGCCAAGGACTCCGCCGTGCGCGCCGGGATCAAGCAGGACACCGGTCGGGCCGGGTCTGTGCCGCGCCCTCAGATGGTGGTCGACCCTCCGTTGTTCGAGGCGGAGCGAGGATGAGCAACGAGGAAATCGTCCACCAGGCCAGCGAGAACATCTCGGACGGCTACCACACCTTCAAGGAGTTGTACGAGCACCGGCGCGCGCTGACCGCCGCGCTAGCGGTCACTCTTTCGTTGCTCTATCCAGGTTCTGCGTGGCGGTCCAAGCAACATCACCCGGACGATGACCCGATGTTCGAGGGCGGGTACTTCATCGTTGGATTGGACACGCCTACCGGCACGATCACCTACCACTACAAGCTGACGCACTGGGATGACTTCGCGAACTGCCGGACTCGCGAGCACGCGCCGAAGTGGGACGGTGCGGAGCCGTCCGCCACGGTAGACCGGCTCCTGGAGTGGGCACGGCGGGCAATCTGATGGACGTTGACCCACTCGCCTCGATGCGATGCTGGGCCATCGAGCTCGAACTCGGGGGCCGGACGTACGACGTTCCGGCCCTCCCGGCTGTCGAGTGGTGGCCGGTACTGACCGCTGGAGACCCGAGCCTGATCCTCGACATGATCGAGTCAAACCCCACGGACCCCTTCAATCTGGACGAACTCCTCCTGACCGGGGAGGTCGATGCCGCAGAGCTCGGCGAGACGTTGCTGGAGGCAGTCGAGGAAGCGGCCGGGCGCACGTTCCACGCCGCGTTCGTGCTCGCTGCCGTGGCGAACAGTCAGTGGGCGTCGGTCAACGGCGCGATGATCGTTCAGGGCTTCCGGTGGGAGGGCCAGCCTCTCGGGGCCGTTCTCGATGCGATCTACGCCGAGGTGACCAGCCGCCTGGAGAAGGACGCCCTGACCAAGTTTCTGGCCCTGCTGGACAACGAGTCATTGTCTCGTGGCAAGCGCCGGGGCCGGACTCCGGAAAGGGTGGTCAGCGAGTTCGAGGCCATGGCTGGGCCGAAACCTACTGCTGGTGCCGTAGCCACCGGCGCGCCGTCCGATAGTGCACGCCCCAGAACTCGGACACAGCCCCGGCCGCCCCGCCAGGGCGGCCGGTCGCGCGCGCCCAAGCAGCCACGCGCTCCACGCGCTGGAAATGATCCGGCGGCCAGCTCCTAGAGCCAGGGGGCCGGGGAGCGGCGAGCATCCGGTATTGGGCCTCGCCCTCCCCTCTCAGCGCGCTAGCGGCCACGCTGGCCAGCTGACGGACCGGGATCTGGGCCAGCACGGTAGAGGTGATCGGATGGCCTTCGCGCGCCCAGATCACCAGACCCTTGACGTCGGGCCGTCCGGTGTCCGGGTTCAGGTAGACGTCTACCGTCCACGGGAACGCTGGGTCCACGAGCTGGACCATGTCTCCCGAGTTGGTGAGCTGGGCGGCCGATACATCCATACCCGGCACTCTAGCCCAGATGCCCCCTAGCATCGGAGTGACGTGACACCTCGCGACCCGTAGGCTGGCCACGTGACAGATGTCGGCTCCGCCCGGGTAGAGGTCACGGGGGACGTTCGCAACTTCGCCCGGCAGACCGAACGGGACCTTGACCGTGCACTGTCAAAGGTCAAAGTCGATCCGGTCAAGGTCGACGTGGACAAGGATCATGTCCGGCGTCAGGCCGACGAGGCGGGAGAGAGTGCCGGGTCCCGGTTCGCACGAGCCGGGCAGACCGCATCCAAGCTCTTCGCCAAGACCTTGGGCAGTGGCCTCTCCGTCATCCCCAGCCTGATCGGCCCGGCTCTGATCACGGTCGGTGCGGGCATCGCCGGAGCTATCGCACTGGCGGCCGGAGCTGCGATCGGCTCTCTTCTGGGCGCGGCTATCGCGACCGGGGTGGGCCTCGGTGCGCTCGGTCTCGGCGCGATGCTCTTGAAGGAAGAGCCCGCGCTCAAGGCAGCGGCCAAGAGCCTGACCGACTCGATCAAGTCCGAGTTCAGGGCGGCCGCTCAGCCTCTCCTCCAGCCGCTGGTCAAGGCTCTCGGAGAGTTCGAGAAGCTGACGAACCGGATCGCTCCCCAGCTCAAGACCATGTTCGCCGAGCTCGCACCCTCGATCGCCCCACTAACCGCTGGACTGGTCGGCCTGGTGGAGAACGCTCTCCCCGGGTTCATCAATCTGGTGGGTTCCAGCGGTCCGATCCTGGAGGCGTTCGCCACCGGGTTGAGCGAGACCGGCGGCGCGCTCCGGGGGATGTTCGACAACATCACGTCCGTCAGCCCAGAACTGGCCGTTTTCTTCGGCGACTTCTTTGACGGAATTCAATACGTCATCACCAAGCTCGGCGAGTTCATCGGATGGTCTGCTCGCGCTTATGTGAAGATCCGGGAGTTTGTCACTGGGTTCGACTCCTGGGGAGAGGTATTCGACTGGGCCGTTGCCGGTCTTCAGAACCTCGTCTCTCAGGGCTTGGAATACCTGGCGGCCAATCTGCCGACGATCATCCAGAAGATCATTGCGTTCCGCGCTCAGGTCCAGGATGCCATCCTGACGATGGTGGAGGGCCTGGCTGACGCACTGCCGACGATCATCCCCCAGATCATCAGTGGCGTAGTCGCACTGGTGACCGGCCTGGTCAACACCCTGGCAGCGAGTGCTCCCCGGCTGGTCGAGGCTGCTGGTGCGTTGATCAACGGCCTGGTCGAGGGCGTGGTGACGTCGCTGCCGATCCTGATCCCGGCCGTGATCCGCATCGTGACCACGCTGGTGACCGGCATCATCGGCCTAATCCCGATCGTGATCCAGGCCGGATTGCGCCTGGTCCAGGGCTTGATCGAAGGTCTGATCGGCGCGATCCCGGTGCTCTACACGACCCTGATCGAGGTCGGCCCGAAGATCATCTCGGCCCTGCTGACCGCGCTCCCTCAGCTGGTCCTCCTCGGGTCAAACCTCCTGGTCGCCATCGTCCAGGGCATCGCCAACGCCCTGCCCGGGTTCGTCACCGCATTCCAGACCCAGGTCATCCCCGCGTTTCTGGAGGCGTGGCGGACCCAGGGCCCCCTGCTCATCGAGCAAGGACGACTCGCTCTCCAGCAGATCCTCCAGGGGTTCGTGGACAATACCGCGCTGATCGTCACGGCTGTGAATGAGCAGATCATTCCGGCTCTGGTCAGCCTGTTCCAGGAGAACCCGCAATTCCTGCAAGCTGGCATCGACGTATTCAAAACCATTCTTCAAGCGTGGTCCGATAACCTCACCCTGCTGACCACGTTCATCACAGACACTCTGGTCCCCCAGATGACCGCATTCCTCCGGGATAATCCGGAGGTCATTGAAGCGGCCGTCAACATCCTGGTGACCCTGGTCAACGCGATGATCGAGAACATGGACCTCATCATCGGGTTCATCACTGGCACGCTGATCCCGATCATGGTCAGCACGATCGTCGCCAACGCCCCGGCTATCGCCGGAGCCGGGCTCCAGATCATGGCCGCGCTCCTGGTGGCGCTGATCCGGTCGATCCCTTCGATCGTCGGTGGCATCGCCCGGATCAACCTGGCGATCATCTCCAACATCCTGAGCCTGATGGGCCGGATGATCTCTGCTGGTGTCTCGCTAGCCACCGGGTTTGGCAGCGCGTTGCTGAGGACCGGAACCAGTGCAGCGCGCGCGGCCGTCTCCAGCATCCGGGGAGCGATATCCGGAGCGTTCTCCGGCGCGGCCGGTTGGCTGGCCAATGCCGGACGGCAGATCATCAACGGCCTGATCTCCGGTCTCCAGTCCGGATTTGATCGCGTCCGGAGCACGCTGTCCAACCTGACCTCGTTGCTCCCTGACTGGAAGGGCCCGGCCACGGTAGACGCCAAGATCCTGGAGCCGTCCGGCGACTTGGTCATGGCGGGGTTCGAGCGCGGCCTGATGAACCGATTCGACTCGGTTCGTAAGACCCTGGCCGACCTCACCGGAGATCTCCCGAGCTGGAGCGCGGGCTCTCCGCGTGGCAGCGACGGCGCGGCCGCCGGAGGAACCGTTCAGCTCACCATTGCGGCCGGGGCCATCGTGGTCCAGGGCCAGGGCAAGGAAGCGGGCACGGAAGCCGCTGAGGCCATCCTGGAACGTCTCGGGCAAGCTACTTTGGCACGATGACGGGGAGGTCTGAGTAAATGGGCACGATCACCACACTGCGCCCGTCCACCACCTCGTCAGGGGCTGGCTGGACACCGAGCGCTGGAACCCTGCACGGGGTCACCTCGGACAACTCCGACCTGACCTATGCCACCTGGGCCGGGACCGGATCGCCGCTGATCCTCGGCACTCCGGTCGACTCGCCACCGGTCGGTGAACGACGCCACCAGGTCCGGCTCCGTGCGCGGGGGGAGGACGGTGACGCCTGGTGGTCGGTCCGGCTGAACTCCGGCGCGCTCACTGCAGCGGCATCGGCTCAGTTCACCACCTCCCCGACCACGGTCACCGGATCGTGGGGTTTCGGCGCACCAGCTGACGGACCGACCATTCTGTCCACCTATGTCGACGGCCAGTCGGCCGGGCTCCGTATCGAGGAGCTCTACCTGGACGTGGACAGCCGGGAGGCTCCGACCCTCACCGCTCAGGTGCTCGACGGCTCAGGCACGCCGAGCGTGGCTATCAGTGACACCGCCCAGCCGACGGTGCGCGCCGATGACATCGACCTGGACGGCTTGAATGCACGGCAGTACCGCTACTGGGTGACCCAGGGTGCGACGATCGTGTGGGACACCGGCATCGTCTCCGGGGCTTCGGCTGACCAGATGACCAGCCCGCTGGAGAACGGCTCCTACACGGCGCACGTCCAGATCTGGAGCACGCTCGGGGCCAGCACGGCAAACCCGAGCGATGAGGAGACGCTGGCCTTCACCGTCTCGGTCGGCCTGGTCCCGGCCCCGGACAACCCCACCGTCGATCAAGTCGATGGCACCCCGTTCTACCTTCTCACCGCGTGCGCGCCGTACGTCGGTGGGATGGATGGCGAGGTCGGTTACATCGAAATCCAGCGGGTCGACTGTCCCGAGGACCCGACTTACACCGTTGTAACCACACTCGGTCCGCTGGAGACCGGCGAGTGCGCGGAGTGGACGGACTACAGCCTCCCCCGGTCAGGGGTCGGCCTGACCTGTGAGCACCAACCTGAGCAGTGCTGCTCGTACTACCGGGCGCGCACCATCGGCCGGGTGGATGGCGGGCTACGCGTCTCGAACTGGTCGGACTTCTATGACCCAGCCATCCCGGCTGGTGTGATCGTGATGTGGCCGGGCACCAACGCGTCTGTCCCCAGCGGATGGGACCGGGTAACGGCGCTGGACGGCCAGTATCCCAAGGGCATCGCGACAGCGGCCACCGAGCCGGGAACCACCGGAGGCTCAGCCACCCACTTGCACGTGACCGGCGGTCACGTGCACGACACGACCCACGGCCATACCACCCCGACCCCGACGGCGGCTGCCACGGGGACGGCTAACGCACCTAACACGGCAGGCGCGCTGAAGGTGCTCAGCAGTCACACGCACACCCGGCCCAGCGCGAACTCGGTTTCGGTGAGCTCTGGTTCCGGCGCGCCCAGTTCTAGTTCGGTGGCTAACGACCCGGCCCGGCTGGAAGTCATCTGGACCGAAAGCGACGGCACCCCTCTGGGTGTGCCGAACGGTGCGCTCGCCTTCACTGGTGACATTTCACTGTCAGGCTGGACGGACTATGCCAGCGCGGCCAACCGATTCTTCAAGGGCGCGGCGGCCGCCGGGAACGGCGGCACTACGGCGGCCAGCACGGTCGACGCCCACACCCACACGATCGACGCCCACACCCACACCGGGACCGCCCACACCCACCTGAGCGGGAACACCGGGACCGCGAGCTCCACCCTGGCCCCGGCCACCGGCACCGGCTCGGTGACCTCAGCAGCCACACACGATCACCCGATCACCGTCGCCTCAGCCAGCACACAAGCCCTGGCGTCTACCTCGGGCGGATCGTCGGGAGCGGCCGGAGCTGATCTCCGGCCGCCGTTCCGCAACGTCCGAGTCAAGGAGAACACCAGCGGCGGAGACTCCCTCCCCGTGGGCCTGATCGCGGCCTGGCGTGGAGCGCTCGGCGCGATCCCGGACAACTGGGCCCTCTGCGACGGAACCGGCGGGACACTCGACCTGATCGGGCTCTACCCGCAGGGGGCCACGTCCTCGATCGGCGGCACCGGCGGATCGGCCTCCACGCACTCACACACCGGCGGATCGCACACCCACTCGACCACCGGTCACAGCCATACCAGCACGACAGGCGTTTCCACAGCCGGGAGCACCACGGCGTCCACTACGGCCACCGTGGTCATCTCCACGGCGGCACACACCCACGTCCTGACCGACACCAACTCGACCACCCCCACCGTCACCGCGATCACCTCGGGCACGCTCGGCGCGCTGACCAGTCAGCCGCCGTTCGAGGAGGTGGCGTTCATCCAGCTGGTGGAGGAACCGGTTGCTCCCCCGGACCCCGAGGTCTTCTGCCTGACCTGGGATGAAAACGAGCATCTGATCCGTAGCACAGGCCCAGCTGGCCCGGTCTGGTCTCCTGTGCTGGGCAAGTTCGAGTGGACCGTGGACCGCCCGTTCACCGCTGCCACCGGGGTCAACGGAGCACGGTTCGTGACATCGGCTCCGCCCGGGGGGAGGAACCTCTCGATGGTGGCAGCCGTGGAGTCCGAAGCTGAGCTTGCTCAACTGCGCGCCGTACTAGCCCGGCCGCTGGTCCTGATCAGTCCGAGCGATGCGAATGAGGTCTGGGCTGCCCCGGTCACCGAGTCGGTACGCATCATCAAGATCGGCCGAATCCGCCAGGTCACCGCGACGTTCATCGGGACGGGCCCCCAGCCACCTCCCCAGCTGGCCGACGTAGAGTGAGCTGTCACCGTGATCTGAGACTGGAGGGCATCTCATGTCCGTAATTGACGTCCTCCGGCCGATTTCTGTTCTCAAGACCGCTGGGGCTGTCGCCGTTCCTGGCGGCACTCTGGCCACGGTCACGGCGGACAACTCCGACGCCAGTTATATCGACTTCAACCTGAGCATCATCTTGTTGCGGTGGGTGCTCCGAGTCGGTCCGCATACCCCAGCACCCGGATACCAGCGGCACCAGGTGCGCGGCCGATGGCGCGCGCGCACGGACGCGGGAACCAGCACAGACCGCATCCTGCTCGGCCGGGCTACCTCGGACTACCTGCATTTCGACTTCGTCCCGCTGACCACGGTGGTCACCGAGCTCACGGGGAGCTGGTACCAGGACGCTGGTTACGGGCTGGGTACCCCCGGCGCGCTCACCGACCTGAACATCGGCGGTGGCTTCCCTTCCGGAAGCTCTGGCGGGGCCACCGAGAACCGGACCATGGAGTGCTATGTCGACATCGATTGTCGGCTCCAGCCCCAGTTCAGCCCGGAGATCCGTGACGCGGCTGGAGTTGATCAGACCGGCGGCACGGTAACCGACACCAACCAGCCGACTCTTTACTTCGGCGGGGTGGCGTACGACGATCTTCCCGCTGACAACTGGGCCTTGTTCGTCTATGACGCGGCCAGCAACCTGGTGTTCAGCGATTCCGGTCTGGGCACCCCGCCTACCGAAGTCGACGTAGACACCGGTCTGGACAACGGGTCGTATACCGCGTCATTCGTGGTTTCCTCAACCATCCGGGGAGCCGATCCGTTCACCACCCAGCACGACCTCGGGTTCAGCATCGGCAACCTGATCCCGCCACCTTCTCCTCCCCTGGTCAGCGTGGTCCAGGAGGGGGATGGCTACCGGGTCACCTGGACCAACCCGGGCGGTCAGGAGTGGGATAACGACTACGTGGTGACTGAGGTCTGGCGTGACGACTGCACGGGTAGTCAGCGCATCGCCACCGTGCCTGACGGGCTGAACGGTTCCTACCTGGATCTGGCGATTCCGCAGCTTGATCCATTGCCCAGCGGTCCTGACTGTGAAGTGTCAACCGAGCCGTGTGACATCACCTACCGGGTCCGCTACTTCGGGTACGTCTCGACCACCGTGGAGCTCCCGGACGCACTGCCCGCTGAGCTGATCCTGGGCTGGCCGAACTCAGCTGCCAGCATCCCGGCCGGGTGGAGCCGGGTCACCTCGCTTGACGGTTACTACCCCCGTGGGGCCAGCGGCACCGGCGCACCTATCACCACCGGCGGAGCCGCGTCGCACAGCCACGTGACACCCAGCCACAACCACACGATCGCTGCCCACAGCCACCCGGTCGGCGGATCTACCGGCGTGAGCACCGACAGTGTGAACACGCTCCGGGAGAACGGCGCTACCTACCCTCAGGCTGATCAGGGCCACACCCACACCAGGCCTGCGAACACCGGCACCTCGGGTCCGTACACCAGCGGGTCGGCCACCCCGGGGACGACGGTGGCGAACAACTTGCCGTCGACTCGTGAGGTCATCTGGATCAAATCAGACGGCGCGCGGACGGCTTACCCGATCGGCATCCTGGGCTGGTCCCTGGAGAGCGTCTCCGGGTGGGACATCGACCCGGCGAACACCGATCGGTACCTCAAGGGTGCTGCAGCTGCAGGAAACGGCGGCGCGTTCGTCGGCAGTCAGTCCCACCTCCACACGGTCAACTCGCACAGCCACACCGGTGCCAACCACGATCACTCGCTGGCCAACTCCGGGCTGTCCAACCCGTTGTCCAGCCTGGAGGCAGGCACTGGCACGTCCACCCCGCGCTGGCTCCCCCGGCACACCCATCCGCTGAACATCACTATCGCGAGCACCGGTAACACGGATTCGGTCAGCGGCGGTATCGCCTCACCGACCGACCTGGAGCCACCCAACCGGCGGCTCAATATCCTGGCCAACACCAGCGGAGGCATCCAGACCCGGATCATCGGTCTTTATACCGGCACGGTGGCAGCTCTTGATCCGATTCTGACCTTGTGTGACGGGACCAGCGGAACTCCGGACATGAGAACCTGGTTCGCCCGGGATCGGGGCACGGACTCGCTCAACTCCACGGGTGGGGCCAGCACGCACACCCATTTCACGCCGAGCCACACCCACAACATCGGCGGCCACAGCCACCCGGTCACGGTGGTGGAGTCCAACACCGGGACCCTGCAGTCCACCGGGTCCTCCCCTCAAGGGACCGTTCCGCACATCGACCACATTCACTTGACCGTCTCGACCTCGAATGCCAGCCCGGACGTGACCCCTTACAGCCGGTTGCTGGGCTTGGAAGACAGCGCCAACATCCCGCCGTACCACGAGGTCCATTTCGTCCGGCTGGACGGCGTCACCACCGGTGGGCCGCTCCCTGTACCTGAGCTGAAAGTCTCGGACTTCTCCAGCGCCACGGTCCCGAGCTTCACCTATGGCGACGACCTGGACCGGCTGAGCACGTTCACCGAGCGGATGGCCGTGACCACTGACCGGTCGCACGCGTACCCCCGGCTGGTGGCCGACTCGATCCCGCTGGACGGTGGCCTGCACACGGTTTCGACCACGCTGGCCGGGGAGGACATGGACTTGACCATCGGAGTCGAGGGCCTGCCCGCGATCAACGCGCTGGAGGAGCTTTTGCGCTCCGACCGAGTTTATTGGTCCCCGATTGGCGGGACCCCGGGCTGGTTCGCCCCGGCCGGGTGGACGGTCCGCGCTCCGGTGATGAACGTGAAGGTGCTTCAGATCGTGATGGTCCGTCAGCCCTGGCCCGAGACCGAGGACCCGGAGGTCTATCTGTGAGCACCGAGTTCCCTAGTGCGCGGCACCAGGCAGCCCTCAGCACGCCGACGGGCTACCGCCGGTTCTCCCGGGTCACCTTCTCCCGCGACGGTCTCACGAGCGAGTTGGAGCCGGTTGGCGGGTCGTTCACTCAAGACGCCCGGCGCAACGCCCGCTGGGATGGGAGGCTCTCGTTCGCTGGAGACTCGTTGCTCCCCAGGCGGCCGGGAGACCTGCTTACGCCGTTCGGTACTCGGGTGGAGGTGGAGCTCGGTCTGGAGTTGCTTGACGGTTCAGTGTCAACGGTGCCGTACGGGACGTACGAGATCAGTTCCTCCCGGACCCGGATCGATGCCGGTGCCCGGGTGGTAGACGTCGGCCTGATCGACATCTCGGAACGGGTGGAGCGCTACCGCTTCGAGACGCCACTGACTGTCCAGGGCAATGTGGACCTGGGCACCATGATCAACACGGTGATCACCAACCGCACCGGGTTCAACCCGGGCGTATCTCTGACCGGTACGACTCTCGGGACCAACCGGGTGTTCGGCCTGGACCCCGGGACCGCGCCGTGGTCGGAGATCCTGGATGTGCTGGCCAACTTCAGCCGGACCGCTTGGTACGACCGGGTGGGCCAGATCCAGGTAGGCAGCCTGACACCGGACCCGGCCACCACTTATGACCTCGATCTCCTCACCTCGATCTCGGCCGACTACGACACCCGGCCGCCGAACGTGATTGTCGCGCGCGGGGAGGCGCAAGACGGCACCCCGCCGGTCCAGGCGGTGGCCATTGACACCGATCCGTCAAGCCCGACGTACGCGGGTACCGGGCCGGGCACCAGCCCGTACGGCCGGGTGACGGAGTTCTTCGCCTCCCCACTGCTGAGGACCGTGGCCCAGGCCCAGGCAGCAGCCGACACGATCTTGTCCCAGAACGTCGGAGCCGGTGCAACGTACACGCTGGTCCGGCCGTACGACCCGACGATCACCGCTGGAGACGTGGTCAGCGTGGACGGTGTCTCCCTGGTGGTCGACGCGGTCACCGTGGATCTGACCTCTGACACGTCCCTCCAGGTCCGGGAGATCTGATGCTTGACTACACCGTTCTGCTCAAGAAGATCGCTCCCCAGGACGACGGGCAGGACGTGCTCCGGCTCAGGGTCGGCATCGTCGCGGCGATCGCCTCGGACGGCACCGTGGATGTGACGATCAACGAGGTGGTGGTGCCGGACGTGCCGGTGCTCGGGGGGACCTACTTCCCCGTGGGCAGCACGGTCCAGATCCTCAGCTACCGGGGCTCGTTGCTGGTGATCGGACCGGTGGGCGCGGCCCTTTCATCGCCGGTGGCGCTGGCCGGAAACACGACTACGGGGACGACGAACTCCACCTCTTTCGTCAACTCTCTGACTACAACGGGTGTCCACGGTGTCGCCTTCATCGCACCGCCTTCGGGCTCGGTCTACGTAATCGGCAGGGCCACCGGTTCGGTGAACAACGCGGGCACCACCACCTTCTTGGACCTCGATGTCCGGACCGGCGCGGTGGTCGGGTCCGGCTCGGCGATCTACACACCGAGCCTAGATACCGCGTCCGCCCTGATGTCTGCGATTGCAAACGCCACTGGGCCGCACAACGTCAGCGCCCTGGTATCGGGCCTCACCCCAGGGAGCGCCTATAACGCGTCACTGTCGTACGCGGTCACCAACGCCTCGTTCATCGGGACGTACCTACGGCGTCACATCGCCGTTTTGCCCCAATAGTCACGGTTGGACCGGGGGGAGGTACGGGACCTTCTCAATACCCAGTCCTCC
>Ga0070665_100000467_pt1 | contig 58613 bp, 50 predicted proteins | sample KBSS13metaG_FD_65862 | JGI IMG/M metagenome (GOLD analysis project Ga0070665, IMG submission 65862) | Switchgrass rhizosphere microbial communities from Kellogg Biological Station, Michigan, USA - KBS S1-3 metaG | ecosystem: Host-associated > Plants > Roots > Rhizosphere > Soil ...
CGGCGCGGCGCAAGCCGACGAGGGACAGTTCGTCAAGTTCGGCTGAGGTCTATGCGATGGAGCAGTACCTGACGTTCGTGTTGAGTGGAGAAGTCTTCGCGCTCGCGGAAGCGAGTTAGCGATAGCGGGGATTGCCGTCGGCGTCACGCACCGGTGACGAGGTCAATGGCACCCAGTAGACATAGAGCAGGGCGCAGATCGGTAGCAATACGGCGAAGATTTCCACCGCCACGAGGAGACTTTTGAGCCAGCCGAGGCCGAGGCTGATGATGTAGAGCGAAAGCGGAAGGATCACGAGCGTCGAGCGCACACGCTCGACGCTCACACATTTACCACACACTCGGCAGGGTGCACTCCCGCTCGGGCCGAGCATGAGCTTGCGCCATGCCGACAGGCATGACGCGTTTCCGCAATGAGGACAGACGTTGTCCATCTCTCAAGGCGGTAGCGGCACACCCGACGTTTTCAGGTTGTTCTGGAACACGCCGAGAGTGTTGTTGAGAGTGATGGGCGTGGACCAGCCGGATGAGTAGTCCACGATAAAGGTCTGCTGTGCAGGTCCATCGGTGAAGTTTGCCGGGTCGCCCTTGGAATCGCCAGCCGTCTGCAGCAGGATCTTGTCCAACGTGTCCAACTGGCCGGGCGTGAGTCCATTGACCCATTTCTGGAGCTGGTCCGTGGTCAGGTGCTCCATCTGGGCATACTTGACCAGGAACGGCACGCCACTTACGCCGCCCGCTCCGGATAGCATTCCGCCCTCATGACTGAGCGCGGCCGCCGCAGCCGGCGAGAAGCCGTTCGATGACTGCAGGAAGTCCTGCGCAGCGCCCTCGTATTGATGGTCCTCCTCGTGCTGTTTGTAGATGGCCGTTCCCAACACGCTGGCGGCGACTATTCCAACACCGACGAGGCCGAGCGCGGCGGCAAACGTGCCGCCCGCTACACCGAAGGTTCCTTCGGCGAAGGTGTCGAAGACTCCCGTTTCGGCAAACTGCGAGGCGCCATACGCCATACCGCCGACACCGCTCATGGTCGTAAACACCCCATCCGGGATGTCTTGTTTCTCTCCAAGTCCTGCGAGCGAGCGGATGCCTTCCACCAGGTCGAGCGAGCCGCCTACGAGGCTGATCGTGCCGTTCGCCGTATCTTTGGCGAAGGAGGCCCAGAGGGTGCCGGACTTGATCATCCCGAAGCCGTTCGCCAGGTTGAAGCCTTTCTGCGCCAATCCTGCCGCCGCGGTCAGGGTCTCCAGTCCCGTGATGGTTTTGTCAGTCGCGCCTTGCGCGGCCATGAACTTCTGACCGTCATTTACGGTGCTCGCGAAGGCGTACGCCACTGCCACGCTCCGCAGGAGTTGGCCGGCCGGAGTGCTCGCGCTCAAGGCTTTGAGCTTGTTGAGCCCCTGGTCCATCTTCCCCAGCTTGCTCTCCATGGTGGCCTGGCTGTCACCCGGCCGGACCAGGTTCTGGGAGACCGTTTTGACGGCCGAATTCCACACGGTCTCGTCGTTGACGCCCATCCAGTTGGAGAGGTGTGGCGACTTGAGGGAGTTGATGATGTTCTGCGCCTGGCCGAGCGGATTCGGACCGTTCCAGTCCACCTGGTTGAGCGCCTTGGTGATCATGCTCCGCACATACAGGGAGCCGATGAGCTGCGCGGTCTTGCGGCCCTGGTCGCTGAGCTTCAAGCCCGAGACGAGGTTGAGGAATGCCTGGCCGTTGCTGTCGGCGTAGAGGCCCGGATTCTGGCCCGCGGCGAGGGAGAGGCCGTAGCCGGCCACTTTGTCATTGAGCACCGCGCTGACCGTATCCTGCGTGTGCAGAGCCGCTGCCACCTTGGGGTCAGCCTTTGCAAGCCCGCTCAGGGTGTTCATGTTTTGTTGCAGGGTGGTTGCATCGGCGATCAGCTTCTGAGTGAGTTGCTGATTCTGCTGGGTCCACCCGTTCTTGTTTTCATACTGGGTAATGGCCGTCTGCAACTGCTGCGGCGTCATCGAGGGTCCGACGTTCTGGACCAGCCAATTCAACTCCGCGTTGTGCTCACCCAGGGCCTTCATGTCGTTCTGGACACGTGTCTGGTCCGCCTGGACGCCCTGCTGGATGATCTGCACGACGTTGTACGGATCCTGACCCTTGGAGATCTCGAGGCGTGCAATGGCCTCGGGATACGCGGCACTGGCCCCGTTGTAGAGGGCGTTGCTCACGTCGTTGTTGTTCCAGAAGCCGATCTTGGCGAGCGCTGCGATGTCCTGGTCGCCCTGTGGTGTGCCGGCAATGTGGCCGGCGAGATCCATTACTGTCGCCACCGTCGCAGGCCCGGCATGCAATGAGTCCGACTCGATGCCGCCGCCTCCATATTGCCTGGCGTACTGTGCGTTGAATTGATTGAGCGCCGGCAGTGCCTGGTTCACGAGGCCCGCGGCCAGAGTGGGGTCGAGCTGCCCGGCACTCTTGTCGAGATTCATCAGGCTCTGTCGCAACGCAAAGATCTCCTGCATGGGATCCTTGCTGTTGCCGACGCCGGTGAGCGGCTGCATCTGCTGGGTGGCCGCATTCTTGAGAATCGTCTGTACCCCGCTCTGCGCCAGGATGCGCTGTTGGACTTGCGCGGAGGCGTGTGTGTACGCCTGGTTGAGCGAGGTCAGCGCTTGTAGAGGGTCGCCCGTCGCGTTGGCCTGCGCCATGGCGTTTTGCGCCTGAATGTCGGCTGGGGCGGTCTGCAGTGCTGCATTCACCGCCGTGGCTTGGCCCGGAGTGGTGGCGTAGCGTTGTGCAATTGCGGGCCCGTACTGTTGGATTTGGGCGGCGCTGGGAAGCTGTCCGGCTGCCAGGCCGGCACGTGTCGCCACTTCCTGCTCGATCTGCGTGAGCAGTCGGTCCTGGGCGGAGGTCAGATTTGCATTGAGCTGGTCCTTCGTTTTCTGCGGGGCGTTCGGCCCGGTGAGCGTCAATGCATTCTGTGCGGATTGAACTTGCTTGGCGGCATCGTCGGTGCGAACTGTGGCACCCTCGTTCTTGACGCCCTGTTGAATCGCGCTCGTAACGGCCGGATTGTTGGCGTAACGCGAGCCGATCGACGTGCCATAGCTTGTGAGCTGAGCGTCGGTCGGTGACTGGCCTTGCGGCAATCCTGCTTGGGTCCGGGCTTGCAATTCCTGCTCAATGGCTTTGGTGAGCGCGGCCGATGCGGTCTGGCGTTGCGCGTCGGTGTGGGCGGCCTGGTACTGCTTGACGGCGGCATCCACCGCGTTGATCTGCGACTGAAACGGATTCGCGCTGGTTGCCACGCCGGCATCGCTGGCGCGTTTGGCCACGATCGGGATGCTGATCTCCTGTCCCTCGCTGAGGTCGTTCGGCGAGCGCAGTTGCGGGTTTGCCGCCAGGATCTGTTTTTCCGATACGCCGTATCGCGCCGAGAGCTCGCCCATGGTCTCACCGTGCTTCACGGTGTAGTTCACGGTGCCGTCGGTGTGCGGAGGCGGGTGTGGTGGTGTCGTACGAACGCCTTGAATACCCCCGTCCGCAATGAGTGTCATGAGCAGTCTCCGGTCCGTCAGTCGGCGTTGGGAAAGCGATGCAACTATGCGGAACGGCGGCGGGAGTGGCTATCGGGGATGACCCCGCCGGAGCGGGTGTCTGCGGGAAGCTATAGGGGTTGACCCTAGCGTCAGCCGGGCGTGATCTCGCCAAGCTCGCGCCGGCGGAATAGGCTCAGTCGGGCCTTTCTAATGCACGTGCCCTAGCTTCTCGATTCGCAGATCGGCCGGGGCCGCGAAAGTGGTCTCAACATCGCGTAGCGTGCCGCGCGGGGATGCGCAATATGCCACGCGCAAATCGCCGGATCGGTACTCGTTGAGCTTCCAGGCGCGGATCACATGATGAGCACCATCCGGCACGGGGACCTGGACGATTCGATCAGCGCTTTTCTGCGCGCGCACCCGTAGCAACGCTGGCATCGGTCCCCGGCGTTGCGACCTCAGTTGAGCGTGACGTTGTAGGTGCCGAAGTTACTCATACAGGGCGTCGCATGCGACCAGGTGTATTCGACGAAACTTGGATTACCAGGGCTGTAAAAGCGATTGGAGAGCGCGACCTGGACAGCTCCGCCGTCGCAATTTATGGAAAGGTTTCGGAGGTAGTTGGGTCCCGGATCGCTGGATGCAGAAATGTAGAGGGTAGTGATATAAGAAACCGGCGACACGGTACTCTGATTCTCGATGATCGCTATGACCACGTTGTTGTCTGACAAGAGTGGATTCGACAGCGCTCCGAAGACATCGTAAACGGGCTCGCAGCCCTGCGGAACAGCAGGATCACAGTACCCGCAAAACCCGGACTGACAATACCCGATTTCAGTGACGTATGGGCCGGAGCTCTGGCCCGCGTACAACGTGAAGTTGCCCGTCGCCGCGTGAGCGCCGGTACTCATGGTAGAAGCGATAATAATCAACGCACTCAGTACGAGCTTCGACATGACTGCCTCCCTGCTTTATCCTGTGGTGCGCGACTGCTTCGTCTCGCGATTCGTGGTGCTACAACACGACGATACGGTCGGCACGCAAGCGTGTCAATCAAGGCAGGCCCGACGTTTGAATATGTCCAGCCCAAACTGCTAACGCGCCGAAGTGATCGACCTGCTTTGGGTGTGTTTGGACGATGAGTCTGGCGCTTAGTTGCGGTGGTCAGATCCGAGTTGATCTGCTAAGAGGCGGCTTGCTTGTCCGATCAAACATATCATGCCGTTCTCGGTGTAAACGCTCGCGCGCAGACGCGCTCGGGCCTACCGGCCGGCTTCGCCCTGTTGGTCGGCACCTACGGCGAGACCTACGGATCGGGGGACGCTGGTTCAATCTCGCCGGCTTTTCTGTCGGTGCTCGCGTGAGCGTTCGAGTCTGCCCGAAACGGCTCATCATCGAGGTCGTCCAAGAGCCTCCTCAGGTGCCTCCCCGTCAGTACCACAGGCCTGTGCGGCCGGCGCCGCTCTTCTAACTACACTGAAACCACTGCGATCGTCAGGTCGCAATGGTTTCACGCGCCCGGCAAACTTGAGCGGTTCCCTCGAATCCGTCGTAGCAGTTCACGTCGGGCGGTACACGAGTCCGTAAACCACGCGAGCAGGAATGCCTTTGGCGCGCGCCAGGGCGGCAAGCAATACGGCAAACTCCGTGCAGTCCCCGGAACGGGCTTCTCCACTTTCGCGTCGCAGTCGCGCAGGCAGCGATCCCAGGTGAGCGTGGCGCCGAAGAACTGCCGTTCGCGGTGTTGGGTTCGGCCACCCGCGTCGAACCAGATGATTTCCTGGTGGCTCTGCCGTCCGAGGATCTCGCTCGTTCGGACTCGAGCAACCTGGGGATCGGTGACTGGCGAATGCGACGGGAGCAGCTCGGCACGCAGCGTGGTTGGGCTTGCGGCGGTGGGCTCGAGATAGTGGACTTCAATTTCGCGCCGCTGTTGGCGCCATAGCGGCTCGAGCGCTTCGCCCAATCGATCCGGCAGGACCAGGTCGGCGGCTAGGGGCAGCGTCTATGGCCGGGCCACCGTTGAAACAGCCAGATTGAGCGTACGTGCATCGGCGCTGAGCACGCCGTGCCAGCCGGTCCGCGCCGACCCTGTGATCGATTCGACATCGATACGCTGGGGCAGGCCGGTCGCGCTGCTGCGAACAACTCGAGTGTCCGCCTCGATCGTTACCCTGGTGCGCAACTGCACGACCTCGACCCGCATGATTTCTGTGTCGGATTGCGCGTCGTGATCGTGCCAGGCATATCCGACGCGGGTGCCATCGATAGTCAGGCTGTACCACTGGCGATCGGCGGCAATGGCCTGGTGCGAGGTGACACAGAATATGAGCAGGAATACTCGCCAGCGCACGGAACTCCCTCAACCCGATCGGGCTCGAGGCACGGCCTCGAGCGCGTGCAGCACCCACAGTATTGCGTTATTGTGGGCGTGAGCAACCCCATGAATGACAGGCGAATACGCACTATAGCGATCGTTGGAGGCGGCACGGCCGGCTGGATGGCCGCTGCCAGTCTGGCGAAGTCCCTCGATGGCATGGGAATTCGCGTCCGGCTGGTCGAATCGCCCCATATCGGCTCGGTCGGCGTGGGTGAGGCGACGATTCCGCCGATCATGGACTTCATCCGGCAGCTCGGGATTGCCGAGGACGACCTGGTCCGCGATGTGAAGGCCACCTACAAGCTTGGCATCGGGTATCGTGACTGGACCCGGCCGGGGCACTTTTACTTCCACCCGTTCGGTCCAACAGGACCGGGTATCGGGAACGTCCCCTTCCAGGCCTATTGGCTCAAGATGTTCCTCGCGGGGAATGCAGCGCCGCTGGGGGACTATTCGATCCAGGCCGTGGCGGCTACCGAGGGGCGGTTTACGCGGCCGGTGCACGCGCCGAACACGCCGCTGAACAAGATTACGTACGCCCTGCATTTCGATGCCTCCAGCTTCGCGCGTTATCTGCGTGGATTTGCGGAAGCGCGCGGCGTCGAACGGATCGAGGGCGAGGTGCGGAGCGTATCGATGAATCCGCAGAACGGGTTCGTCGAGTCCGTAACACTCGACAGTGGGGAGTTGATTGCCGCCGATCTCTTCGTCGACTGCAGCGGTTTCCGCGGCCTGCTCATCGAGGGGGCGCTCGAGACGGGGTACGAAGACTGGAGTCACTGGCTGCCTTGCGATCGGGCGCTCGTTGCACACAGCGCGCCTGCCGCGGCTCCAGATCCTTACACCCTGGTGACTGCTCGCGATGCGGGCTGGCAGTGGCGCATCCCGCTCCAACATCGCAACGGTAACGGGTACGTTTACAGCAGTGCCTTCATCGGTAGCGATTCGGCCGCCGAGGCGACTTTGCTGGGCAATCTCGAGGGGCGGTTGCTGGGCTCGCCGATGACGCTGCGTTTTACACCCGGGCGGCGTCGCAAAGCGTGGAGCAGGAACGTGGTCGCGCTGGGCCTGGCGGCCGGGTTTCTGGAGCCGTTGGAGGCCACCGGCATCTACCTGATTCAACGCGGCATTGCCATGTTGCTGCGGTTCTTTCCGGATCGGGATTTCGCGACCGCGGACATCGATCGCTACAACCGCGTGCTCGAGTTCGAATTCAACCACGTGCGCGACTTTCTGCTGATGCACTACACGCAGACCGAGCGGAGTGGGGCATTCTGGGAGCATTGCCGGTCGATTCCCTTGACGGACTCGCTGCTCGAGAAGATCGAGCTCTTCCGCAGTCACGGGCGGATTTTGCGCGAGGAGGCCGAGCTGTTCCCGGTCATGAGTTGGTTGTCGGTGATGGTGGGGCAGAACATCATCCCGCGCCGGTATGATCCCCTGGTGGACAGTCTCGACCCGGGCCGCATCCAGGCCAGGTTGATGGAGTTGCGGGCGGACATCAGGCGTTGTGTCGAGGCGATGCCGGCGCATTGGGATTTCATCCAACGCGGGTCAGGGGGTTTCGCGCCAACTCCGGCGCACGGCCGCCCATTTTGATTTGCCGCTGCTGCGCGTGTCGGAGAGCGCATCGAGCACATTCGCCATGCGTTTCGAATGGACCACGCTCAGGACGGTCACCACAACCGTCAGGGCGATTGCAATCACTACGACAGTAATTCGCTCCGCCAGGGGCTTGTCCGCTTCGGCGAAGATATTCATGCCGAGGATGCCGGTGGCGATCGTGCCGATCATGCCGACGATGGTCACGACGGTGAGGCGCAGGATCGTGTTGGCCTGGCGCCGGGCGCTATCGGAGTCGAGGTACACATTCATGTCAGTGACCTCGGTGCGCACTTCCTGGTACAGCGCCTCGTTGCCGAGGTGACGTGTGAGCCGCGAAAACAGGCTGCGTACCATGATCTGGTTCGAGACCTCGTGGAACCAGTAGCGGTGTGTGAAGCGCAGGAACACTTCCATCATCTGGCGGATGACCCGTTTGAAGGAGCGCACCGAGCGGGTATCGCCCACGATCAGCCGATTCATGGCCACGGCCAGCTCGTCGGACATCGACAGGAGGGCGGCCCGGTGGAAGTGCGCGATCAGAAACACGAGGAAATATTGATGCCGGAATTGCCCGAGCAAGCCCGAGGCCGTATCCGAAACGAATGCATCGCCATATCGGCCGACGACGGAGAGCGTGAGGCCGGTCGCGAGGATGCGCGTGTCTCCTCGGGAGCTCTGTTCGCCCATTCGGCCCCAGAAACGATCGTCGCAATATTCGCGTTCGAAATCCTCGAGCGTGGCGGCTGAATAGGGCAGTGTATTGGGATCGCCCGGGCCAGTTACGAGCGCCAGGCGGACGAAGTCGGCACGTGTCAGCTTCGCCGGCTCATCGAGCGCCAGGTACGCCATGAACGGCATTCGGTAGTACTCGAGCAACCGATAGCGCAGGGCTGCAGCTTGCCCGGGGCATTCGAGCGCGAGGGGCTGCAGCAGAAACTCCCAATGTTGCGCCAGGCGGGTGGTGCGGAAGCGCGCCACGGATGACAGGTATTTGGCTTTGGCTTCGAAGTCCGAGGACGCCAGCACCTGCCCGCTGTCGCCCAGCCAATCTAGGAAACCGGCGAGACCTCCAGGTTCCAGATCTCGTGAGCATACTCCCGGATCGTGCGGTCGCTCGAGAACTTGCCGGAACAGGCGACGTTGCGGATCGCCTTCGTATTCCAGGCCGCCTGGTCGGCGTAGCACTGGTCCAACTCCCGGTGCGCGCGCATGTAGTCTGAGAGGTCGGCGAGGTGCCGGTAAAAGTCACCACCCTCCAGGAGTGCCTGCCGGATGGGATCGAACACGCCCGGCTCATGTTGGGTCAGGCGGTCGGAGGTGATGAGATCCACGGCTTGCCGGGTCTCGGCCTCGTGCTCATAGTGCCACCAGGGGCTGTACCACCCCGCGCTGTCGGCCACCTGTTGTGCCGTCAAGCCGAAAAGGAAGAAGTTCTCCCCGCCGGCCTCCTCCGCCATTTCGATCGTCGCGCCGTCGCGCGTCCCGATGGTCAGCGCGCCGTTCATCATGAACTTCATATTTCCGGTGCCGCTGGCCTCGTAACCCGCCGTGGAGATCTGCTCTGAGACCTCGCTTGCGGGAATGAGTCGCTCGGCGAGGCTGACGTTGTACTCCGGGAGGAACATCACTTTCAGGCGACCCCGAACGACAGGGTCCTCGTCGAGGGTTTGCGCCACGCGGTTGATGAGCTTGATGACGAGCTTCGCGAATCGATACGCCGGGGCCGCCTTGCCCGCGAAGAAGAAGGTGTGCGGGACGAGGTCGTAGTGAGGGTCCTCGTGGAGCCTGTTGTAGAGCACGAGAATGTGCAGGACATTCAGGAGCTGGCGCTTGTATTCGTGGATGCGTTTGATCTGGCTGTCGAAGATCGAGGCCGGATCGACGCTGCGGCCGTGGGTCGACTGCAGCCAGTTGGCGAAAGCGACTTTGGACTCGCGCTTGGCTGCAGCGAAGCGCTCACGGAAGCCGCTGTCCGCGGCGAGCGGCAACAAGCCCCGCAGCTTCGACAGGTCGAGAATCCAGTCGGTGCCGAGTGACTGCGTAATCAGCTTGGTCAGTGATGGGTTGGCCTGTTGCAGCCAGCGGCGCGGCGTGACACCGTTGGTTTTGTTGTTGAAGCGGTCGGGGAAGAGCGCGGCGAAATCAGTCAACACCCGGGTGCGGAGCAAGTCCGAATGAATCGCGGCGACGCCGTTGGTGCTGTGCGAGCCAACGACGGCGAGGTGGGCCATCCGCACACGCCGAACCGGATTCTCCTCGATCAGGCTCACGCGTGCGATGCGGGCGTCCTCTCCCGGGAAGCGGCGACGCACGTCATCCAGGAAGCGGCGGTTGATCTCGTAGATGATCTCCAACTGCCGGGGAATGAGCATCTCGAAGAGTGCCACCGGCCACTTCTCCAACGCTTCGGGGAGCAGGGTATGGTTGGTGTAGGCAAGGGTGCGCAGCGTGATGTCCCAGGCCTGGTCCCACGGCAGGTGGGCTTGATCGAGCAGGATCCGCATGAGCTCGGCGACGCACAGCGCGGGGTGCGTGTCGTTCATTTGCACCGCAACATGGTCGGGCAGGGTCGACCAGTCCGGCGTCCGGTCACGGGTGAAGCGCGCGACAATATCCTGCAATGAGCAGCTCACCAGGAAATACTGCTGCAGGAAGCGCAGCTTCCGGCCGGCTTCCGTCGAGTCGTCCGGATAGAGGACTCGCGTCACCGACTCGGCGGCCACATTGTCGATGACCGCGCCGGCGAAGTCTCCGTGGGAGAATTCGGCGAGATCAAACGACTCCGGCGCAGCGGCCGCCCACAGTCGCAGTGTGTTGATGCACTTGGCGCCGTAGCCCACGACGGGTCGGTCGTAGGCCAACCCGATCAGGTTGACAGGTCGGTTTGGGGTGAGCTCCAGCTCGGAGCCGCGGAGCGCGAATTTCGCATTGAGTGGGACGACGTAGCGGCGTGCGGGGCGCGCGATCTCCCACGGATCGATGGTGCGCAGCCAATTGTCCGGCCGCTCGATCTGGGAGCCGTCCAGGATTTCCTGGCGGAAGATGCCGTACTCGTAGCGCAGCCCGTAGCCGATGGCGGGGTACTGCAAAGTCGCCAGTGAGTCGATGAAGCAGGCTGCCAGACGGCCAAGGCCCCCATTGCCCAGGCCCGCATCGGGCTCCTCCTCCATGACCGAGTCGAGATGCCATCCCTGCTGCTTCAAGGCGCGTTGCACCAGGGGTTCTGCAGCGAGATTCATCATGTTGTTCCTCAGGGTGCGACCGAGCAGGAACTCCATGGACAGGTAGTGAATTCGTTTGGCGGCGGCCTGCTCGCGCGCCTGGCGCGTGGAGACCCAGCGGTGGGCGACCAGGTCGCGGATGAATCGGCTCGTGGCCTCGAATTGCTGGCGCGAGCTGGCGAGCGCGGGGTCGGACAAGTGCTGGCATACCAGGTAGCGCTCGGTCCACTGGTCCTCGTGGTGAGCCAGGCCGATTCGCTCCAGGCGTTCTGCCAGCGCGGGATCGGGTGCGTCATGAGCCGGATCCGGCTCGGCCGGTTGCGGTTGTGGCGTGGCCATCGATACCCCCTCCGGGAAACGTGCGCGTGGTACCTCTTCCCGATGATACCGCAGGGCGTTGGCGCATCGTTCGGTTGTCACGAAACGATCACGAGTGAACCGCGCTCAAGCGCTTACGGCATGATGAGTCTCAGGTGGACTGCGGTGGAGCCGCCATAGGCGCCGTGGTTGGCATCGGCCATGAGGAGGCCGCCGTGCCAGGGGACGAGCGCCTGGTTGTGAGTGCTGTCATGAGTTAGAACCGTGGGGCGTAATTCTCCATCAGTCCATTGAAAGAGGGAGATGCGGCAGGGGATGCCGGGATGCGTGGGGGGATTGCCCTCCGGCATAGCTGGGGGGCAGGCGTTCTCCTGCTCCGCGATCAACAGGTAGGGAGTGCCATCGTTCCAGGTGCCCATGCTGACTTCGTGGATGTCACGATAGTCGGGCCCGATGTTGTGAAAGGCGACGAACTGCGGTCCCCGCAAGCTGATGGCGCCCGAGCAGATCACATCGGTCCTCCCGTCGCCGTCGAGATCGAACAAACGGACGTCGTGGCAGCCGTGATCGGGGTTGATTACGCGTAAAGGCCACGGGTCGGCGATGTCGCCGTCGGGACGATTCCGGGGGTTTTGCAGCCAGACGATCTGGTTGCTCAGCGACGCGATGAGGCCCGGGTAGGCTTCGCCCTTGAAGCGCAGCGGTCGCGCCCGCTCATAGGCGCTGCCATTGGCGTTGATGATCGAGCGCTTCCAGGGGCCGTCGAGAGTCCCCGTGCTGGAGCGGTATAAATACAGGCCACCGCGACCGTTACCGACAATGACGCTGGGAATCGGGCCGCCGTCGAAATAGTCGATAGCCTTCTCGAGCGGTTCGCCGGTCGGAAAATCGGAGTCAATGATCACATCCTGCGCAATCGATTGGGCGTTCACGCCCGAGGTTGCGCAGCAAAAAACCAAAGTCGAAAGCAGGGAAGCCACGCGAAAATCCAACATGTGAGCTCCAGGCGAACCGGGCTCGGCCGCGAGGTGCCGAGCGAACAGGCGCGCGGGCGCGGGCACCCACGGGCCGATAAACCACGGACGTGCCGGAGCAGTTAGGGTGGACTCGTCCAGTGACTCATCCGTTGAATCTTGCCGCCGCTCACCTGCGGGGCCGAGCGAATGGGATCGCATTCCGTGGGTACCGTGCCAAAACAGCGCGCGGCGGCATTCAACACGCCCTTGCTAAAGCGTTGCTGTGCGCGGTGGCGCCTGGCGAAGCGGCAGGGATTGTATTGGAAGCGATACACGTAAAGGACACAGCAAGCTACATGCCCACGCTCAAGGATGCAGCGTTGCCGCGTCCCATATTTCTTAGCGTGCGCTCGCGGCGGGATAGGGTTCGGCCAGGGCGATGGTGCCGGACTCCAACAGAGATTTGAGGTTGGACAGGACCTTCGGCCAGCCGCCCGAGACCGCCGCAATCAATTTCGAAGGGTCGCGCTCGATGGTATGGGTGACGGAGAGCTTGACTGCCGCCCCACTGGGCTCGAGCTCCATGGTGCACAGCGATGCGCCTTCGGCTTTGAGCTCAGGTTTGTCCTGGTGTTGCCAGCGGATCACGAGACGCCGGGGTGGGTCGGCCTCGACGATTTCGCCGGCGTCGGTCACGCGGCCGTCGGGGTGCACATTTTTCCAGGAGGAGCCGACCGTCCATTCACTTTCGCAGTGGTTGCCGAACCAGTACTGCTTCATGAACTCCGCGTCGGTGAGCGCCGACCACAGCTTCTGCGGTGTAGTGCGAATGTAAGTGACGTAGACGAAAGTCGATCTAGCCATGATCTTTCTCCAGTTTTCGTTTCAGAGCGGCGAGCGCCTTCAGGCGCGGCTTTTCGAACTTGGCAATCCAGCGCTCGTAGATTTCCTGCAAGGGCACCGGGTTGAGGAAGTGCAGTTTTTCGCGGCCGCGGCGCACGGTGGTGACGAGGTTCGCCGCCTCGAGCAGAGCGAGATGCTGGGTCACGCCCTGGCGGGTCATGTCCAGGGGCTCGCACAGCTCGTTGAGGGTGCGGCCGTCGTGGGCGTGCAGCAGGTCCAGGAGCTGGCGGCGGCTGGGGTCGGCCAGGGCCTTGAACAAGGCGTCGGTGTCGGGGCGCTCGGTCATGTTATATGCAAGTATTCACTTGCCTGAATAATAGGCAAGTGAATACTTGCGTGTCAAGTGTGTTGGGTGAGGGGCGCGGCGTGCGAGCGCGTCGCAGGAAGCCGTGGTGGCGGCGGTACGCGCTGGGGGGGTGCGTGGGGGGCGTGGCAGCGGGGCGTGGTGGGTGTGGCGTGCGAGCGCAGGGGCGCGACGCTGCACGTATCGTGTACGTGCGTGACGTAGGGTGGTTCCTGGCCCGGCGAAAACCAGTTTGAAAATCCGCAGAATGAACAGCGATTGAACGTAAGCTGGCGGCGGGTCCGTCGGCAGCGACGTCCATTATCAGCCTGGCTGATTTATATTGATCAGCCGGGCTGAGTGTCTTATCGTTACGCTATCGTTTCGCATTTCACGATTCCTGGGAGGGAGGTACGTTGTCTACCCCTGAGCCGCAGCAGCCATCGTCGTCCATGTTTCAGCCGCCCCTGGCCCACGTCCTGGTGGAAATCGAGGCGGGCATCGCCTGGGTCACCCTCAACCGGCCCGACAAGCGCAATGCCATGAGCCCGGCGCTGAACGACGAGATGGTGCGGGTGCTCGATGCGTTGGAGATCGACGAGCGGGTCGGGGTCGTGGTGCTGACCGGCGCCGGCGATTCGTTCTCGGCCGGCATGGATCTGAAGGAGTTCTTCCGGGACCTGGATCCGCTCCCCTACAATCAAAAGATGCGCATCAAGCGCTCGGCCTGGCAGTGGCAGTGGAAAATGCTGCTCTACTACCCGAAGCCCACCATCGCAATGGTCAACGGCTGGTGCTTTGGCGGCGCCTTCACGCCATTGGTGGCCTGCGACCTGGCGATCGCCGCCGAAGAGGCCAATTTCGGGCTTTCGGAAATCAACTGGGGCATTCTCCCGGGCGGGCAGGTCACCAAGGCGGTCACTGCCACGATGTCACACCGGGACGCCATGTACTACGCAATGACGGGCGAGACGTTCAACGGTCGCAAGGCCGCGGAAATGCGCCTGGTCAACGAGGCCGTGCCGCTCGGCCAGTTGCGCAGCCGGACCCGCGAGTTGGCTTTACTGCTTCGCGGGAAGAACCCGACCGTCCTGCGGGCCACCAAGATGGCCGTGCGCATGGTGCAGGAGATGTCGTGGGACGTCTCGAACGACTACTTGATGGCGAAGAGCTCGGAGGCGCAATTCCTGGATCCGGAGCGCGGTCGTAAGCAGGGCCTGACACAGTTCCTCGATGAGAAGAGCTTCCGGCCCGGCCTGTCAGGTTACAAGCGCCAGGAGTAGTCCGTGTCCATCAGCCAGCTTCTGCGGCCCCGCAGTGTAGCGATCGTTGGCGCCTCTCCCACGCCAGGTTCGCTCGGCGGGGGCGTGTTGGCGAATCTCCAGCGGTTTCGCTTCGGTGGCGCTCTCCACCTGGTGAACCCCCGCTATGACCGGATCGGCGAGCGCCCGTGCACGCGCTCGATAGCGGAGCTTCCGGACGGCATCGACTGTGCGGTGTTGGCCATTCCTCACGCACACGTGGTGGATTCCGTCCGCGCCTGCGCGGAAAAAGGGATCGGCGGGTTGATCGTCCTGGCCGGCGGCTTTGCCGAGGCCGGCGAGAAGGGTAAGCGCGCGCAGGAGGAAATCACTGCGATCGCGCGGAGCTCCGGTGTAGCCCTGCAGGGACCCAACTGCCTGGGCATGATCAACTATGTCGATGGCGTCCCGCTGATGTTCGGGGCGGCGCCCTTCGCCGAGCTGGGCGATCGCAAGGGAGTTGCGGTCGTCTCCCAAAGTGGCGCGATGGCCTCCGCGGTCCGGGTTGCGCTGCAGGCGCGGGGCATCGGCCTGTCCTACAGCGTGTCGACGGGCAACGAGGCCTCGTTGGGCGCGGAGGACTTTCTCGAGGAATTCATCGCCGATCCGCATACACGCGTGATCGCCATGTTGATGGAGCAGATCCGGCGACCCGAGAGATTTCTCGAGCTGGCTACGCTGGCGCGCAAGGCCGGCAAGTACGTCGTTCTGCATCACCTCGGACGCAGTGCCGCGGGCAGAGAGGCGGCCAAGACTCACACCGGCGCATTGTCCGGTGATTATGCGATCATGGCCGCGCAGGTGACGGCGCGCGGTGTATGTCTGGTTGACAGCCTCGAGTTGTTGATCGACGTACCGGAGTTGCTGATCCGTTTGCAGAGCCCCCGTTCCCCGGGTGGGACCGCGATCGTGGCGGAGTCCGGCGCGTTCAAGGGGATGGCACTGGATTTCTGCGAGTCGGTCGGGTTGGATCTGCCGAAGTTGTCCGCACCGACCCAGGCAGCGCTCGCGAAGGAATTGCCGCCTTTCTCACCGCCGAGCAACCCCCTGGACCTGACGGCGCAGGCGCTGATCGATCCGGACCTGTATCGTCGGGTGTTGGACCAGATCGCGCGCGATTCGGCCTTCGGCAGTGTCGTCGTGACCATCTCGCTGCCGAGTGCGGATTCGGCCGACCGCAAGTTGCCGCCGATCATCGATGCCCTGGCCAAGCTCGATGGCAACCAGGCGGTCGTCTTCGCCATGTTGGGTGAGGACTGCCCGATCCCCATGGCTTATGTCGATAGGATCAGGGCGACGGGTACGCCGTTCTTCCGCTCCCCGGAGCGGGCCTTCAGAGCGCTTGCAGCGTTGAAAGGGCTCGCGCGGATACCCGCGGTGATCGCGCCTGCCGTACGTGGCGTCGCAACAGCACTCGAGCCGGGGATACTTCCCGAGTACCGCGCCAAGCAACTGCTGGCGCAAAACGGTTTGAAGATGCCCCGCAGCCGCCTGGTGACGTCCCTGGGGCAGGCATTGACGGCCGCCAAGGAGCTCGATTTCCCGCTGGCCTTGAAGGCACAGTCCAGCCGGCTGCCTCACAAGTCGGAGGTTGGAGCGGTGGCGCTCGACATCCGCGACGAAGCGGCGTTGCGATCGGCCTGGTTCACGATGCAGGAGCGGTTGGCCGAGGAACGTGCCGACGTGTCTCTGGATGGCATGTTGTTGGAGTGCATGGCCGAGCCGGGAATCGAGATCATTATCGGCGCGCGCAACGAGGGCGGCTGGGGTCCGGTCATCCTGGTCGGACTCGGCGGCATTCTGACGGAAGTGCTGCAGGACGTCGTCTTCATTCCGGCGGGCGTCGGCCGTTCGGATATTGCGCGCGCGTTGCGTTCGCTCAAGGGAGCCCGGTTGTTTGACGGTTACCGGGGCGCCCCTCCTGCGGACGTCGACGCAACGATCACCGTGGTCGAAATCCTGAGCGATTTTCTCTTGCAACATCCCGAGATCGTCGAAGCCGATCTGAACCCGGTAAGGGTCCACGCACGGGGACGAGGTGCTACCGTGTTGGACGCGCTCTTCGTAGTGGGTGATCCCATGGAAGCGCGTAAGCAGCATCTGCCGCCGACATGACTGGAGCGGCCGTCGAAGTCTGGCGGGGTTGCGCCAATGCCTGGGAGTGCGACCACGTCGGGCATCTCAATACACGCTACTACGTGGCCCGGGTTGAGCAGGCGCTTGCCGCCCTGGCGCGGCGCTTGGAGCTGCCGGGTGTCATTGACGGCGCGGCCGAGCACCGTCTGCTGGTCAAAGCGCAGCACATGCGTTTCCTGCGTGAAGCGCGCGCCGGAGCGGCTCTGCATGCAACAGGCCAGGTACTGAACTGGGGTCGGGACGCAGCGGATGTACTGTTTCTGTTGTATCACTCGGTCTCCGGCCAGGTGGCGGCGACTTTCCGGCTCTCGGTCGTCTATGTGGAGCGCACCAGCGGTCGACCCGAGCCATGGCCTGAACGGGCCACGCGCGCCGCGGAAGCCCTTACCTGCGAGCCGCCGAGTGAGGCGCGGCCGAGGAGCATTTCGCTCGATGACGCCGAGGTCACGGCCTCACTGGAGCGCGCGCGGCAGTTGGGAATGCGCGCGACCGGGCTCGGCACAATAATGCCGGACCTTTGTGATGCTCACGGCGAGTGGCGATTATCGGGATTCATGGGGCGTGTCGCCGACAGCATCCCTCACCTGCGCAACGGTGAATGGCGGGACGTGTTGGCGCGTACGACTCCGGGCGGTCCGCTGCGGGTCGGCTCAGCGTTGGTGGAGTTTCAGACAGTGCACGTGCGCTGGCCGAAGGTCGGCGATGGTTGCGAGGTGCGCTCGGCCCTGGCGGGTTGCACCGACCGGGTCACTTACTCGTCCCACTGGTTGCTCGATCCGGAAACGGGTGCGCCCTGGGCGGCGGTCAGGACTGTGGGCATCGCGTTGGATCTCGACGCACGGCGCTCCCTGCCGTTGACCGCGGAGGCGCAGGCCGCCTATCGCGCGGCCAGCGTCCCCGCCTTGGTCCTTTAATCAAGGGTCCTTTAACCCTGCTTCTTCAGGTGAAAGATCTCCCGCGCTTCGGCGGGAGTCGCCACGCTCAGCCCGAGACACTCCAGTAGCGTTCGGGCGCGCTCAACCAACTGACCGTTTGTGGCGAAGACGCCACGGGAGAGGTACACGTTGTCCTCCAGCCCTACCCGGACGTGGCCACCCAACAACGCGGTATGCGCCAGGATCGGCATCTGCTGCGGCCCGATGCCAAAGGCGCCCCAGATGGCATTGGGCGGTAAGAGGTTGCGCTGATAGAGCAGCGGCTCGATGCCACTCGGCGCGCCCCATTTGACGCCCAGCACCATCTGGAACAGCGGCGGGTCATCGATCAGGCCATCGGCGTACAGCTCCTTGGCGAGGACGATGTTTCCGGCGTCGAACACTTCCAGCTCGGGCTTGACCCCCAATTCACGGAAGCGCTTCGCCATCAAACGCATGGAGTGCGGCGTGTTCATGTAGATCGCTTCGAACGCCCCGTAGTGCCGGTTGCCGGCCGTGATATCGAATGAAGCCAATTCCGGCAGGTTGCGCTCGACGTGGCGCATCCGCTTCGGGACGGGGTATATCTTGCTCTGTGGCAGCGGGCGCGACTCATCCTCGGGGTCGGGTACGAACAAGGCACCCATGCCACACGTCAGGTTGATGCAGATGTCGACGCCGCTGGAGCGGATGCGATCGACAACCTCGTCGAAAAGCTGCGGATCGTCCGAGCTGCCGCCCGTTTCCGGATTGCGCACGTGGATGTGAGCGACGGAGGCGCCTTCTTGCGCCGCCTCGAGGCAGGCAGCGGCGATCTGGGCCGGCGTGATGGGGATGGCGCCGTGCTTGGGATGTGGCTTGCCGCCACCGGTAACGGCGCATGTCAGGACGACTTTCCGGCTCATGGTGAACTCCTGGGGGATAATCGCTTACGCGGGACGGGACAAGCGCGTGCGTTGGGTGCGAGGCGCGGACGAGTCGACAAAGTCAGCGATGTCAATGCAAGGCCCGTGCGACGGTAAGTCAAGCTTTTGGCGCACTATGATATAAGCCTGGCGAATATTTTCAAAGCCGTGGACGAGGCGACTCCCGGGGCCGCCCGAGGTGCCCACCCGCGTGTGCCGCGCGGTTGCCCCGTGGCACCGTTGGTGCTTCTTCAGGATTTCCTCCGCTGCGCTCCGGTCACTCACGTGGAGGATGTTGCCGCAAGGGGACGAAAGTCCGTTACACGACGCCGCAGGTTCCAGTGTCGCACGAACGTGTCGGACCCGGGCCACGTTGTCGCTACACGGCGGCGGCTGCTTGTATGTTTCGTGACACAGCCCACTTTACAAGCATGGGCAGCCTGACTTATAAGTCGCGCTGATAAGTCTTGTAAGTCTTGCTGATAAGTCTTGCTGATAAGACCTACTGATAAGACCTGCGGACATCTGATTCTTAAATCGCACACGTCCGTCATGACGGCTGACAAGGGGCTCCTGAATATGAGACCAGAGGGAATTACGGTTACATGTCTTCTGCTGGCCGGTGCAACCGGGGCGTACGCGGCGGATGAAGCCACGACGCCGGCGCCGGCGCCCGAGCAGCAGCCGGCGCTGCTGGAGGAGATCGTGGTAACGAGCTCCCGTGCCGCTTTGCCGGGCTTTTCGGCGTCGACTCCGACCACGGTCATCGGCTCCGAGGTGCTCGAGCGTGAAGATGCACCAAACGTCGCACAGGTTCTCGACGAGATTCCGGGTTTCAAGCAGACCCAGAGCCCCGCGGCCAACGGCGTCAAGACCGGAACTCCCGGTACTTCCACGGCCGACCTGCGCGGCCTCGGCGGCCAGCGCACCCTGGTCCTCGTAGACGGACTGCGGGTGCCGCCTACGGCCCCGACCACGAACACCAGCGTCGTGGATGCGGTGGATCTCAATACCATCCCCTCGTTCATGGTCGATCGCGTGGAGGTCGTGACCGGTGGCGCCTCGGCGCAATGGGGATCGGACGCCGTCGCCGGTGTGGTCAACATCCGGTTGAAGAACAAGTTCGAAGGATTCCAGGTCAAGGCGCAGGGCGGTATCTCGCAGCGCTCCGACGACCAGAACGAGTACCTGGGGATCCTGGGCGGCACCAGCCTGTTCAACGACCGCGGCCACTTCGTCGGTGGCGTGGAGTTCCAGAACGACGGCGGTGTCCGCGATATCTATTCGCGTAACTTCGGCCGAGGCGAGGAGCAGATCATCCCCAATGCGACCGGTCAACAGCCGGCGCAGCTGGAGGTGGGTGGCGTTCATACCTCGCTGGGTTCGGGCGGCACGATCGTCGGACCCAACAATTTCCCCTTGAAGGGCTACACGTTCAATCCGGACGGGAGCATACGGCCGTTCCAATACGGCTCGCTGGTCAGCGGCGTGCAGATGGTCGGCGGCGAGGGCAAGTCGACCATCGCGGGATTCGACATGATTCCCGCGATCCGCCGCGTTGCCTCCTACACGCGAACCTCGTACGACATCACGGATTCGACCACCGCATCACTCGTGCTGTCATACGCCTACAACACGGTTAATTTCCACGGATCCTTGCCGCGTATCTCCGCGAAAACGATCAATGCGGGAAACCCCTTTATCCCAGCCGCCGTTGCCCAACAGATGGCGGCCTCGAAAATCACATCCTTCACGTTCTCGGAAAATGCCTTCGACCTGGGCAACACCGACTCGCGCGTCACCAACCAGATCCCCCGCGCGGTCTTCGCCCTCAACGGCAAGATCGGCGATACGTGGACGTGGGACACCGGAATCGAGTGGGGCATGGACCGCTACCACCAGATCATCGAGAACACGACGGACAACGTCCACCTGAACTTCGCGCTCGATGCGGTCAACGGCCCGAACGGACCGGTCTGTAAGGCCACGCTCGCCGGAAATCCCGCCGCGGCCGGCTGTGTTCCCATCAATCTGTTCGGATACGGCGCGCCGTCGGCGGCCGCCAAAGCCTACGTGCAGCAGACCGGCGGGTCGGATTCGCACTACGGCCAGACGAACGCGACGGCCAACATCAAGGGCACGCCGGTCTCGACGTGGGCGGGCCCGGTAGCGGTGGCCGTCGGTGCCGAGTACCGCAATGAGAGTCAGAACGCCACTGCGAGCCCCCAGTCGGCCGCGGGTGAGTTCCTGATCTCCGGCAACGCCAGCCCGTTCACGGGCTCGTTCAACGTCAAGGAAGGGTACATCGATACCCTGGTGCCCCTGGCGAAGGACGCGCCGTTCGCGAAGTCCCTGACGTTCAGCGGTGCCGCGCGCTACGAGCACTACAGCGACATCGGTAACCAACACACCTGGAAGGTGGGTCTGGACTATCAGCCCGTGACGGCCTTCCGTCTGCGTGCGACCCATTCGATCGACATCCGTGCTCCGCAGATCTTCGAGCTGTATGGCGCCGGCACGGTGCTGACCAACACGGCGACGGTCCGTGGAATTCAGAACATCATCCCGCAGAACGTAACCAAGGGAAATCCCAACCTCACCGGCGAAAATGCGACAACGAATACCTTCGGGTTCGTCCTGCAGCCCAAGGGTGGTCCGCTCGAGGGCTTGAGCGCATCGATCGATTACTACGACATCAAGATCAACAACGCGATCACGACCCTCACAGCGGCGACGATTGCCAACCTGTGTACGGCCGGCAACCAGGCGTTCTGCAACTTCTTCACATTCGACGCGGCCGGTAAACCCCTGACGCTGAATGCGGGCACGTTGAACGCCGCTTCCGAGCAGCAGAAGGGAATCGACTTCAACTTCGCCTACCAGAGGTCGATCGGATCGTTGGGCAGCTTGCCGCTGAGTGAGCAGACGAGCCTGCTCGGAACGCGCACGCTGCACTCGTTCATCGACACCGGCACCGGCGGCGGCGCCATCGACCGCGCCGGCGAGAACGGCCCGCAGAACCTCGGCGCCATCCCGCATCTGACGATGAACCTGACGCAGACCTTCACCCTGGGTGGGGCGAGCTTCAGTGCTCAGGGCCAGTACGTGAGCCGCGGCACGATCGACAACACGTTCAACACGATCCCGTCCCTGACGATCAACAACAACAGCATTGCCTCGGTGGTGTACCTGAACCTGTACAGCAGCTACGAGATCAACGATCACTTCCAGATCTCGGCCTCGATCCGCAATGCCTTGGACAAGGCGCCGCCGCTGTCGCCGTACCCGAACCTGCCGGTGCCGCAGTTCAACGGCGAGTACTACGATGTGATCGGACGCGCGTTCCGTCTCGCCGTGACGTATCGCCTCTGATCCCCGGTCCGCAAGCGGCTGTCTGGAGGCTTGCGCCACCAGACAGCCGTGTCCGGGAGTTGATTTGACACCCGCACTCCGGCCAATCATCGTACGGTGGGGCCGGAGTGCGCGAGGATAAGCATGGCAACGTCCGCGGGTGTCAATATTGATGAGCTGCTGGACAACGCCAAGCTGCGTGCCCTGCAGTGGCGCACCCTCGTGGTGTGCACCATCGCGATGATGATCGACGGCTACGATCTGTATGTCGTCGGCTGGATCCTTCCGGCCCTGTCCGATTCGTTTCACGTCAGCCGGGTAGCGCTCACGCCCGTGCTGCTGATCCAGCAGATCGGCATGCTGCTCAGTGTCTATTTTGTGGCGCCGCAGGCCGACCGTTTCGGCCGGCGCAACCTGCTCATCGCGTGCCTCACGGGTACGGGCCTGTGCTCCCTCGGCTCTGCTTTCGCCGCCAGCCCGCTGCAGTTCATGATCTGGCGCGTGCTGACCGGCCTGTTCGCCTCGGCCGTCGTTCCGAACCTGGTGACGTTGGTGTCCGAGATTGCCCCCCGGCGGTTTCGCGCCACTTTCTCGACCATCACAGTGTGTGGCGCCCAGGGGGGTACGTTGATAGGGGCGGCCATGCAGGCATTCATTCTGCCGCGCTATGGTTGGACGGGTGCGATGTTCCTCGGCTGTGGACTGTCGGCTTTCATTCTGCCGTTCGTGATTCCCTGGTTACCGGAGTCGCCTCGTTTCATGGTGCGCCGGAACAGCGCGGATCCGCGGTTGCCCAAGCTGGTCGCGCAGTTGGATCCAACGATCGATCCCAAGACCCCGGTCTACGCGGCGACTGCGACTCAGCTCGGGCGGGGTCGAGTCTCGGCATTGCTGGGTGAGGGCCGCAGGCTCACGACGGTGTTGTTGTGGTGCGCGTTCATCGCGAGCTTCGCGTTCATCGGCCAATGGTCCTCGTGGAGCACGACGGTGTTCAAGGACGTGCTCCACATGGATTGGAAGGCGGTGGCCACGATGACCACGCTCTACAGCGCGTTGGGTGTCGTCGGGGCCTCGACGATCGGTATTGCCATCGATCGCTGGGGATTCCGGGCGGTACTGCCCAAGACTTATGCGCTGGCATTTCTGGGTGCCGTCTGCGTTGGCTTCACCGCGCCGGGAAGCGCAATGTTGCTCTTCCTGGGCATGATGGGGATGTTCCAGATTTCCTCCCAGGCGGGCCTCGCCGCACTGGCCCCCACTCTCTACCCTCCGAGCCACAAGGCAACGGCTGTTGGCTGGGCGTATGGCGCGGGCCGGATCGGCTCGATCATCGGGCCCGTGACCGGGTCTGCCTTGATGCAGCTCCATCCCGGCGTGCTCGGGACGTTCTCGGGCCTGGCCCTGCCGTTGTTATTTGCATCCGCGCTGCTGCTGTTCCTCCTCATCAAGAAGGCTGAGCGTCCGCCTACTGTCGCGCTCACAGGTGTATGACCGAATTAGCTCTACCACCCGTCAGCGACGCTCACGCGCACATTTTCACGCGCGACATGCCGCATTCGCCGAAGGCGTGGACCCGTCCGGACTACGATTTCACCGCCGAACAGTTCCTGGCGACGCTCGACGAGCACGGTATTGCCTTCGGAGTCATCGCGGCCGCGACCCCCTTTGGTGAATACAACGAATTCACGCTCGAGGCGCTGCGCCGCCATCCTCGTCGTCTGCGCGCCACCGTGATCGTTCCGTTGGACGTCGAGAGGGCTGCGCTTGCACGGATGGCGGACTCTGGAGTGGTGGGTGTACGAATCGGCTTGCGCCGCCGCACCCAGCTACCGGATTTCAGTGACGCGGCTCATCAGCGGCTCTTCAAGACCCTGGCCGATCTCGGGATGCACGTCGAGTTGTTGACACACGGAACGGACTTGCCGACGCTGCTGCCGCCGCTCGAAGCCAGCGGCGTCACGATCGTCATCGACCACTTCGGTGATCCAAACAAGCAACAGGGAATCGAATCGCCGGGATTCGTCGCGGCGTTGCGCTCGTTGGACACGGGGCGGACCTTCGTCAAGATCGCGGCGACCTTGCGAGTGGATCGGGAAGTTGCGAAGGCTTGCGCCCGCAAATTAATCGCTGTCGGGGGTACGGAGCGGCTCATGTGGGGCAGCGACGCACCCTTCATGGGGCACGATCACAGGCCGCCCTATGTCGAGGTCCTGCGCGCGTTCGAGGAGATCGTGCCGGATCCACGGCACCGGCATGGAATCGGACTCACGGCACTGCGGCAATTCTTCTTCTGAGTTTTGAGGCAGTTATGACTTCCACCACACCACCACGTCCGGCGCCACGCGAGTTCCGTCAGCGGCTGCTCAAGCGCGAGTTCCTGATCGGGACCTTCTGTAAGACGCCGACCTCGCACTCGACCGAGATCCTCGGCTCGATCGGCTATGACTTCGTCATGTTGGACGAGGAGCACGCGCCCTGGACGCGCCAGTCGCTCGAGGTCGGGTTACTCGGCGCTCGTGCCTTCGGCACGGCCGGATTAGTGCGCATCGCGCGACCGGATGCGAACAGCATTCTCTCGGTGTTGGATGACGGGGCGATCGGCATCATGGTTCCCCACGTCTCCTCCGCAGAGAAGGCGCGCAACATCGCTTCGTGGGCGCGCTACAAAGGTGGCACACGCGGTTCCGGTGTCGGTCGCGGCGGTGACTACGGGGGCCGGCCGGTTGAGGCCCACTATCAGGCCTCCGATGCGACTACCACGGTGATTGCGATGATCGAGGATCGGGAGGCGATCGAAAGGATCGATGAGATTACGGCCGTCGAGGGAATCGATGGCTTCTTTCTCGGTCGCGGCGATCTCGGTCTGTCCCTCAGCAACGCGACCGGGCCGGCGCCTACAGTGGAAGAGGCCGTCCAGATAGTTGCGAAGTCGGTGCTGAAGAGCGGTAAGGCGCTGTGCGCCGTTACGACCAACATGGCCTCCGACGACGCGAAGAAGATGATCGACCTGGGCGTCACCGGATTGATGGTGGCGAGCGACCAGGGCTTCATCCGCAGCGGCGCCCTGGTCCAACTCGAGCAGTTCAGAAAGCTGGTCAGCCGTTAGGCAACCAGGACTACCTGTCGAGCCCCAGCAGCTCGAGCGGATTGCGGGAGATCATCTTGTGGATGTCCTCGTCCGAATAGCCGAGATTGATGCAGATCCTGATCACGTTGCGGAAGCCCACGACCGGATGGTCGGCGCCGCGCTGGCCCAGGTCCGAGGCCAGGATGGTGCGATCTACCGTACCCGCCTTGATGAGGGCATCCAGCTCCTCGGGAGGGAAGGGGTCGCGCTTGCGCTTGGGTACCGGGATGAACATGCACAGCGAGTGCTCGATGTAGGCACCCATCGCCACGAGTTGGCGGATGTCGTCGTGCGAGGCACCGACGATGAAGCTCGGATGGTTGACCAACAGGCGCTTCACGCCGCGCTGCCGCGCCTCCGCGAACACCGGGAGGATCTCCGAGATGTGACAATGTCCGCCGGCGAGAATGACATCGTTGGCGGCAATGATGTCGAGGATCTCCTTCAATTCGTCCCTGACCTTGCCGTTCGCGTCCAGCGGCGTGAGCGGCTCGAACGGAATCATCTTCTTGATGGTGTGCGGGAAGCCCGCCCGGGTGCCGGAGGGCGAATCGATGTGGTTCTTCGCGGAGAAGGTCGGCAGCCACACGAGTTTCGCGCCGAGCGCGCACCCGTGATCGACCGCCCACTTGTTGAATCCCCCCACCGCGTTGTTGAGTGGCACGCCGGAAAACAGCGTGACCTTCAGGTGGCCGTACTCCTGGTTGAGCATCTCGGTGATCGGTGTCGCCGAGTAGTAGTGGTCCTTGATCAGCATCGCGCGGAAGCCGGCGGCGGAGGCCTCCTGCATGGCCTGGATATGGTTAATGTCGCGCGCCATCACGGACGGGCCCGAGTGGCAATGCATATCCACCGCGCCTACGAGCAGGCGCGAAATACGGTCTTCCAGCGACTGGTCGCTGGTTTTGGGGGTCAGATTCGCAGCCATGTCGCACCTCGTCCGCAGCGCTCGATTATCAATATAGCTGATATCTATAGCACAAGTACGCTGCGCCGTGGGATAGCCTTCAGCTATGACTTGGTGCCCAAAGTGCTATTAGACAGACGTCCGGGTGGGATGAACAATGACGCCGTAAAAGCGCCAACTTGCGCTGTGGGACAGGAAATCACGTGTCAACGAGCTGGGTTTATCAAGGGCGTTGCTGGAAGTTCGGTAACAACATCCCGACGGATGCCATGACACCGACCCATGTCATGTTCAAAACGCCGCGGGAAATGGCGGCGTTCGTGCTGGAGACGCTGAATCCCGCGTTTCCCAAGCAGGTCCGGCCGGGCGACATTCTCGTCGCGGGGCGAAACTTCGGCTGCTCCTCGGGCCGTGCCTTGGCCGCCAAGGCGCTGCAAGCCACGGGAGTCGGCGCCGTGGTGGCGGAGGTGTTTGCGCGTACCTTCTATCGGAATGGTCACGAGATCGGCCTCCCGCTGTTGGAAGCTTCCGGCGTCCACGCGTTGGTGAGCGACGGCGACCAGGTGCGGGTCGATATCAAGGCGGGGACGGTCGAGAACCTCACCACCGGCAAGAGCGCGCAGGGCAAGCCAGCGTCGCCGTTCCTCCTGCAGATGTTGGAGGCCGGCGGACTCATTCCGTTCCTGAAAACCGGGGCGTTTCCCGGCATGGCAACCCGGTGAGCCACCCATGTTGAAGTTGAATCCCCAACGCAAGAAAGAGTTTCTCGAGCTGATGGCGCGGCGGGGCTGGGACCTGCTGTTGTTCTACGGTGATACCTGGCGCAAGGACCATTTCCGCTGTCTCGTCAGTGTATGTTTCTCCGGTCCGCAAGCGCTCGCAGTGTTGACCAAGGAGGGTGAGGTACGCGCGGTCGTGACCCATCCATGGGACGTCGAGCCGGTCAAGTCGGCCACCGGCGGTTCCGTAACGTACGCGCCACGGCTTCTGGAAGGGCTGAAGAGCACCTTGCGCGATGTCGGCAAGGCGGTTGTGGCCATCAACGGGCTCGAGCAGATGGAAGCGCGGTTCCTGCGCGCCGTGAAGGATGCTTGCGGCGGGTCGGCCGCGTCGGCGACGGCGGATGTCGAGGAAATCCGCCGTGTCAAAACCCAGGAAGAGCTCGAGTGGATCAAGAAGGCCGCGCAGCTCGCGGATCGCGGTTATGAGCAATTCGTGCGCGTAGCCCGAGCGGGGATGACCGAATACGAGCTGGTCGCGGAAGTCGAGGGTTTCGTGAAAGCCCACGGCGCCGAGGACAACTTCATGTTGGTCGCTTCGGGAGGCACGGAGGTGACTGCCATGAAGCCGCCCACCGCTCGCAAGCTGCAGGTTGGCGACTCCGTGATCACGGAGCTCACGCCGCAGATCAACGGCTACTACGCGCAGATCTGCCGCACGCTGGTCATCGGACCGCCCTCCGAGAAGCAACTCGAGTCGTACGCCATTTTCTCGGAGGCACAGAAAGCCGCAGAGGATCTGCTGCGCCCCGGCGTCGACATCTCGGATGTCGCCCGGGTGCAGAACGACGTCTTCCGCAAACACGGCTACGGGGAGTACACCGGGGCGCAGTACACGCGCGTACGCGGTCACAACCTCGGGCTGTATCCCGACGAGTTTCCGCATGTCCTGGAGAACGTGCACTACACGTGCAAGAAGGACATGGTCGTTATCGCGCACCCCAACACCTACCTGCCCCTTTCGGGCTACATGGTGTTCGGCGACACACTTCTGGTGACCGACACGGGTTGTGTGTCGCTGAATCAGACCGAAAGAAGGTTGTTTCAAGCATGAAGAGAGGACTCGTAAGCTGGGACAAGGGTGAGCTGCCTCCGGAGGAGCTCGCGGCGCGGCTCGCCGTCGTGCACGCGATCGTGCGCAACAAGGGTATCGACGCGTTCGTGTTGTACTCCGATGTGTGGCGTTCGAACGACGCGCGCTACTTGTCGAACTACATGCCCTACTGGAACCGGGCATTCATAGTCGTGCCGCGCGATGAGAAGCCCATCCTGCTGTGTGCGCTGTCGCCTCGCGTCTATCCGTGGATCAAGACGGTGACCGTTCACGAGACTATCGTGGCCAGCCCGAGCCCGCCGGCCACACTTTTCAAACTCGCCGCCGAGCGAGGTTGGAAGCGAGTAGGGGTCTGCGATCTCGAGGGCCTCCCTGCGGACCTCCACGCGGAGTTGACCGGTGGCAAGCTGGAGCTCGTCGACGTCGCGCGCCGCGAACTTCGCGCTGCGCCGTCCGAAGTCGAGGTGCAGATGCACGCACGCGCTGCCCGTATGGCGCGCGAGGTGCTCGAAAAGGAGCTCTCGACCGGGGGAGCGCAGACTACGGATCACGAGCTCACGGGACGGCTCGAGCGTCTGTTGCGCCGTGCCGGCGCGGAGGACGTGGTCATCCTGGTTTCTAACGGCCGAGGGCCGCCGCTGCCGGCCTCCGGCGCGGCCGTGGGTCCTCTGACCTCGGTGGTGGTCGCGATCGAATACAACGGTCACTGGGCGAAAGTCACCCGCAACGTCGCGGGCGTAACCGCGAGCCTGCCCGCGAGCGGTGGTGTGACAGAGCTGCGCGAGATTCTCTCGGGACCCTACTCGTGGGAAAGCGTGGACGATGCGGTCACTCCGGCTGTCGTCTCGCTACAACTGGAGATCCCCGCCCAGAACCAACACCTCTACTACGGCGATACCTGTCTGCAGGGTAAAGCAGGACTGCGCATTCTATGAACATGGTGGAAAAGATTCTGGCCCGCAAGAGCGGCCAGCAAAGCGTCGCCCCGGGCGATGTCGTGGTGACGGACATCGACTTGATGGTGATGCACGATCTCAGTGCCAACTTCGTCATGAAAGTGTTCAACAACGAGATGGAGAACGCGAGCATCGCGGACCCTTCCAAGCTCGTGTTCGCCTTCGATCACAATTTCGCGCCGGCCACGCGGGAGGCGGCGGAAGCCCTGGCGGCCGTGCGCAGATTCGCGGCCAAACATAAAGTCCAGCACCTTTTCGACGGCGGCTGCGGGAGTATCCACCACTGCATCATGGAGGCCGGCCTCGTCGCGCCCGGCATGATCGTGATCGGTTGTGACTCCCATACACCCATCTATGGGGCGCTCGGCGCGTTTGCTACGGGGGTGGGCAACAACTCGATGGCGGCCCTGGGTTTCGCGCACAGCAAAGGCTGGTTCAAGGTTCCCGAGACGATCAAGATCCATTTTCATGGCACCCCCATGCAGGCAGTCGGGGCTCGCGACGTCTCGCAATATCTCGTGGGCCACCTCGGCGAGGACGGGGCCATCTATCAAGCGTTGGAATATGCCGGGCCGTATATCCAGTCGTTGGATGTCAACGATCGGAGCCTCTTTCCCTTGCAGGCGATCGACGTCGGCGGCAAATGCGGCTTTGTGAATCCGGATGAGAAGACCATCCGCTATGCCAGGGAGTTGCTCGGCGACGGGCCGGCCGCCGCGCGCCTGGAGTTCTTTCAGAACGATGCCGACGTGCGTTACGCCCAGGTGATCGACATCGATGTCAGCAAGATCGAGCCCCAGGTGGCGTGTCCGCCGACCGTGGGCAACGTGAAGCCCATCGATGCAGCGGTTGGAACCCCGATCGATGTCGCGGAGGCCGGCGGCAGCACCGGGGGAAGGCTGAGCGACATTCGCACTCTCGCGCGTTGCTTTGCCAACCGAAAAGTCCACCCGGGCGTGCGCTTGCAGGTCGTCCCCGCTTCGCGTGGGATCTACCTCGCCGCGTTGCGGGAAGGCCTGTTCGAAACGCTGCACGTCGCGGGCGCCAACATTTTCCCGCCCAGTGCCGGCTCCAACCAGGCATTCAACATGGGGGCACTGGCGGAGGACGAAGTCATGATATCCACCCAGGCGCGCAATTTCCCCGGTCGTAACGGGCACCCCAAGGCGCGTCACTTCCTCGCCTCGGCGCTCACCGTGGCCGCTTCCGCCTTGACCGGCAAGATCGCCGACCCGCGTACACTGGAGGTCCAATGAGCCAGACCATCGCGGAAAAAATTCTCGCGGCGAAGTCCGGCGAGAGTCGTGTCAGCCCCGGACAGATCGTGGATGCCTATCCCGACCTGGTCATGAGTCACACGGCGACCTGGCGCTCGGTGAGTGTCATGAAGAAAATCGGCGCCAGGAAGCTGTACGACCCCAAGCGGCTGGCGATCGTGCTCGATCACATCTCGCCGGCGAAAACCGAGAAGTACGCGGCTGACCAACAGACCTCGCGTAATTTCGCCCGCGAGTATGGCATCGAGAGGTTTTACGACGTCGATGCCGGTATCGCCCACCTGGTGCTCATGGAGCACGGCCACGTCAAGCCCGGTGACCTGATCGTGGGCACGGATTCCCACTGCACCATCTATGGCGCGCTGGGAGCTCTGGGCTCGGGTATCGGTTACACGGAGGTCGCCTCCGTGTGGGTGACCGGCAAGTTGTGGATGAAGGTGCCCACGACTATCAAGCTGACGCTCAACGGTCGCTTCGCCGCGGGCGTCAGTGCGAAGGATCTGATGTTGCACCTCATCGGCACCCTGGGTGCGGACGGGTGTGGGTACAAGTCTGTCGAGTTCTACGGTAGCGCGCTGCCGCAGATGAGCATCTCCGAGCGCATGACCATGGCCAACCTGGCGATGGAGATGGGGTCGAAATGCGTGTTCATTCCTCCCGACGAGAAGACCCGCGAGTGGTTGTTGCCCCGGCTCAAGGACTCCTCGACCTACGAGCCGGTGTACGCCGACAAGGATGCGCTTTACGAGCGCAGTCTCGACATCGACCTCGCCGCGCTCACACCGATGGTCGCCTGCCCGCACCAGGTGGAGAACACGAAGCCGGTCACCGAAGTGTTGGGCACTCGCATCGACCAGGCGTTCCTCGGCTCCTGTGCCAACGGTAAGTACGAAGATCTCGTGATCGCGGCCCGCATCCTGAAAGGGCAGAAAATCGATCCCCGCGTGCGCCTGATCGTAACGCCCGGATCGAAACAGATCATGTTGGAAGCCATGCGCACCGGCATCCTTGCGACTCTCATGGAGAGCGGCGCGTTGGTGACGAATCCGGGTTGCGGCGCCTGCGCGGGCGACGGCGGCATGCTGGCGGATGGCGAAGTATCGTTGTCCACCGCGAACCGCAACTTCGTCGGCCGCATGGGGAGCAACAAGAGCAGCATCTACCTGTCGAGCCCCGCGACCCTGGCCGCCTCGGCCTTGAAGGGCGTCATTGCCGACCCACGTGAGTTCTATTGATGGAAGACAAGATCCAGGGCCGTATCTATAAGTTCGGCGACAACGTCAACTCGGACATCATCATCGCCGGGCGCTACCTGATCTATATCGATCCGGTGCAGTTGGCGGAGCACGCCTTCGAAATGCTCGGGGAAGGCTTCCCCGCCAAGTTGCGCAGCTTCGATATTCTCGTGGCCGGTCGCAACTTCGGCTGCGGCAGTGCCCGCGAGCAGGCGTCAACCGCTATCAAGGGACTAGGCATCAAGGCGGTCGTGGCGGCCTCGTTCGCGCGGACGTTTTATCGCAACGCCATCAACGACGCGCTGCCCATCGTCGAATGTCCAGCGCTGTATGAAGCGGTGGCCGAGGGCGATCAGATCTCGATCGACCTCGCCAGGGGCGTCGTCTCTCATGCCGGCAGCGAGTATGGGTTCCCGGGAATTCCCGAGTCGGTTGGGAAGATCCTAAAATTGGGTGGCTTGGCAAACTATCTGAAGTCCACGCTGGAGACTTGAGAGCGCCGGCGCGGTAGGAGGAACCTGATGAGGGCTTTGATAAGGACGTTGGTGGTTGCTTGCGCGTTGGCCGTCACGGGGAGCGGCGTTGCTGCGGCGATGAGTGCGACACAGTCCGACGCCGGCGATGCGGCGGCTGCTGAATCCACGAGCGCTCCCGCCCAGGTCCCGAAAGCTGACGTCAAGAAAGCGATCTCCCACATCCGCCACGCGTGGGGTAGCCGCGCTCCGTGCGCAGGCACCGAGCGTTGCGCGGTTTACTTCGAGTCCTTCGGCGCGGCTCTCACCTTCAACGATGGCACTCTCGTGCCGTTGGCGCATGAGCAGCGGCTCAACCGGTCGGCCCACGACTGTATTCTGGAAGCGCGCGAGGCGCTGCATCGGGGCGATCGGGCACTGGCCGTGCAGTGGGTCATGGCCGCGCACATGGAAGTTCCACTGACTCGAAACTGGCTCGCCGACCACCCGGACGCCGTGTTGGAAGGCTTGCGCCACTTCGGCGACTGATCCAACGTGAGGGGGCTCATTTTGCACCAGGCTGTCGTACTCATCGCCGCGTGTCTCATTCCCGCGGGTTTCGCGAGCGCCAAGGGCGGCGCGCACGCTCCGATCATGATAGAGCGTGAGGGCAGTTTCACGGCCGGCGGCACGGTCTTGAGCGATCCGGCGAAGGGCACACTCCATTGCGATCACGGCTTCGTCGACTACCAGATTCCGGTCCACGCCCGTAAGACCGCGCTCTTTCTCTGGCACAGCTCCAGCGTCCAGGTATGGCAGCAACGCTGGGATGGCGGCGAGGGTTATCAACAGATCTTTTTACGGCGTGGTTTTCCCGTGTATATGTGGGATGGCCCGCGTGTCGGCCGCGGCAACATGAGTTGCGAGTCCTTCACCTACAACCCGGTCGTAGGCATGGATCAGCGCAATATCCGGGCCTGGCGGTTCGGCCCGGCACCGGGCGAGTGGTTCCCCGGCGTCCAATTCCCCAAGGACGATCCTGCGGCGATGGAGCGCGCCCAGGATGAGCGCTATGACGAATTCGACGTCGCCAGGAATGCGCACCTGGAGGCGGAAGCGGCGGCCAAGGCGATCGATCGCATCGGGCCGGTCGTGTTGGTGACCAACTCCGCCGGCGGTTGGCGCGGCATGCTCGCCGCGCTCAAAAGCGACAACGTGAAGGGCATCGTTGCCTACGAGAATGCGGCGTGGATTTTTCCCGAGGGAGAAGGGCCGCAGGACCCGGAGGGTGGCTTCGGCCCGACGGACGTGCCGCTGGCGGAGTTCATGAAGCTCACGCGTTTCCCGATCCAACTCGTCTGGGGCGATAACACGCAGAAGACGACCTGGATCCGTAACGTCGAGCTGAGCAAGCAGTTCGCGGCAATCGTGAACGCGCATGGCGGTCACGCCGAGGTCCTGATGCTCCCTTCGGTCGGACTCAAGGGAAACACGCACATCGCCTTCGCGGATCTCAATAACGTGCAGGTGGCCGATCAGCTCGCGCTGTTCTTGAAGAGGAACAGACTCGATCAATGAAGGAGTTGGTATATGTACGATAAGTCAGATCCGCGCGCGGCGCTGGCGGCGCCGAAGGATGACAAGCCTGCCGGAACGACGGCGATGCCGGCGAGCTACGGGCTCTACTACAAGGATGAGCCGGTCGATGACGATGCCAATGGCCGCGGGTGGTATACCCGCAGCCAGAACCTGATCGTCCACTGGATCGAGGCCAAGCCGGGTGCGAGCTTCGCGCGGGCGGGCCAGGTGGATGAGTACATGATCGTCCTGCCCGACGAGGGCACGCCCTACGAAGTCACGGCCAACGGCAAGTCGGTGCAGGGTCCCGGCTACCAACTCGTCATCGTGCCCCCTGGAGACAGTAAGATGACGCTGCCCAAGGGAGGGCGCGTGGTTCGCCTGTTCTCGACGCAGTCGCCGGATCTGAATGCCAAGTGCGCGAATGCCGCGACCTACGCGCAACCCGATCCCTCGCACCCGCCCTTCAAACCCTGGCCCGCGCCGCCGGATGGTTTCAAGCTGCGCGTCTATGATCTCGCCAAGGACGCGGAGCGCAAGCCGGGCCAGATGGGCCCGATCTGGCGCTGTACGACCATCATGCTGAACTTCCCTCCCCCGGGACGCCGCGCCCGCGATGTCACGCGGATGTCCCCGCACAGTCATTACGACTTCGATCAGTGCTCCCTGGTTTTCGCGGGGGATTACGTGCACCACATGCGGTGGCCGTGGGGTCTCAATATGAACGACTGGCGGGAGGATGAGCACGCGGAGGTCGGGGCGCCCTCGGCCACCATGATCCCGGCGCGAGTCATTCACACCTCGCAGGCCGGGGAGCCCGGGCCGGAAGGCAATCGGATGGCCGATATTTTCTCGCCCCCGCGCCTGGATTTTTCGCTGCAAAAGGGCTGGGTGAAGAACGCTGACGAATACCCCCTGCCCGAGGAGGCCGCCCCGTGATTCGGTAAAGGGCAACCGCCATTCTTGCGCCGCAAGGGTGCTTTTCTTCCGGAAGCGCCTTCGGGCGACCCGTGCGCCGGCTGTATACTGGCTAAATACCTGGTAAGTCAGGGGCTGGACAGGAGCACAATGGCCGGCATGGCGAAAAAACAACGGCGACCTTCAAAAAGCACACCAAACAGCGCCTCCAAGCCTGTGCCGCGGACGCTCTACCTGATCAAGCAGGTCCAGTACAAGACTTTCCTGCGCCTGGAAGCGGCACTGCAGCCCCTGGGGGTCACCACGACCCAGTTCCGCATCCTGGTGACCTTGTCGCACGGGGAAAACCGCTCCTCGGCCGGTTTGTCGCGCATGTTCGGCGTGAAGCCGCAGACCATGATCAAGCAGATTGCCATCCTGGAGAGCAATGGCTTGATCGAACGCAAGCTGGCCAAGGGCAACAAGCGGGTCCTCGAGGTCACGATGACCGAGGCGGGGAGGGTGGCACTGCGCGCCTGCGACCAGGCTGCGACGGCCGTGGAAGCGGCGATTTTCGACTCGTTCGAGGCGGGGGAGCTGAAGACCTACCGCACCCTCATGCTCAAGCTGCTTGCCAGCTTGCGGCGTATGCCTGCCGAGGGTTTCGAATAAGCCCCGCGTCGGCCCGGGCGTCAGGCGTTGGGCGTTCTGCGCGAGGCCTTGCGTCTTGGCAGTAGCGGATATCCCAGGGACGGGCACAGCGCATAGATCTCTTTCTGGAGCGCGCTTGCGACTTCGGACAGGTGCGCGTCCCCGCGCATGAGAAAGCCCATGGGCCGCTCGACCGCGGCGACCGCCACCTGCGAGCGTTGTGACGGCTTCAACACGACCTCCACCAGTTTGCCGGCGATCACCTGGTCCTCCACCGAGTCCATCGACAAGATGCCGATGAAGTCGCTGCCGACGGCGGCAGCGCCCAGGTAGATCACCGAGTTGCTGTTGATGGTCGTCTTGCGGGGCTCCACGCCCCGGCTGTGCGCCAGCACGCAGAGCGCGTTGTAGTACGAAACGACGTCCGTCGAGTACAGCCAGCTGTATTTCGTGAGTTGCTCGATGCTGACGGCACCGGCGCGGGCGAGTGGATGGTTGGCATCGACAAACAGCCCGCAGCGGTCGTAGAAGAGCGTCTCGCCCACGAGGTCCGGCTTGCCTACGATGGCATCCAGTGGCGCGATGGCGAAATCCAGCTCGCCGAGTTGCAGCGCCGGAACCAACTCCTCGGCCACGCCGCTCACGACCGTGAGCCGCACCGAATAGCGGCTTCCCGAGAGCTTCGCGCTGGCCGCGGGGATCACGCGCCCGAGAAAGCCGGTCCCCCGTGCGACTCCAACAGTGACGTGGCCGATGAGGCCGCCGGAAATGGCTGCGCGCTCGTTTTCGAGCTGGTGCCACTCGGCGAGGACGCGCTTCGCGCGCCGATAGACGGCCTTGCCGAACTCCGTCGAGGTCACGCCCTTCGTGCCACGATAGAATAGCGGCTCCCCGAAGTGGGCCTCGAGCTGGTGGATGCTCTTGCTCAAGCCCGGTTGCGACAGGCTGAGATTGTCCGCCGCTTTACCGAAGCTGCCGCCTTCGACGACGGCGATGAAACGTTTGAGCTGTGCGAAATCCATGGTTTTTCCCCCAGTATGAGCGGCGGCGGCGCTGTGGCAAGATATAGAAAGCCACTTCCTTTGGCTATGACCCCCATCGTGGCGGTTATTAGACACCGGGGGCGGGCCCCACCAGAATCAGCCTGGCTGACGGTCAGTCGAGGCGCATGGGTGTGAGCGTTTTTTTCCCGCGGTAGGCGCCATGGATCGAACCATCGACCTCGCGGAAGTCCTGGATCGCCAAAGACTCGGTCGTCCGCTGCTGACGGTCATCGTGCTTTGTGTGCTGGTGACTCTCGCCGACGGCTATAACATCTCGGCTGCCGGGTTCGCGGCTCCCGGAATGGTCAAAGACTGGGGTTTGAGCCGGGCCGCGCTCGGTCCGTTGTTCAGCTCCGCCCTGTTGGCCGGCTTCGTAGGGCCGGCGCTGTTCGGCACACTCGCGGGGCGTTTCGGGCGACGCCGTACGATCCTCGCGGCGACGGTGTTGTTCGGCGTGTTCGGCCTGCTTTGCGCGGCCTGCCGCTCGCTCATGCCCATCGTCGCGTGTCGGTTCGTTGCGGGGATGGGTATGTCCGGGGCGTTGGCGGTGACCGTCGCCAACATCAGTGAATTCGCGCCGCGGCGGCTGCGGGCCACGTTTGTAACCATCATCTTCTCGGGTACCACGTTCGGCTCGGGGGCGATCGGCCTCGTGGCGCCGTATCTCGTCGGACATTTCGGCTGGCAGGGCATCTTTGCCTTTGGTGGCGTGTTGAGCCTGCTGAGCGCGGCGCTCGTGTTTGCGTTTTTGCCCGAGTCACCGAAGTTTCTGTGTTTGCGGCCGGAGCGTCACGCGGCGCTCGCGTCGTTGTTACGACGCCTCGATCCGCAGGCTGTTTTCCCGCTTGGGGTTCGTTTCGTGCAGAGCGATGAAGAGAATCCCGCACGGATTACCTATAAGCCGTTCTTCGCCGGGCCCCTGCTGTGGCTGACACCGCTGCTGTGGCTCGTCTCGTTCGTCGGTCAGATCGTCTTCCACTCTTTCAACAACTGGCTGCCGACGCTGCTGACGGATTCCGGCCTGCCGTATGCGCGCGCTGCGGCGGCGGTGGTGGTGTTTCAGTTCGTCGGCACCCTCGGTGGCTGGGTGATCATGCGGCCCCTCGATCGCTACGGAATGTGGCCCTGTGCGGTGCTCTACCTGCTGAGCATTCCGGTCGTGGCATGCCTCGGCTTGCCCGGGCTCAGCGAGGCGCTGCTGATGCTGCTGTGCGCGCTGGCCGGCTTCTGTGTGCTGGGAATGCATTTCGCACAGGTGTTCTGTGTGAGCAACATCTATCCGACCGCGATCCGGGCGCTCGGAGTGGGATTGTTCATGCTCTTCGCGCGGGCCGGCGGCTCCCTGGGGCCTTATCTCGTCAGTGTCCTGTCGACCAAGGGGGTGCCGGCCGGGAGGCTGTTTGTGTTGGGAACCATTCCCCTGTCGATAGGTGCCGTGGCGGCGCTCGTCATCACCCTGATCTATCGGAGCCACTTCCACTTGAAAAGCAGCGTACCGCAGCCGCAGTTGTCATGTTCAAAGTAGTCTCGATTTGCAGCGCGCTGTGGCTCGGGCTCCAGCTCGGGGTCGCCGCGGCTGCGCCGCATGCCGTCATTGACGACGCGCGCCTGGGCAGAGCCGCCGCGGAGCCGCAGAATTGGCTGGCCCATGGAGGCGCGCACCCGGATTGGTATTTTTCCGGGCTCGACAAGCTCGATGTCTCGAATATCAAGCGGTTGCGACCTGCGTGGTTCGTCGACCTCGATACGAGCCGGGGCCAGGAAGCCACGCCTCTCATCGTCGACGGAACGCTCTACACGACCACGGCCTGGAGCAAGGTGCTGGCCGTCGATGCGCGCACCGGTCGAGTGAAGTGGAGCTTCGATCCGAAGGTGCCCGGCCACGCTGGCTACAAGTCCTGTTGCGACGTGGTCAACCGGGGTCCGGCGCTCTACCAGGACAAGCTATATATCAGCACGATCGATGGTCGACTCATCGCCTTGAATGCTGGCACGGGGAAGCTCGTATGGAGTGTGCTGACGGTCGACCTCGCGAGGATGGCGGCCGTCACCGGTGCGCCCCGTGTCATGCAGGGCAAGGTGATTATCGGTAACGCGGGCGGTGAGACGGGGGCGCGCGGTTATGTCAGTGCGTATGAGGCTTTGACGGGGAAGTTGCTCTGGCGTTTTTATACCGTGCCGTCCAGGGCGGCCGCCGATGGAGCTGCCTCAGATGCGGCAATTGCTCAAATAGCGCGTCCCACCTGGGAGGGCTTTGCGTACGATTCGGGGGGCGGTGGCCAGGTCTGGAATGCCATCGTGGCCGACCCCCGGCTCGGACAGATTTATATCGGGACCGGGAATCCTTTTCCGTGGAATCCGCGCTTGCGCTCCTCGACCGCCGAGCACAACGATTATCTCTTCACCGATTCGATCGTGGCGCTGGATGCCCGCACGGGGAAATATCGCTGGCACTACCAGGAGGTGCCGAACGACGCGTGGGATTACGACGCGACGGAAGACATGATCCTGTTGGACACGCGAATCGACGGCAAGCAGCGCTCGGTGCTGATGCAGGCGGCGAAGGATGGCTTTTTCTACATCCTCGACCGCAAGACAGGCAAGCTCTTGTCGGCGACGGCCTTCGTGGACGGAATGACCTGGGCTAGCGGCATCGACGCCGCGAGCGGGCGCCCGCTGGTCAATCCAGACTCCTCCTATGTCGACGGCTCGACCAGGATCAACCCGGGGCCCAATGGCGGTCACTCGTGGCGGCCGTCGTCCTACGATCCGCTCACGGGATTTGTCTACATTCCCACGGCTGAAAGCGCCGTCCAGTTGACCGGCGTGGAGAGTTATAAGTTTGAGGAGGGGATCGACGACCTGGGGGTCGAGGCTGCGCCGGTCCCGGCCGGGAAGTTGGCGGGCGGCTCGCGTCGGCCTGCCGAATATCTCCAGGCCTGGAATCCTGTGACCCGGCAGCGTGAGTGGCTGGTCCCGACCGTTGGGGGTGGGGGCGTGTTGAGCACCGCCGGGAACCTGGTCTTTCAAGGCCAACATCGGAACAACACTGCCGGTGAGCTCGTGGCTTACCGCGCCGACACCGGCCAACAGCTTTGGGAGTTCGCCACGCCGAACGCGGTGCTTACCGGGCCCGTTACTTATAGCGTTGGCGGGGAGCAGTACGTAGCGGTGATGACAGGGGCCGGGGGCTCGGCGGACCTGCTCGTCCCCGGGGCCAACGCGGCGCTCATGCCGAGTCCCGGCAGGCTCATCGCCTTCAAGTTGGATGGCGATGCGACGTTGCCTGCGGATCCGGACGCGGCGCCGCCTGCTTGGCCGGCTACTGTCACCGCCCCGGAGGAGGCGATGCGCGAGGGAGGTGCCCTGTTTGCGAGGCTCTGCAGCCGTTGTCACGGCAGGGCGGCGAAATCCCGTAACGTGGTTCCTGATCTGCGGCGGGTGCCCCCGCTCGCTGATCCGGCGGCTTGGAAAGCCATCGTGGTTGATGGGGCGCTCGAGGATGCCGGGATGATCGGGTGGAAGCAGTTCATCTCAGCGGAGGATGCGGAGAAGATCCGAGCTTACGTGGTGGGGCAGGCTCGGGAGCTGGAGAAGGAGAGTTCGGGCGGGAGTGACAGTCGGCCACCATGACCGTCGGCGGCGCCGACGCCTGGCCGTTCCCGTGCCATAGCTCGTGGTCTAGCTGCCCGACGCGCGGGATAGGGCCTGATTGAGCGTGCGTTTGGTGCTGAGTCCGTGCACCATCGGCGCAGGCGGTTGTACCTAAAACGAACCACCGGGAGCGACGCACCTCCTCGTGCCGTCTGATGATGGAAATACCAGTCGAGCAACGGCTCGAGCAGCAACGCGTGGCGGATGAGCTAGATGAGTACGTCGCGAAACGTACCGCGGAGCTCGCCGACATCAACGCCGAGCTGCGCAAGGAAATTGCCGAGCGCAACAACATACAGGCGCAGCTGCGCGAAAGCGAAGCGCTGCTGCAGAAGTCGGAAGCCCGGTTGCGGCAGGTCATCGACTGCATTCCCAACATCGCCTGGTGCAACCTGACGGACGGCTCCAACGAGTTCCTGAACAAAGCGTGGGGTAACTACACCGGACTGCCTCCGGAGGAGTCGACCGGCTGGGCCTGGGCGCAGGCGATGCACCCGGACGATCTGCCCAAGCTGATGACCAAGTGGATGGGGATGTTGGTTTCCGGCGAGCCGGGAGAGATCGAGGGTCGCTTTCGCCGCCGCGATGGTGTGTATCGGTGGTTCCTGATCCGCGCCGAGCCCTTTCTCGACGAGGCTGGACGACTGGTCCGCTGGTATGGGACGAGCACGGATATCGACGATCGCAAGCGGGCCGAAGAAGCGTTGCTGGCCAGCGAGCGCGAATTCACCCAGATCGTCAACACCATTCCCGCGTTGGTCTGGTCCGCGCGACCGGACGGATCGGGAGCCTTTTTCAGCGACAGCTATGTTGCCTACGTCGGGGTCGAGATGGAGGCGCTGCTGGGCTGGGGGTGGACCACTGTCGTGCATCCCGAGGACCTGGGGAGTCTGGTCGCCGAGTGGCAATCCGTCCGGGCCGCGGGAAAACCGGCGGAGATTGAAGCGCGACTGCGCCGCTTCGACGGGGAGTATCGGTGGTTCCTGTTCCGGGGCAACCCGGTGCTCGATGCGGCGGGCCGGGTCACCAAGTGGTACGGTATCAATACCGACATCGACGCTCGCAAGCAGGCTGAAGAGGCGTTGAGCAAGGCCAGGACCGAGCTCGCCAATGTCGCGAGGGTGACGAGCCTCGGAGTTCTGACGGCGGCTATCGCGCACGAAGTGAATCAACCCATCTCGGGCATCATCACCAACGCCAGCACCTGCCTGAGAATGCTGTCCGCGCAACCTCCCAACATCGAGGGTGCGCTGGAGACCGCCCGGCGCAACATTCGCGATGGTAAGCGGGCCGCGGATGTCATTACGCGATTACGGACTCTCTACACCAAGAGAGATGTGCAGCCGGAGCCCATGGATCTGAACGAAGCCGCCCGGGAAGTGGTCTCGTTGTCGCTGAGCGAGCTGCAACGCAACGGCGTGATTTTGCGGCATGAGCTCGCGGACGATCTGCCACCCGTGCAGGGCGATCGGATTCAACTCCAGCAAGTCATTCTGAATCTCCTGCGCAATGGCTCCGATGCGATGAGCACGGTGGAGGACCGGCCGAGGGAGTTGCTCATCGGAACGGAGCCGGACGCGGGGGGCAGGGTACGGTTGAGTGTCAGGGACACCGGGGTTGGTTTTTCCGCCGCGGGGGCCGGAAGGGTTTTCGAGCCGTTTTATACCACCAAGAGTGAGGGGATGGGGATCGGACTGTCGGTGAGCCGCTCCATCATCGAGGCGCATGGCGGGACTTTGTGGGCGACGGCCAATGAGGGGCCGGGAGTCACATTCGCGTTTTCACTCCCGTGCGCGCCGCCGGGTTGATTTAGTCGACCTCGGGTGGGTCGTCGCTCCCGCAGATGTTCGATCATCCGGCCAGCCGCCTGCTATGATAGCGCTACCCACCGTTCAGGGGCAGCGTACGGAGCTAGCGGAAGTGGACTTCTCGAGCCTGGTGTGTTTGTTTGCCTTGGCCACGGCGACCACGGACGGCGCAAAACTCCCGCCGCCCACGATCTTTCCCGCCCCCGGTACGTACTTCAATATGACCTCGCTTTCTTTGCGCGCCGACGTACCCGACGCGGAGATCCATTACACCTGGGACGGCAGCGAGCCGAGCGCTAGCTCGCCGCTTTTCAACCCCCGCGAGGTGCTGTTCATTGCCGGTCTCTACGACGGCAACAAGGGTTTGAAGACCGGTTATACGTTGCGCGCCATCGCCGTGAAGGCGGGGATGGCTGCCAGCGACGTTGCGACCTTCTCCTACTTGGTCGATCGACGTGATCGTACGGCCTATGTCTCGGAGGAAGTGGCGCCCGGCGTGCGCATGATCCGCGATTCCGACAATGACAAGATGTTTCTGGTGCGCGGCACGAAGCGTTATGCACTGATCGATAGCGGCCAGGGTCGCGGTGCGCTGCGCGACTACATCTCGCAGTTCACGGGTGGTTTGCCGTTGGTGACGATCTGGACTCACAGCCACGGTGATCATATCGGGCAGTCCGATCAGTTCATCGCCGGTTCGACAGAGTATGTGGGTGCCGCCGATCGGGCGGTGACCGCGGATTTCCTCGAGCGTCACGGTGCCAGCCGCGAGCAGATCGCGAAACATCTGCAGCCGGTGAGCGACGGTTCGAAGGTGGACCTCGGCGATCGGGCGCTCGAGATCATTACGGTGACCGGCCACACGCCCGGCTCGCTCGTCGTTCTCGATCCGGCCACGGGAAATCTGTTCACCGGCGACACGTTCGGTAACAACTCCAACCTGCCGCCGGACGTGTTGTGGATGCAATGGCCGTCGGAGCCGCCGCTCGATCAGTATTTCGCCGCCGTTCGGACGGCCCGTATCATGTTGGGCGATCGGGTCAAGCTCATGATGACGGGCCATAATGATCGACCGCTGGTGGGCACCGCTTACCTCGATAACCTCGAGATCGCTCTGCAACGCGCCATGGACGCAGGAACCGGGGCGCTCGTTCCCTCCTACCGGCCACGCGGCATCCAGCAGATCGTGGTGAGCGATCGCTTCACCGATCCCAACTGGTTTGGTGTGAATGTCAACGCCCAGACTTTCCTCCCGGCCCCGCCGGACGAGATTGCCAGCCTGAGTCTCATAGAGGTGCGAGGGGCGACCCTCACGAGCCGGTTCCAAGCCACGGGGCATGACTACCGTGCGACGGTGAGAGGTCATGGCTCGATTACGATTTCGGCCAGGCCGGCGTCCTCGCGGGTGCAGTCACTGACAATCAACGGCAAGGCCGTGCAGCCGGGCGCGGCCTACGAGGTGTCCTTGAAGGGAAGTAAGGAAACCGTGCCGATCGTGGTGACGGCCCATGATGGCAAGACGACGGCTACCTACCGGGTGGTTCTGGCGCGCTAGTGTTGTTGTAGGGCGCGCTGTCTCGAGGCCAGCCTGTCGTGCTCGAGCGTCGGCAGGATGCACAGGATCGACAGGCCGCAACCGACGAGTAGCAGGACGAAGCCGCCGTTCCACCCGAACCAGTCCACCATGTAGCCGACCGCGGCATTGGCGGCCAGTGAGCCGCCCAGGTACCCGAACATTCCCGTGAAGCCGGCCGCGGTGCCGGCGGCTTTCTTGGGCACGAGCTCCAGTGCATGCAGACCGATGAGCATGACGGGGCCGTAGATGAGGAAGCCGATGCACACCAGGGCGATGATATCCACCGAGGGGTTGCCGGGCGGGTTGAGCCAGTAGACGGCGACGGCGATGCCGACGAGAGCCATGAACAGGATGCCGACGATGCCGCGGCGTCCTTGGAAGAAGCGGTCGGAAATCCAGCCACACAGAATGGTTCCGGGAATGCCGGCCCATTCGTAGGCAAAGTACGCCCAGGAGGACTTGTCGACGCTGAAATGCTTGGCTTCCTTGAGATAAGTCGGGGCCCAGTCGAGGACGCCATAGCGGATCAGATAGACGAAAATGTTGGCCAGTGCAATCCACCACAACAGCCTGTTGTGGAGGATGTGTTGGACGAAGATCTCCCGCGTCGTGAATTCCTTCTCGTGTTTCTCGCTGTAGTCCTCGGGGTAGTTGTTCTTGTATTCCTCGACCGGGGGGAGACCTACCGACTGGGGCGTGTCGCGCAGGGTCACTAGAGCGAAAGCCGCAACGACTATGGCAACCAGCGCCGGCACGTAAAAGGCCGAGTGCCAGTCGTGGAACCAGGCGAGGCCGACCAGAAACAGCGGCCCGATCAAACCGCCGCCGACATTGTGGGCGACGTTCCAGACCGAGACGACCGTGCCGCGTTCCTTGTGGGACCACCAGTGCACCATGAGGCGGCCGCACGGTGGCCAGCCCATGCCTTGGAACCAACCGTTCAGAAACTCCATCATGAACATGATGGCGATGCTCGAAGTGGCCCAGGGGGCGAGGCCCAGGGTGAGACTGACGCAGGCTGACAGAAATAAGCCGATCGTCAGGAACAGGCGCGCGTCCGAGCGGTCGGAGACGCTGCCCATGATGAACTTCGAGAGCCCGTAGGCGATCGATACGCCCGAGAGAGCGAAGCCCAGTTCGCCCCGGGAGAAGCCGCGGTCGACCAGATAGGGCATCGCCAGGTTGAAATTCAACCTGACGAGATAGAATCCGGCGTAGCCGAAGAAGATGCCGCTGAAGATCTGCCAGCGCAGGCGTCGGTACGTCGGGTCGATTTCCCCTGGCGGAAGTCGCGGCAGGTGCCTGGCGGCCTTCAGGAAATCGATCATGGCCGCTAACGTAACAGGGGAGTACGTCATGCGCAACGCAGGGTCAGTGAGGCGCCCGGTGGAGGCGGCCGGGTTCGTGTTCGTTGCGCAGAGCAGGCTCCTGGCCAGTCCGGGCGAAAAAATTGACGGTCCGGTGTCCAATCGGGGCATGCTCGAGCATCTTCGTGGTGTGATGTAACAGGAGAGCAACACATGTCCACGACCACGACCAAGATCAAGTTTCTGTATCTCTATCGCTTTCCCGCAGGGGGCGCGCCAAAACCGGCGTCACCGGAGGAAATGCAGGCGCAGTACGCTGCGTGGGCTGCCTGGAGGGCGAAGTTCGAAAAGGAGGTCATTCCTGGTGAGGGCTTGAAGCCGGGGGGTGCGGTTGTCAAAGCCGGTAACGTGACCGATGGGCCCTACATCGAGGCCAAGGAAGTCATGGGCAGCTACGCCTTCGTGGAGACGAGCTCGATGGCGCGTGCGATAGAGATTGCCAAGGAATGTCCAATCAACACGATACCGGGTGCCAGCGTCGAGATCCGGGAGCTGGGGTATTACTGAGGCCGTGGCTGATCCAGGCCCTGCGCCCGTGCTGCCGGAGCACTACTTTCGCCACGAATCCGGGCGCCTGGTTGCGGTGCTGTCGCGCCGTTTCGGCATGCATCGCGTCGAGCTTTGCGAGGACGCGGTCCAAACCGCTTTGCTCCGCGCGGTGCAGTCCTGGTCGCAGCGGGGACTGCCGGACGACAAGAGCGCCTGGCTCTACCGAGTGGCCCTGAATGAGGTGTTGGGTGTGCTGCGGCGCGAGAAGCGCACGGACGCTTCTGTCGATGATACCGAGCAAATAGCCGCCGACGTCGTCGCGGAGGAGGCCGTCTATCTCGAGCACGAGGTGAAGGATGACCAACTCCGGATGCTGTTTGTTTGTGCCGATCCAGGCATCCCGCGTGAATCGCAGATCGCTTTCGCACTGAAGATTCTCTGCGGGTTCAGTACGGAGGAGATCGCCCTCCGGTTGTTTCACAGCCACGAGGCGATCTACAAGCGGTTGCAACGGGCACGCGCGGCGCTACGTGAGCGCATCGAGGGGCTCGAGCCGCCCGGCGTCGAGGAGCTTGCGAGTCGGCTTCCCGCGGTTCTCGAGATTCTCTACTTGCTGTTCACGGAGGGGTACAGCTCGGCTCAACCGGACGAGGTGATCCGCCATGAGTTGTGCGAGGAGGCCATACGGCTGGCTCGGCTTCTCGATGAGCATCCTGTTGGGGCTGTTCCTGAGACCGCCGCGCTGCTGGCTCTCATGTATTTGGATGCCGCTCGCTTCGATTCTCGCGTGGACGGCGCGGGTGGTTTGCTCCTGCTCGAAGAGCAGGATCGGTCGCGCTGGGATCGGGAGCTGATCCAGGTTGGGATCTCTTACCTGCACCGGTCGGCGCGAGGTGAGGCCTTTACGAGGTATCACGCGGAAGCCGCGATCGCTGCCGAGCATTGTCTCGCTTCGACCTACAAGGAGACGCGGTGGGATGAGATTGCGCGGCTCTATGAAATGTTGGAGCGTGTGGCGCCGTCGCCCATCAATACGTTGAATCGGGCGATCGCCATTGCGGAGTGGCAGGGCCCCGACGCGGGGCTCGCTTTGCTCGAGGCTCTCAATCCGCCGCCCTGGCTCCTTGGCTACTACTTATGGGACGCGACGCTCGGTGAGCTTTACCGCCGCCGGGGAGATCGCGAGCGTGCGACTGCGCATTTGACACGCGCACTCAGCGCCGCCCCGACTCACGCGGAGCGAGCCCTGGTCCGCAGACGGTTGGAGGCGTGCTGTTAGATTCTGTTGCGCCAATAGGCTGGGCGCCGCCTGTGGTGAGCCACCGCGAGAACGACAGATCTCCATCGACCGTGTCGGATTGGCCCGAGGACAAAGTCTATACCCCAGCAGGGGCTGCGTCATTCCCACAGGACGGCGGTCAGCTTGATCGATACGAGGACGTTCGGGAGCTCTACGCCGAGTTTGCTGACGGCGCGGGCGGGAGGGTCTTTGGGGAAGAATTTCGAGTAGGCCTCGTTGAGGCCGGCGAAGTCGGCGGGGCGAGTCAGGAGGACGTGGACGTCGACGACGTTCTCGCGGTTTGCGCCGGCGGCGCGCAGGATGTTTTCGCAGTTGACCAGGGCCTGGTGTGTTTGTTCCTGGATGGTCGAGCCGGCCATCTGGTTGGTCGTCGGGTCGATACCGACGATGCCGGAGACGTAGATGGTGGGACCGACTTTGACGGCCTGGCTGAACAGGGGGGAACTGGGGGCCTGCGGCGTGTGGATGATCTGCTTTTGCATGGGAAGTCCTTATCAATGTGGGACAGGGCCCGATGATACGCAGGCGAGTTGAGTCCGTCTGCGTTCCCTTCAGGCCGGTTGGCAACGCGGGAGAGCCGGCTCGCAACATTCCGGTCGTCGCGGCGCGAGGGCCCGGTGAAGATGGCGGCGGTTACGTCAACCAGGAACAGCACGCAATGCAGCGCTCACTTCTCGCATATGTTTTGCTCACAACACTCATACTACCGACGGCGCCCTTTGCGGCCGAGAAGCGGGAGGACGTCAAAGAAATTCAGCAGGTCATGGAGTCCTTTCACCGTGCCGTCGTGACGCATGATGGAGCGAAGCTCAGCACATTGTTCGTCCCGGAAGGCAGCGCGTGGTTCAACGTGTTGTCGCGGGCGAAGTCGCCGGATGCTCCGAAGATCCGCCCGGGAAGCTACCAGGCCTTCGCGAGCTTTGTGTCGAGCTCCAAGGCGGCCCTCGATCCGCAGCATTCGCATGTAAAAATCCTTACCGACGGTGTCATTGCCGTGGTCTACTTCGACTTCGTGTTCCTCATCGATGGTAAGCCGGAGAATCGGGGGGCCGAGACCTGGCAGCTGGTCAAGGGCCCGGAGGGCTGGTTGATCGCTGCCATCACTTACTCGTCGGAACCTCAGGAACCCTAGTTGGACAACCCCATGGCCCGGCTTGGCCGGGTGGCCCTTGCCACGGGCTTCTGGACGGCGGTCGCCCTGGTTTTTGTCGTCCCGAAACTGGGAGAAAGCACCGACTGGCGAGCGACACTGCTCTCCGCCCTCGCGCAGTGGTGGGCCTGGGGTTTACTGGCGCCGGTGATCATTGCAGTCGACCGGCGCCTGTCACTTTCGAGTCCACGCGTGGCGCTGCGTGTTTCGGCGCACTTCATCATCGGCCCCCTGTTTGCCGTGATTTATGTCTATCTCGCGGCCGTGATCCGGGCAGTGGCATGGACTGCGATCCTGGACACAAAGCTGCTTGCCGCGGCGTGGCACGAAATGTTCTGGAGCCTGCTGGTCTACGGGCTCATCGTGGGGGTGTGGCAGGCGTATCAATACCAAGCGCGCCTGCAGCGGTTGGAGCGGAACTTCGCCGAGGCACGGCTCCACAGTCTGCGCATGCAACTGGATCCGCACTTTCTGTTCAACGCACTCAACACGATATCCGCCCACGCCGAGCATGAGCCCAGGTTGGCGCGGAAGATGATCGAGCACCTCGGCGATCTGTTGCGGCACTCGCTTACGTCGCGTAGCCGGCCCGTCGTGCCGTTGGCGGAAGAGTTGGCGTGCCTGGATCATTACCTGGCGATCCAGAAGATCCGGTTTGGCGAGCGATTACGCGTGGAAAGCAATGCGTCGGCTGATGTGAATCAGGCTCTCGTGCCCAGCATGTTTCTGCAGCCGCTGGTCGAGAACGCTATTCGGCACGGTCTCGCGCCGCGCGCCAGCGGTGGGACTATCATCATCAACGTCGAGCGTGCGGATGGCGACGCGCTGCATGTCGAGGTTCTCGACGACGGTGTCGGGTTGCCCCCTGTGTGGCCACCGCAGACCCAGGCGGGGCTGGGGTTATCCGTTACGCGTGAACGCATTGCCGGCCTGTATCCGCCCGGATCCAGTCACTTCGCCGTGCAACGCCGCGCCGAAGGCGGCACCACCGTGGATATACTCTTCCCGCTGCGTTTCAGCGAGGGCCTCGATGTCTGAGGATATCCGCGTACTCGTCGTCGATGACGAGCCGCCCGCGCGCCAGCGTCTTACCGACCTGTTGCGCCGGGACGCGCACGTGGCGGCCGTCCTCGAGGCGGGCGATGGGCTTGCCGCCATCAAGTTGATCGAGACCGAGCCGCTCGACCTGGTGTTTCTCGATGTGCAGATGCCGGAGTTGGACGGCATGGGCGTGCTCGACGCCGTCGGACCCGACCGTATGCCGTTGACAGTGTTCGTAACGGCCTATGACCAACACGCCATTCGCGCTTTTGAGTCCAACGCCTTGGACTACCTGTTGAAGCCCTTCGGCGATGAGCGTATGGAGGCGACGCTGAAACGAGCGCGGGCGCGCCTGGCGGAGCGCAAAGCAGGGCGGTTCGGCCAGAGCGTTCTGGACCTGATGAGCGCGCTGCCACGGGGTGAGCGGTATCTCGACCGGTTGATCTTGAAGTCGGCCGGCGTAACTCACTTCGTGCGGGTCGCCGATGTGGATTGGATCGAGGGCGCGGGCGTTTACGTCAGTCTGCACGTCGCCGGCAAGGAATGGTTGTACCGGGCGACACTCAATCAGCTGACCGCACGGCTCGACCCGGCGCGCTTCATTCGTGTGCACCGCTCGGCGACGGTCAATATCGACAGCATCGTGCGACTGGAGCCGGTTTCGCACGGCGAGTTCGACCTGATCCTGAAGGATGGCCGACAAACACGCGTGAGCAGAACCTATCGCGCGGCCCTGGAGCGGCGGCTGGGGCAGCCGCTCTAGAGCTGCAGCCCGCGCCGGACCATCAGGTGGGCTACCATCAGGCGGGCTGATTAAATTTCGATCGGGCACAACTGTTGAGCCCGAAGCCGAAAAGTATTATCCAAACAACATCTTAGGCACGTCGTACGGCTTGGAGTCGGCCGCCGTCCGGGCGGCATACCCCAAGAAAATGGACGCCCGATATACTTATCATGTTACATTTATCGGGGAAATTGATAAGCCAGGGTGACAGGGACTGCTGAGGGGGCAAACCGTGTGACCGGAAGTAATGTCAGTGTGGCGACCAAGGCGCCAGCCGCGCCCGCCGCCGCAGCAGCGGAGGTTGAGGCACCGAGCCGCCTCGGTTGGTACACCGTTTACATGACCGCGATCGTCGCGATCATGTCGCAGATAGATCGCGGCGTGCTGGCGCTGTTCGTGCAGCCCATGAAACGCGACTTCGGGCTCAGCGACACGCAGGTGAGTGTTCTGCTCGGGTTCGCCTTCACCTTCTTCTACGTCGTGGGAGGCCCGATACTCTCACGCATGGCGGACGGTGGCGTTCGCAAGTCCGTGATCGCGGGCGCCCTTGCAGTCTGGAGTGTTGCGACCGCGGCCTGCGGATTCGCGCAGAACTATTGGGCCTTTTTCGCCGCGCGAGCCGTGATCGGCGGCACCGAATCCGGCTGTGGTCCTGCAAGTCTCGCGATGATCGCTGACGCGGTTCCCCGAGAGCGCCTGCCGCGCGCGTTCGCGATCTATAACTCCGGCTTCCTGGGCGGGCAGGCACTGTCGCTGTTGTTCGGTGGCGTGCTCATCGGTCTGCTGGCCAACGTTGCGCCGATCGTGTTGCCCGGCATCGGCACCATTCACAACTGGCAACTCGTGTTCATGATGCTCGGTGTTCCGGGGTTGGTCATTGCCGCCGTGTTCTGGACTACGGTTCCGGAGCCTGGCCGAAAGGGTGGCACCCGGCCCGGTGGCTTTCCGCTGCGTGAGGTGATCGGCTGCATCGTCAGTCAGCGTGCGCTGCATATCCCTTTGATAGGCGGAGTACTCCTGATGGCGTTTCAAACCTACGGTCTGCTCCCGTGGTTGCCAGCATTTTACGAGCGTACCTATGGTTGGGGCCCGGCCATCATCGGGCCCGCGCTGGGCATCGTCACGCTCGTGTGCTCGACGGTCGGTCTCTTCGCTGGAGCGCGACTCGCGGAAGTGATGGGTGAGCGGCGTGACGACGCGAATTTGCGCGTACTGTACTTGGCGCAGCTCCTTCCCATCCCGCTGTTTGTGGCTGCGCCGCTGATGCCCAACGCGTGGTGGGCGCTCGGATTGAACGCGATAGGAATGGTGCTCGGCGCGATGGGCGCCGCAGGTTTCAATGCGGCCCTCAACCTGGCGACACCGAACGAGATGCGCAGCCAGGTCATCGTGTTGTATTTCATGTTGCAGAACGCGATTGCCGGATCGCTGGGGCCGACGGTGGTCGCGCTCCTTACCGATCACGTCGCGCATTCGGAAGCGGATCTGCGCTACGTAATCGCCGGCGTGCGGCTGGTTGCCGGGCCACTGACCGCGTACTTCCTATGGAAGTCGCTCGCGCCTTATGCGCGGATCTATCGGCAGAAGTTGGCGGAAGGATTGTGAGCGGAATCTACGAGGTGAAATCATGGCTGCGAATCTGAAACCCAAGAACTCCGACGACACGCTCGAAGGCCGCGTTTCGCGCCTGCTCGTAGGCGCGGTCGACCTGCATTGCCACTCCGGTCCGTCCGTGATGCCGCGCGACCTCAATCACATCGAGGCGCTGAAAGAGGCGGCCAACGCAGGGTTCAGCGCGATGCTCATCAAGGACCACTACTACTCGGCGACGCCGATCACCGAGTTGCTCAACCAGGAGTACGGCCACCTGAACGTGAAGCTGTTCTCCGGTGTACCGCTCAACAACGCGGTGGGTGGATTCAACAAGTGGGCGGTCGATCACGGCATCGCGCTCGGCGCCAAGCTCGTGTGGATGCCGACGTTCTCCTCCAAGAACCACTGCGATTCGCCCTTCGGCGTCAAGGCCGGGTTCCCGCACACGACCAGGAAGATGATGCCCTTCGATCCGCTCACGCCGATCGATGCCAATGGCAAGGTCAAGGACGAGGTGAAGGAGATCCTCGACATCATTGCCGCAAACGATGTGATCCTTTCCGGTGGTCATCTCAACATCAAGGAGATCTTCCCGGTATTCGAGGAGGCCAAGAAGCGCGGTGTGAAGCGCCTGTTGGTCAACCATCCGAGCTTCATCATCGACGCCACGCACGACGACATCCGCGAGCTCGTGAAGATGGGGGCCTACATCGAGCACTCGTTGTGTATGTTCGTCAAGGTCAGCAAGCGCGATCCGCTACCGCCGGAGGACCTGGATGCGCTGATCAAGGCCGGCACGGTCGATCGGACGATCCTGGCGTCGGATCTGGGTCAGCGGGGGATTGATCATCCGGTGGTGGGCTTCCGCTATGTGATCAAGGTTTGCATCGGCCTCGGCTACTCGGACGAGGACATCCGCAAGATGATCTCGGGCAACCCGCTGCGGTTGTTGGGACTGGACTGATTGATTGGCCGAAAGTCGCCTGCGGCGCTTTCGGCGGAGTTCGTCGCCCTGCCTTCGTTTTGCGGCGGACAAAAAGCGTGGTTTTTGCCGCCTGCTTTGGCGCATAGGGGCGGCGCACGCGCCGGCGAGGGGGCCCACGCGGCGGTGGCGAGGGCGCGCGGCGGTATGCGAACCGTCGTCGGCGGCGACCGGCGCCGTCGTGCGACGCGCTTAGCGGACCTGGCGTCCTTCGATAGGATAAGCGGGATCGGTGTAGCCAGGAGTCGAGGCGTGGCCTGGCGGCACCAGGCTATCGACAAACGCTTCGTCCTCAGGCCCGAGCCTCGCATCGAGGGCGGGCAGGTAACTATCCCACTGCTCCTCCGTGCGCGGTCCCGCGATCGCGGCGCTCACGAACCGGTTCTTGAGCACCCAGGCGATCGCGAAGGCAACCGTGCTCAAGCCCTTCGAGGCGGCGCGAGCGGCGACTGCCTGCGCGATGTCCACGGATTCCTTGCGCCATTCGGTTTGCTTGATGCGCTCATCCCCGCGCGCCACGCGCGACCCTTCGGGCGGCGGAGCGTCCTTCGCATATTTGCCGCTCAGGACGCCGCGCGCGAGCGGACTATAGGGGACGATCCCCAAACCGTAGTGGCCGGCCGCGGGAAGTTGCTCCACTTCGCTCAAGCGATCCACCATGTTGTAGAGGGGCTGGCTGGCGATCGGGCGATCGATGCCCACCGCATCGGCCGCACGGCAGATTTCCGCGATCCGCCAACCTTTGAAGTTAGACACGCCATAGCAGCGCACCTTGCCTTGCGTCTGCAGGTCGCGGATGGCACGCAGCGCCTCCTCGAAGGGGGCCTCCACATCCGCTTTGTGGAAGTAGAGCAGGTCGATGTAGTCCGTGCCGAGCTTGCGCAGGCTGTGCTCGACGTCCTGGAAAATCCACTTGCGCGACTGCCCGCCCTCGTTGGGTCCCGACCCCATGCGATGGCCGAACTTCGTCGCGAGGATCCAGTGGTGGCGATGCTCCCGGATCGCCCGCCCGACGACCTCCTCCGACTTGCCGCCGTTGTAACCGTCGGCCGTGTCGATGAAGTTGACACCCTGGTCGCGCGCCTTGTCGATGATGCGCCTGGCGGTAGCTTCGTCGGTCGCGCCACCAAACATCATGGCGCCGATGCACAGAGGCGACACCCGCAGGGCACTACGGCCCAGGTAACGATACTGCATGACTCGCTCGCTGGAGGCTCAAGGGGCCCCGGCTTTCAGTTTGTTGAAGTGCTCCAGTTGCGTCGCGGCAGCCGACCTGATGAACCACTGGTCGTTGCCCACCATCAGCACCGTGGCACCCGGGTCGATCATACGCTTCGTCATACCTCGGCCGGCTCCAACGTACGCGCCCTGATGAGATCGGCCGCTTTCTCGCCGATCATCATCGTCGGAACATTGGTGTTTCCGGACGGGTCGGTGGGCATCACGGAAGCATCGGCCACCCGCAGATTCTCGATGCCGATGACACGCAGCTGCGCATCGACCACCGCGGACTCGTCCGTGCCCATCGCACACGTGCCGACGGCATGATGACGGTGTTCCGCCTGCTGGCGGATGGCCTGGCCCAGCGCAGCGTCGCTCTGGTACTGCGGGCCGGGTAGCAGTTCCTCCTCGATCAACTCGGTCATCGGCGCCTGGCGGAAGATCTCGCGGCTGATCTTCACCGCAGTGATCATGGCGTCCAGGTCGGCTTGTTCCGCGAACATGTTGAGGCGGATGCGCGGTAGTGCGAACGGGTCCGAAGAGCGCAATCGTACCCAGCCGCGTGACAAGGCGTGCAGGATCCCAACACGGGCGGTGAAGGCATACACCGGCGGCTTCGTCACCCACGGGAACCAGAGCTCGGCATGTTGGTGAATGGGCATCGCGATGATCTGGATATCCGGGCGTGCGAGCTCCGGTCGGGTGCGGATGAAGATGTTGGCCATGGTGCCCGCGGTCGCGAACGGTCCGGCACCAAACAGGGCCCAACGCATGACGGCCAGCGTGGCCCGATCCAGGCGCAGGTGGCGTGCCAGGCCGAGCTTGCCTTGCGCGCGATAGATATTCAGCATGTTGGGATGTTCCTGGAGGTTGGAGCCAACCCCCGGGAGATCCTGGACGACCTCGATCCCGAGCGAGCGCAGATGATCCGCGGGCCCTATGCCGGAGAGCATCAGGATCTGCGGCGAATTGTAGGGCCCCGCGCACAAAACAACTTCCCGGTTGGCGCGGATGCCCTCGATCTTGCCGTTATGCAGATATTCCACGCCGGTGGCACGCTTACCATCCAACACGATGCGCGTCGTTTGCGCCTTGGTGAGAACTGAGAGATTCGGCCGTGTCCGCATCGCGGGATGCAGATAGGCGCGCGCGGAGCTGGCCCGTCGGCCGGCATTCGTCGTGAGCTCTACGCGGCTGATGCCTTCCTGGTCCGCGCCGTTGTGGTCCGAGCAGACCGGTAAGCCTGCATTGACCGCCGCTGTTTCCAAATGGGAAAAAAAGGCTTCTCGAATTCCAATAGGTACATTGCCGACCGGCCCTTCGGTGCCGTGATAAGGACCGGGGCCGCGCCAACTCGTCTCGAGTTTCTTGAAATAGGGCAGGACATCGCGATAGCCCCATCCCTCCAGTCCCTGTCGGCGCCAATTGTCATAATCGTGACGGCTGCCGCGCACGTTGATCATGGCGTTGATGGAGGAGCAGCCTCCGAGTGTCTTACCGCGCCAGATCGGCAACTTGCGATTGTTGAGGCCGGGCTCCGACTCGGTTTCGAACGGCCAGATGAACGAGCGATGGGTCGCGACCTTCGGAAAGGCGATCGGCATGGCCATGAAAGGATGGTTGTCCGGGCGTCCCGCTTCGAGCAGCAGCACGGAGACGTCCGGATCCTCGCTCAAGCGCGCGGCGACGATCGATCCGGCGGACCCGGACCCTATCACGATGTAATCGAAATCCCTGCTCATTCTTGCCTTGGGTGGGTGTGGGTTCGCTTGTGCCCGGATGCCAGCCTGGTGTAAAACTTCACACGTTAATTATAATAGGTAACCGCCATCATGCAATCGAATGACGACCAGGGCACTCAGAGACTGCCGCGCCTGCGCCGCGTGGTCACCGGACACGATGCGGCCGGCAAGTCCGTAGTGTTGATCGACGCGCCCTGCATTTTCCACGGCAATATCGGCGGTCGCGGCTGGAACGTCCAGGACATCTGGGAGAGCGACGTGGTGCCGGTGCCGCTCGAGGCGAGCGAGCCAGACCCGACGGTTGGCCCCGTCCATTTCGGCATTCCGGCGACCGGCGTGCGTGTGCGAGTCTCCGACATCCCGCCGACGCCTCCCGGCACCGAGCCGTTCATGCATCGCACGAACTCGCTCGACTACCTGCACGTGCTGGAAGGCGAAATCACCATGCTCCTCGACGACAAGGACCACGAGGTGGTGCTGCGGAAGGGCGACACGATCGTACAGCGTGCTACCAACCACGCCTGGGTGAATCGCACCAACGAGCATTGCCGGCTCCTCGTCATCATGATCGCCGGGCGCGTTTCCGCTGAACTCGAGAAAAGTATCGGCCCCGTTCCCCCCTGGGACCCGCAAGGCACGGGCGTTCGCTAAGTGGTGAGCACCGCAGCCGCTGGCCAAGGGCAGCAAAAGTGCTTATCATGTTAATAGGTAGTCAGGGTGGCTGATAATGGCGACGGGTGGGGCTCCGGTGCGGGCCGAGTTGCGCGCGGCGAGCGACCAGGTGATTGAAGAGGCAGTCGGATTTGGCGATCCGATGGTGCTGCGTGGCCTGCTGTATCAACTGACCGGCGATCCCGAGCTCAAGGATCTGGCCCTCAAGAAGGTGCGGGTGGGCCGGATCGAGACGGTGGCTCCCGCAACCGATGACGATGTCGCGATGGTCAGGCGCAAGGCGGTGGAGTTCCTCAAAGCCTACCGCGATGCGGGCGCCGGACCGATCGGCTATGGACCGCGCGAGCGGTTGCCGGAAAGCCTGGGCATGGTCGTTGGCCACTCCATCAAGCCGGAGGCAGTCGAGCTGATGGTGGAGGAAACCGCGCTCGATCCCTGGGTGCGGGAGCTGAAGTGGCAGGCGACACCCGATCGCAAGCGGCTCGAGAGTTTTACGGTGACCATCATAGGCGCCGGCATGGGTGGGCTCGCCGCCGCCGTGCAGTTGAAGCGCGCCGGCATCCGCTATTGCATCCTCGAGAAGAATGAGGGAGTGGGCGGCACCTGGTACGAGAACCGTTATCCCGGGGCGCGGGTCGACACGCCGAGCCGCTCGTACATGAACCTTTTCGGCGCCGATTTTCCCTATCCGTACAACTACGGCAATCACATCGAGAACCAGAAGTATTTCGATTGGGTCGCCGATAAATTCGAGCTGCGCGGCGACATCGTATTCAACACCGAGGTGCACTCCCTCACCTGGGATGACCAGGCCGCCATGTGGGAGGTCCGGGCTACCGGCCCTGAGGGCGAGCGGACGCTGCGCTCCAACGCCGTGATCACGGGAGTTGGTTTCCTCAACCGGCCGAACATGCCCAATATCGAGGGCATGGCGGACTTTCAGGGACCCTCGTGGCACACCGCCCGCTGGCCGGAAGGGGCCGACCTGCGCGGCAAGCGGATCGCCGTCATCGGCACCGGTTGCACCGGCTACCAGTTGATCCCGGAGCTCGCGCGCGAGGCGAGCCACGTCACGGTGTTTCAGCGCACACCACAGTGGCTGTTCCCCGTACCCGGCTACCTTTCGCTCTCGCCGCAGCAACTGCTCTGGCTCGATCGGAACCTGCCGTTCCACACCAACTTCATGCGGTTCCGGGCCTTTTATGCCGCCGGTCCCGACCTGGCCAAGATGTTCGACATCGATCCGAACTTCAAGGATCCGCATGCCTGCAGCGAGGTGAACAAAGCAGCGCGTGACCGCGCGATCTCCTTCCTGGAGAGCAAGCTCAAGGACCCGAAGCTCGTCGAGACCATGACGCCGACCCACCCGGTGTGGTCGGCGCGTCCGGTCGTGGTCGATCCCGAGTATTGCATTCTGGATGTGATCCAACGCGATAACACCACGCTGGTGACGAGCGGGATCGAGCGGATCAACCGCACCGGTATCGAGGCACGGGACGGCAGTCAGCACGATGTCGATGTAATCGTGTATGCGACCGGCTTCAAGGCCAATGACTTCCTCTACCCGATGAGCATTACCGGTCGCAACGGCAAGACGATCGAGCAACTTTGGGCCGCGGACGGCGCCCGGGCGTACCTCGGCTGTATGATGCCGGGCTTTCCGAACCTTTGGTCGCTGTACGGGCCCAACACGAATGGTGGCTTGCCGGTGGCGCAGTTCCACGAGGTGACGATCCTGTATGCCCTGCAGTGCATGGAGAAGCTCATCCTCGACGGCAGCCGGGCGGTCGAGGTGAAAGAAGCGGCCTATTGGCGCTATAACGAGGTGGTCGACAAGGGTAACAGTATGAAAGTCTGGGCGGACCCGCGAGCCCACAACTACTGGTGGACCCAGCACGGCCGCACCGCCTCGCAGATTCCGTTCACCGGCTACGAGGTCCGGGAGCTCATGCTGCGTCCCAACTTTGCCGATCTGGAAATCCGCTGATTCCTGGAGAGCAACAATGGCAACCAACATTCGCCATCCCGAGCGCCTGTTCATCGGGGGTGCCTGGGTCGAGCCGCATTCGGGACGCCAGCTGGAGATCGTCTCGCCCGACACCGAGCAGGTGGTGGCGCGCGTCGCGGAGGCCGATGAGACTGACATGGACCGCGCCGTGGTGGCGGCCCGCAAGGCCTTCGATGAAGGGCCGTGGCAATGGTTGTCGCCCGCCGAGCGCGTCGCGGCGATTACTCGCCTCGTCGAGGCGCTGCGCCGTCGCGAGCCGGAGCTGGCGGCCGCCTGGTCGAGCCAGATGGGTGGACTCGCGAAGATGGCGCCCTACCTCACCGCGCGCGGAACACAGAATTTGCAAGAGGCCATCGAGCTCGGCGGCAAGTTTCCGTTCATCACCAAGGTCAGCAGCCCGGCGGCCGCTGCCGCTTACGTCGTGCACGAGCCGGTTGGTGTGGTCGCAGCGATCGCGCCGTGGAATGTGCCTTACATGATCATGGCCGCGAAGCTTGCCCCCGCGCTGCTGAGTGGTTGCGCCGTGATCATGAAGCCTTCGCCCGAGACTCCGCTCGAGGCCTATATCATCGCCGAATGCGCCGAGGAGGCGGGGGTGCCGCCGGGCGTCGTCAATCTCGTGCCCGCGCATCGCGAGGCAGCGGATCACCTCGTCTGTAATCCTGGAGTCGACAAGGTGAGCTTCACCGGCTCGACGGCCGCTGGGAAGCGAATCGGCTCGGTCTGCGGCTCGCGGGTCGCGCGCTGCACGCTCGAGTTGGGCGGCAAGTCGGCTGCGATCATCCTCGATGACTTTCCTGCCGAGGAGGTTGCGAAGGTGTTGGCCGGCGCGATCACGCTGGTCAGTGGCCAGGTCTGCGCGATGTTGACGCGCGCGATCGTGCCGCGCCGCCGCCACAATGAAGTTGCCGATGCGATCGCAGCGGCGATGCGCCAAGTTCGTCTCGGTCACTCGGACGACAGTGAGGCGCAGATGGGCCCGCTCGCAATGCGGCGCCAACTCGAGCGGGTTGAGTCCTACATCGACAAGGGGCGGAAGGAAGGGGCGCCGCTGGTCACCGGGGGTATCCGTTCCTCGCAATTCAAGCGCGGTTATTTCTTCGAGCCGACCCTCTTTGCCGACGTACGCAACGACATGACGATCGCCCGGGAGGAGATTTTCGGGCCCGTGCTGAGCCTGATTCCGTGTGACGACGTCGACCATGCGATCCGCATCGCCAACGATTCGAACTACGGTCTCAATGGCTCGGTGCTGACGCACGACCCCGAGGCTGCCTGGCAGGTGGCGCGGCGGATTCGGACCGGCAACGTGGGTCAGAACGGCATGCGCACCGACTTCTCGCTGCCGTTCGGCGGCTACAAGCAATCGGGCATCGGTCGCGAAGGGGGAGCGCAGGGTCTCATGCATTATCTCGAGACCAAGACGATCATGTTGGATGCGCCGCCCGCCCGGACGGTTTGAAACGCGGCGGCTGGCGGG